>Ga0228657_1000726_pt1 | contig 13377 bp, 9 predicted proteins | sample 70DmetaG_FD_182743 | JGI IMG/M metagenome (GOLD analysis project Ga0228657, IMG submission 182743) | Seawater microbial communities from Monterey Bay, California, United States - 70D | ecosystem: Environmental > Aquatic > Marine > Coastal | place: USA: California | collected 2016-10-07 | reverse complement strand
AATACAAAGTTTTTAATGAGCAATTTGTGTTGTGTTGGGCTGGAGAAAAAAAGCTTTTAGAAGGCAAAGAGTTTTTCACACGTGTAGACATTGAATTAATAAACGAACAAGTTCGATTATTTTTTTCATCCTTAGACGAGGTTCAAATAAGATATAATAAAAATTCATTCATCATTACAGAATATATTTTCCTTGGTTTAGACAAGGAGGAAAAATATTATCCTTTAGAAAAAACAATTATCAACTTTAAGGAAAATGGGAAACATGATATTGTTACAGAATTTTTATTCAAGTCCCCGTTGTTTGATGATATTATGATTCAACATATCTACCATAATAATAATGTAATTATCTCTAAAATTGAAGCAGGAATTCCGCTTTCAGTATTAGAACACGAAGATGCATTAAGGTTACCTAAAAATTATTTACTATGTTTTTTACACGGATACTCAGATGTGGTTCAGCAATTAAAAAAAGCGAAAGAGTATATTAAAAGCATAGAAGATAAAACTAGCTACATAAAATATAAAGAAGCAATGCGTATTTTTAGAAAAGTAAAATATAGTTAGATTCCCAGTTAATCAATCCATATTTTACCAATAGAATAGGTTCTTGCCTGACCACTTATGATAACTCTGTCGTTTTTATCCAAACAATTTAGCACGCCTTTTCTTTTTGAAAGTTGCTGTGCTATGAGTTCTTTTTTATGAAGTTTTTTCGCCCAAAGAGGGATCAGAGAACAATGAGCAGATCCAGTAACAGGGTCCTCTAAAATAGATGCCTGTGGAGTAAAAAACCGTGACACAAAATCGCAGTTATTCCCTTTAGAAGTAACAATTACTCCTCCTGTATTTAGGTTTATTTGGTCAAATAACTGCCTGTTAATTTTAATATTTTTTATGTCTTGTTCAGTGTCATATACCAAGACATAATCTCTAGACTTATAAACTTCTTTTGGAGCAATGTTTAAAGACTTTTCTATGAGTTTAGGAAGTTGTGCAGGAACAGGTATTCTTGACGGGAAATCTAAAAAATAAAAATGACCTTCTACACCAACAGTTAGGTCTCCACTAGCAGTTTCAAAAATAATATTGTTTGAAGGATGGTTTAAAATTGTTTTTAAACAGTGGGCAGTTGCTAAGGTAGCATGCCCACACAAATCCATTTCTATTTCTGGTGTAAACCATCGTAAATGAAATTTATTTCCTTTTGGAACAAAAAAAGCAGTTTCTGCCACGGCATTTTCTTGTGTAATTTTTAATAAGGTCTTATCAGGAAGCCATGATTTTAAAGGAACAACACAGGCAGGGTTTCCTCCAAAAATAGTATCTGTAAATGCATCTATTTGATAAATGTCAAACATTACTTTATAGTTAATAGTGAGTTCCAAAATAATCTTGTTTGCTCTATATAATTTGCATTATTTTTGTTTTTTGCCCACGTATTTGCAATTTCAACAACTACTAAAGCGCCTTCATAGTTGTTCATCTTAGCAAGGATTTTAGCCTTAAGCAACCCGTATCTAAAATTTTCAGGACTTTTTTCTAAAGCACTTTCAATAAAGCTTAATGCATTGTTTAAATCTTTACCATTGTTACTGTAATATTGGGCAGCTTCAAAGTAGGTTCTGTGAGGAATATTCGCAGGTGTTTTCATAAAATGAAGCATCTGAGACTCAATTTTTTTGTCAACCTCAACTTCAATAGGAATAGAAATTAAGGTATTTTCCCATGTAATGTCAAGAATTAAAGCGTTTGTTTTAACCTGTGAAAATTGACAGGTAAATGTTTCTACATAGTTATTGTTTTTAGGAGCTATTTCAAATCTAAACACATCATTGGAAGGTTTATAAGCACCCCCTGCAATACTTCTTAGTGAAGTGTTTGAATGTATAATTATAATCCATCGATTTTCACCAGGAATGGTATAAATGGCATATTCACCAGGTTGAATTGTTTTCCCTCCAATTTTTGCAACTTCTTTAAATGTAATTTTAGTAGCTGCATTTGCTCCAGTTCTCCAAACTTGATCAAATGGAACTAGTTCTCCAAAAACAATTCTCCCTTTAGCAGAGGGCCTTGAGTATTGTAAAGTTACATCGGTAAGACCAACCTGTTGAGAAATTTTACTAAAAGGACTCAGTGTAGGGGTTTTTAATCGTTGACCATAACAAAGATTAAAACATAACAAGAGACAGATAACAGAAATTAATTGTTTCATCTAGACGATATTTTATTGATTGAAAACTATTCTAGTAATACTCTAAATTTAGGGATTAATTTTAAATACTTCGAATTTTCTAGACCATTCAATTGTTTTTTTAGGGTCTATTGAAATTTTAAAAAATAATTCTGGGCTTATAACATGTTTCCAACCCCATACGTTTATTTTATCTGTTTTAAAGTTCCCAATTTCTTTTATGCCAACATTGGTTTTTGTATTTGTTAACATCCATTCCGCCTGTAGTTCTTTTCCTCCCGTTAGATTACTAAAAAAGAATTGTTTTTTTGGAGTTTTATTAAAGGTGATATTTTCAAGACCAATTTCAACTTTTTTCTCGCTATTTACAGTTTCGTCAAAAAGTGATGGATTTATTGGGAAAGGAAATTTCAGCGTATAGTCTTCACCTATTAAGGTGTTATTAATCGCCATAAAATTATGAACATATTCATCTGTAATAATTTTTTTTTCACCCGTGTTATGTAGAGAATAATTAATAATAAAGCTATTTTCAGAAACCGTAATTTCTTTTTTCAGTATGTAGGAGTAGCCATTTATAAGCTCTGATTTACAGATAATAATAATTTTTTTATTTTCATAGTTAACATCAAATCTTGCTGGTTTTATGAGATGATTTCTATGAAAAAGGTAGTCTTTGTGTTCTTTCTTGAGAAGTCCAACGCCAATTTTATGAAACCAACCACCTACTGGAGTTTCTTCAAAACCTATTGGACTCGTGATTCCAAATTCATTGTAAAGCCCTTTTCCTAAAAAATCAACATCTTTAGATCCTGTGTCTTCAATTGTAGTTAAAGGAAGGTTTTCAAACCTAATAGAAGAAATTTTCCCAGACCAATCAAATCTTGAGCCTTTATAGTTTTCTAATGGGAAATCAATAGCAACCTTTAAGTTATTACTTTTAAGAATATGAGTCATAATAAAAGTATGAGATAGAAGTTAAAAAAGTTTTTTACTATTTCAGAACCACCACAGCAGCTATTCAAATTTACTAGGTCTAATATAAAATATTTTTAGCTACGTCTTAAAAATTTAATAACTAATAGCACAGGGAAAACACATCCAAAAAGTAACGAGGGCAGCATTGTTAATTCATGATAAACCCCAATTAATGTGTGTTCAATTTTAAAAAAGTGTAACGCATATAGCATCAAAACATTTATCCAAGGAATAATTGAAAATTGGATTAACTCTTTATAGTTCAAACTTTGAATAATTTATTAGAAAACAGGTATTAGCTTACCGTTTGATTTGTTTTTAAATCTTCATAAAATTTTGCATAGCTAACTTGTATGTAGGGGCTTAGCCATAAAAAACCAATTCCTAGCGTTAGTACACAAAGCAGAGCCCAACCGATGAAACGCAATCCTAAACAGAAGTATTTCCATTTATAACCATTCATCATTTCTTTACTTTTTCGAAGCGCGTCCATTGAACCAATGGTATCATCTTCTGCTAAAATATAAAAGGTTTGTGAGTAAGCAATGGCTGCAATTATACCAGGAATTATTAATAATAATGCCCAAAGGAAAATAAATACAACCATTAAAAGATAGGCGCCTAAAACAGTACCATAATTTTTAAAACCTTCAAAAATTTGTTCTAACCGTGCATTTTCATCTCTAGAGAGGCTCAAGGTAAATATACAAATACCAACTGCCATGGGTCCAGCAATAAAAAGTCCTATTACACCCCCAACCACAGGAATTACCTGAAGGCTTCCAACAAGTATTATGTATACCAAATATGTTCCCACTGCCAGTCCCCAGTTTCCTGAGAGAGACGCTCTAGCCTCTGCCATTAGTTCTTTATTTTCCTTCATCATTTTGTCTATTTTTTGGGTTAATTATTTTATAGTGATTATTATGTGTTAGGCAAGATAGTAAATAAATTACAAGCTAATTAAAACATAGATTTTATTGTTTTTCCTCAAGAATAAGCGCAGGAATGGCTAAGGCTTTGAAAAGATCGTTATAAGCTTTCATTTCAGTATTTATAATAGTATCTCGTTCATTTTTGTACACTTGCCAGTCTTTCATTAAATCATTAAATCGTTCTTTAGCTCCATTAGTAACTTTTGGGTTTGCTTGGTCTACATAGCTTTTTAGCTGAATTAATTGAGCATTTAACTTATTGTTAAAATTAATAACATCTTGAAACGTTTTTTGCTTTGCCTGTATTAGATTTTCTTCCCAGCTATTAATTCGCTTAGTTAATTCCTTCCCTTTTTCTAACAAAGAATCTGCATCTTTTGAGTCTTTTAAAAGCTTAGCATAGTGGTTAAGCTGTGTTTTTGCAGAACGCATTTGGTTCACAGATTCATGCATTTCTTTAACAGTGTTTTCTATAGAAACTAGCATCTTTTGTTGCGCTATAAAACCTTCAGGACTTGAAACAACTTTTGGATTTGGAAGAATAGTCACCTCAGTTTTAGAGATAATATCTCCTAATGTCATTCTTAAAGTATATTTTCCTGGTGCCACGCTAGACCCAGCTAAGCCTCCAAAAATGAACACTTTATGTATAGATGGCAATGCGTCTCTTCTAAAATCCCAAGTAAAACGGTTAATTCCTTTTTTTGACGGTAAAATCTGAGGTTTTGATGGGCCTCCTGGCCATGATTTAAAATTAGCATCTTTCTTGTTGGTATAGGTTCTTATTACCTTATCATTTTCCAAAACCTCTAAGGTTAGCGCCAAGGAGTCAATATTGTTTTTTAAATAATAATCAAAGGTAACCCCACTTCTAGGGTTTTGCCCTTGCCCAACAGCTTTCGAGTTTCCTCCGAAGATGCGATAGGCATCTTTAGGGGATACAATTTGAACAGCTTTTGAATACCTATTGTTATTTTGAAGTGCTCCTAAATCATCTAAAATCCAAAACCCTCTTCCCGATGTTGCAGCCACTAAATCATTATCTTGGATAATTAAATCATTGATAGCTACTACCGGTAAATTTAATTTTAACCGCTGCCAAAATGCACCATCATCGTTTGAAACATATAATCCAGTTTCTGTTCCAGCATACAATAACCCTTGTTTCTTTTTATCAGCTCTAACTACTCTTGCAAAACCATTAGGGTCATTTAAACCGTTTACAATTCTAGTCCAAGTTTGCCCATAATCATTGGTTTTAAAGATGTGAGAATTTAAGTCCATAGATTTGTATCTCATAATTACCACATAGGCAGTTGCAGGGTTGTGTTGGGAAATGTCTATACTATTTATGATACCGTCTTTAATTCCAGCGGGTGTAATATTGGCCCAGCTTTCTCCTCCATTTTTTGTAATGTGTAAAAGTCCGTCATCGCTACCAGCATAAAGAACACCTTGTTCGTGTTGAGATTCTACTAAAGCTGTAAGCGTATTATAATTTTCTCCACCAGCAGCTTCGTTTGTATACGGAGCTCCACCTGGGCCATGTTTGTCCACCTCATTTTTGGTAAGGTCTGGGCTTACAACGGCCCAGTTAATTCCTTGGTCAGTAGTTTTAAAAACAACATTTCCAGCATGATAAACAGTAGTTCTGTTATGTGGAGATGTAATTATTGGAGCATTCCAATTGTAACGGTATTTTGAATCTTTTGGAGCAATACTTAGGCCTAATTCTGGATACTCTTTAATTGATTTTTGTTCTCTTGATGTTCTTGACCAAGTACTAATGTTTCCTTGATAGGTACCCCCATATACCAACTCAGGGGCATCTGGATCAAAAGCAATAAAAGCACTTTCTCCTCCAGCTACAGAATACCAATCTTTCCAATCTATTCCGGCATCATTAGTTCTACTAGCAATACCAATAGCAGAATTATCCTGCTGCCCACCATACACATTATAAGGCACTAGATTATCTGTAATTACTCTATAAAATTGAGATGTTGCTTGGTTTTGTTGTGTACTCCAGCTTTTTCCTCCGTTGAGGGATATATTAGCTCCACCGTCATTAGAATTGATGATGTTTTTGTTATCAGTTGGGTTTATCCATAAATGATGATTGTCTCCATGTGGAACAGGAATGTTTGAAAAACTTTTTCCTCCGTCTATAGACTTCATAACGGGTGCATTTAAAACATACACTGTATTTTCATTTTTCGGATCAGCAAATATTTCCATGTAATACCAAGATCTAGCAATATTAACTCGATTACTATTTACTTGTTTCCATGTTTTACCGGCATTATCTGAACGGTATACACCGCCTTTTTTCCCTGCAGCTTCAATGACTGCAAAAACTCGATCTGGATTTGCTCTAGAAACAGAAATTCCAGATTTCCCAAAATCTTTTGGTAAGCCTAATTTCATCTTTGTCCATGTATTCCCTGCATCTATAGATTTGAATAGTCCAGAGTTTTCGCCACCAGATTTCATTACCCAAGGATATCTTTGGTGCTGCCACATAGCTGCATACAAAATACGAGGGTTTGTCATGTCCATAGATAAAGAAGAAGCTCCAGTGGTATTATTTACAGAAAGAATATTTTTCCAGGTTTTCCCTCCATCGGTTGTTTTGTAAATTCCTCTTTCTTTTGAAGGTGCATATTGTGCTCCTTGTGCAGTAACATATATGATATTTGGATTGCTTGGATGGATAACAACATCAGAGATATGACGTGTTTTATCTAGTCCAAGATGAGACCATGTTTTTCCTGCATCCATAGATTTGTATACGCCATCTCCCATTGAAGTCATAACTCCTCTAGCAGCATGTTCTCCCATACCTACAACAACAATATTAGGATCGCTTTCAGCAACAGCAATCGCACCAACAGAGCCTGTCTTAAAAAACCCATCAGAGATATTTTTCCAAGTAATTCCATCATCAGTAGTTTTAAAAACACCACCACCTGTTGATCCCATATAGTAGGTGTGAGGTTTGCCAACAACTCCAGTTGAAGTAACACTTCTACCACCTCTAAATGGCCCAATATTTCGCCATTTTAAACCATGATATAAAGAGTCAGTTATAGCTATAACAGGAGTTTTTGTTTTCTTTTTTCTTTTTTGTGAGTTTACGTTAATTGGGAAGATAAGAAGACAGATAAAAATAAGTTTGAGTGTTTTCATGAAATTAATATTGGAAAGTTGTTATTGAAGCTATAAATCGGTTTTAAAAACTAAAGTTACAAATAAAATACAAATAGAAAATCTAACTATTGACTTTGTAGTTTATACTTATTTTTTTAAAAGAGTTAGATAATAGTAATTAATTGCATCAGAATTACTTTCAATGATATCTAATTTTTGGTCATTGTTTAAGTCAGCAAGAATGATGTCGTAGGTATAAAAATCTTTTTTATTTAATATAATTTTTTTCCAAGAGGTCCCCTTTTTATAATTTAAAAAAACAGTGTTTGGTTCTCCAGAATTACCAATAACAATATCAATATTTCCGTTATTATTAATATCTCCAAAGTCTAATGAATAGGAGTTGCTTGAGGAAGAATCAAACACAATTTTTCTTTGATAACTCATTTCACTATCCCCAAAATAAATCATATTTGGTTCATTAATGTTGGCTGTAATAACATCTAAAAATCCGTCTTTGTCAATATCAGCAACACCCAAAGATCTTGTTTCATCAGATCCGCTGCCAAAAGGAATTTTTGTAGAAAATTCCTCTTTTCCATTATTTAAATAGATAAAGTTTTGTTGCTTGTTTCTGTTAGCTACTATTAAATCTTTGTACCCATCCTTATTAATATCAACAACATCAACATCTATGGTAGCGTCTTTGATTGAACCAAATTTGATACACTTAAAAAACTTCCCTTTACCATTATTAAAGCATATTTCATTTTCTTTTCCTCGATTAGTAATTAGAATATCAATATCTCCATCGGCGTCTATATCTGTTGTTTTTACATTTCTAGTTGAGGAGTAAGGTTCACCAAAACCATTAGCGCTTCTTAAAAATTTCCCAACTCCATCATTAAAATAAATTGCATTTGGAGCCATGTCATTTCCTACTATTATGTCTAGATCTCCGTCAGAATCTATATCTGCCAATTCTGTTGCATAGCTTGTCTCTTTATTATTATCAAGGCTTTTAGCTACCGTAAATTTCCCGAACCCGTTGTTGATGAATATATTATTAGCCTGAGGCCAATGCCTACCATTTGCAACAACAATATCTATATCTCCGTCATTATCTATATCTCCTGCACTTACCGAAGCAGATTTATTCGATTCAACCCCAAGAACTAATCTAGAATTTGATTTGAAATGAATTTCTTGCCCCATTAATGTAAACGAAGCAAACACACAGATATAAATTAGGATATTTTTCATCACTTTTATTTTATGGCATATATTCTATAAGTAACCCTCCCTTTATTCATAAAGATGTTTTATTAATTTTTTTCTATTGTGTAAAATCAGCTAAATTTTAATTAAGACCTTTAATTAAATGGTATGAAAATTCTATGATTTCTTTGTAATTTTCTTTACTTATTTTTTCATCAATTCCATGAAAACGAGTCCTTGTTTCTGGGCTCAATCTAATAGGATAAAACCGGTACACATCATCTGAAATATCATAAAAATAACGAGCATCAGTTCCGCCTCCAACTAAACCAGGAACTACGATACTGTTAGGGAACATACTTCTAATTGTTTTCTCTAATACTTTATAGGCTTCAGAGTTAATTTCTGAAACCGGTGAAGGATTGGTTAAAAAACCAACAGGGGCAACTTTTATTTTATTAGAGATGGTACTTTGAACATGTTTTTGAACAGACTCAATGGTTTCCCCTGGAAGAATTCTAAAATTGATAGTTGCCTTAGCAACAGTGGGAATCACATTATTTTTAACTCCTCCACCTATAATAGTTGGTGCTGTGGTTGTATGAGCATTTAAGGCCTCTAAAATGGTATTTTTAAATAACCAAGGATTGGCAAATGCTAGTTTACTAAAAAAAGGCATTTCTGCACCCATATACTCAAATTGGTAATTAACAGGGGCCACCATTTTATAAGGCAATTGATTATTTTCAAGGTCTACGATAGCTTGAGCTAACATTCCAATAGTGTTTTCTTTTGGTGGTTGAGAGCTGTGTCCACCTTTGGTTTCTACTGTTAGTTCAAAAGAAGCAAAGCCTTTTTCGGCTAAATTTACCATGGCAACAGTTTTATCAACCCCTGGAACCAATCCTTCTGCTAAAAACCCACCTTCGTCTAGCGTCATAGCTGCTTGAACTCCGTTAGATTTTAAGTATGAAGCTATTTTTGCAGCTCCATTAGCGCCTCCAACTTCTTCATCATGACCAAAAGCAAGGTAAATTGTTCGTGTTGGTGTAAATGACTCTTCCAAAAGCTTTTCAACTGCTTCCAACAATCCAATTAGAGTGCCTTTGTCGTCGATGGCTCCTCGTCCAATAATTGATGATTCAGATATTCTACCTTCAAATGGGCCAGCCTCCCAATCATTTAAAGTGGGCTTATCTACAGGAACAACATCTTGATGTGACATCAATATTATTGGTTTTTTTGATGGATCTGATCCTTTCCATGTATAAAGAAGACTATAGGTGCTAATTTTTTCAAGCGAAAGTTTTTCATGAGTTAACGGGAAAGCTTTTTCAAGAAAACGATGAAAACCAAAAAAAGCTGTTGAATCAGGGATTGCATTTTCACTATAAGAAATTGTAGGGTATTTCAACCCTTTTGAAAGATTTTGAAAGACATCATTAGGGAGTGCTATTTTTTCTAGATTTTCTGATGCTACTTGTTTAGACTTTAGCATTAGGGTGTTAAAAAGTAAAACACCTATAATAATGATAGCAGCAGTGACAATTAAACGAATTATTTTTTTCATAAATAGTAGTTGTTACATTATAAGACTCATTTTATTTTGTAAATTCTTTATAATCTTTTGACGGATCATAATCATTGTTTGTTTTTATCGAATACAATTCACTTCTTGGGTCTTTAGACGAGATTATTGGGAAAAAAAGCTGAACATACCAAGGTTCTTTTAATTGATTCCAAGCGCCAAATTTAGAGGGGTATTTTCTAGTAATTTTAGCCGTTCCAAAAATAACATCCCAAATAAATAGAAGGTTGCCATAATTTCCATTAGGGTTTGAAACTCCATCTTCTGATGTTAAACCATGATGTGCAAAATGGGTACTTGGCGTAGAAATTGTTCGCTCAATAACCCATGCTAAGGGCCCCAATATCTTATAGCGATAAAGAAATCTATCCCATTTAGTTTCGCTATGAGCTAATAGTATAACAATTAATTTTATGGGCAGATAAAATAAGTATACATACCCCATTCCTAAGTAGATTAAAACAGCTGAAAACCAAATTCCCGGCATAAATGCATAATATAATACTGCGTTTCTATAGGTAACAAGCACTCCCATTTCCTCTACCACATGATGAGGTCTATGAAGCTTCCACATTTTTTTGTTTATATGAGATAGCCTATGCCACCAATATTGAGTCATATCGTCTAGAATAAGGAATGCTATAATATGCCACCAAAATGACGAGTTAATATAGTAATCTTCTAATCCAGGAAAACTAGCTCCCATAAACCAAAGAACAAATAGAAATACTCCTGGTTGAATGAATGTAGGTAAAATAACGAGGCTAAGTAGCTCTATAGAAAAGTCATTTTTTGTTCTTCTGTCATCAAAATACAATCCACCTAAAGATTCAAAAATCCCCAATAAAAATAATACTGTTACAGGGATAAGTTTGCTTAAAGCCTCATTTTCCATTGGCATGATAATTATTTTGTTTAGTCTAGATTACTTCAAAAACATCTAATGTAGCAAATTAATGACAGTTTCTCATTATCAGTTTTTTATGAGTTTAATTCCGTCAGAAATGAGTGAATCTAATTCAGGGTGTATAGAGATAAGCTTATCAAAATAGTTTTTAATTAACTGATTTAGTTTTACATCATTAGATAGTTCAATAATTTCAATAAAAAGAAGCCATTCTTTGGGGAACAGAGTAGTTACTTCTTTAAACAATTTTTTTAATAACTCAGTATCAATTTTCTTTTCTTTTCTATAATTTCGAACCAATCCATAGTATTTTTCTAGTTTTATAACAGCCTTATTTTTTGTAGGCTTAATTGTTAAGGTTGTAGATTCAGCATACAAATTTGGGAATGAATTGCTATCTGCGGCACCGGCAAAAGCAGAGACTATATCCTTTCCAACAATCATATCATAAATTCCGTCTTCAGGCAAAAACAAATATTCATCTTTGTAAGTAATAGTACAGTCTTTCAATCGTATTAAAATTAGTTTTCCTTGAGCATTTCTAATACCAGTGATGTTTAATCCCTCTACTTTTATGCCGCTTTCAAATTCAAATGAAAGCCATTTCCCGTCATAAAAATGATAGGTTTTTAAATCATTTGGACCCATGTCTTCAATGGCAAGATTGATATTTTTTAACTTTCCTAATGGAGAACTTATTCCATTTTTATGGTAGCTTATTCCATGACCGATTAATTCTTTCTCTCTGTATGCTAGTGCGGAAGGACCTTTGGTTTGAAAGAAAACAACCTTATTGTTGTTGTCTAATTTGATCTTAGAAAACTTACCTGACACTTGCAGTCCTGTTGTTAACTCTATGCTCCCTACCATTTGAGATTCTATCAGTTTCTGAATTCCTTCTTTTCCTCCTCGTCTGAGACTTAAGGTGTCTGCAAACTCTTCAAGAACTTCCATTAAATGAGGAAAGTTTGGAGTTACATATAGTTGTGGTTGTGGCTTGGTAACATCAAAAGGTTGTTGTGCAGCAGCCAATGTATAGGGTATTTTTTTTACATCACTTTTTAAGCAAGAAATACTCTCTCCAATTGAAGACAATAGTCCAGCACCGTATATTTTGGGATTGTTAAGATCTCCAATTAATCCATATTCAACTGTCCACCATTGTAAGTTTCTCATTTGTGCCATCTCAGAGAGCTCTACTTTCTTACTTTGAAGGCTATGAATCTCCATTTCTACTGTATGAATTTCTTTTTCACTAATACCCTCAGCTTCTTTTAGAATAGACAATTTCCTAACAGCTTCGTATAAATCCATATCATGTTTAGACAGAATTGCTTTAGATCCAATATCTCCTAATCTTCTTAAATATTCTGCATAATCAGGATTTGCAATTATGGGGGCATGGCCAGCAGATTCATGAATAATGTCGGGTGCAGGGGTATACTCAATATTTTCAAGTTGCCTTATATCTGAAGCAATAACTAGCACTTTATAGGCCTGGAATTCCATGAATGCATTAGGAGGTATAAATCCATCTACTGCTACTGCAGCCCAACCAATTTCTTTTAGGATTCTATTCATCCCATACATGTTTGGTATTTCTTGGATACTTACACCTGTTTTTTCTAGGCCAGATAAATATGATGAGTGAGCTACTTCTGTTAAATACTTTAATAAACGCCTCATTACATATCTCCATACAGCTTGATTTATAGGAGAATAATCTTCGTAATTTTGGGGTTTGATAAACTGTTTAAGGTGCTTAGGCAGTCTATCAATTAATTCATTACTTCTATAGTCTTGTTTATTTGACATTCGATTTTTTTAATTTTAAAGTATATAAATTACTAAAAAACCTAAATAGGTGCCTAGAGCATTTCCTAAAGATCCTACTAAAATTGCGGGTAATATTAATTCTTTTCTGTTAAAAGATTCTGCTAAAGCGATAGCTGTAGAACTACCTCCCACATTGGCTTGACTTACAATTGCAATCATTTCCCAATCACGATATATAAACCCACCAACTAAGATAGTAATTACACCGTGAAATACTACTGAAAAACCTGCAAACAAGAACAGGGTAAGACCAAGATCTTTAAGATCTATTACAGCAGAAAGTTCACAATAAGCACCAATGACCGCCAAAAATAGAAATACTAAATACAATCCTAAATTATGGCTTCCTTTTAATTTAGAAACAAATGTTGTTTGAGCTAATAAGATTCCTATGGTTGAAATGGTTATGATAGACGGAATTTGAGGGACATACTTTTTTAATTCATCAGATACAAAGTAAGCACCTAAACCTAAAAAAACCAACCACATAAGTGATGTTAAATTGACGCTTTCATCTTCAATAAATTCTTCATTTTCTTCGGATCTTTTTATTCTTGTTTTAGTTG
>Ga0228657_1000721_pt1 | contig 13488 bp, 14 predicted proteins | sample 70DmetaG_FD_182743 | JGI IMG/M metagenome (GOLD analysis project Ga0228657, IMG submission 182743) | Seawater microbial communities from Monterey Bay, California, United States - 70D | ecosystem: Environmental > Aquatic > Marine > Coastal | place: USA: California | collected 2016-10-07 | reverse complement strand
GGAAAAAGAAAGGATGTAATGTAATGTAATGTTTGCTAATGAGAGATGAATGAATCAAATTTTTATAAGGTTGTAGGGAGTAAATGATCTAAAATTCGCCATTGAGAAAGTCTTGATAGTCTAGGTTGGCCCAATCACGCTTCTGTGCTTCTCGTCCATAGTATTGGTGATCGAGGACGGGATCCAACTCAGGATGCTGTTGGAGGTCATAATCAGGGAAGTGAATGTGTGTGCCACACCATGAGTTAGTGGTGTATGGGTTCTGCTGTTCCTGATGCTTGTCATAAGGGCCAGACAAGCCTTCCAAGAGGATGTTCTCGGCCTCAGAGGCCATCCTTTCTGCGCGGTGCTCCACGTCTTCGTCTTCGTCTTCGTCCTCCTCCTCCCCCTCGTACTCCCCCTCCTCCTGGTGATGGGAAAGGATTGGAGTAAGAGAAGTCCAGTCGAAAATGTTATGTTTTGTAGGTGTTGGGGTTGGGGTAGGTGCTGGTGTGTAGGTAGTGGGTTGAGTGGTAAGCCATGCGTGATTCTGATGTTGGGTAATGAAGAGTGCCTGGTTGAGGGTGAAGTGTGTAGTGCGAGTGAAGGAGTTGTGATACCAGTAGTGGTCGGTGCTTGGATTGTAAATGGCGGTGATGTTGGGGTATTTGTGTAGACGAGAGTCGATGGGTTCATCGTCAATCTCAATAACTGGAAGCTCTTCCTCGAACAAGGCCTGATCGGGGTCGTCGAATGTGAGACGAGTGTTCTTGTTGTGGTAGATGTATGACTTGGTGATAGGGTCCCAAATCATGGAGATCTGGTCCTTAGACCACCACTCAGCGGCCCAATTAGAGGTGTTTTTGGTATGGGCTGACTGATGATGAAGTCCGGTCTGTTGAAACCATCCTGCATTTTGGACACAGGTTTGGTTCCAGTCGAAGTAGTTCGTCTTAGTTGCTGAGTTGTTCATGATACGGTTCGTTTGGGCGGAGGAAAAAAAGATATTACCGTTTAACCAAAAAAAGAAACATATCAAATTTTTAAGTTAAGTATGGTTTATATGGTTTTATTAAAAGATCTATTCGTCGTCGCTCTGGTATTCGTCTTCGTCGTCTTCGCTAGTGCTTTGGTCCTCGTAGTCGCTGTCGTCTTCACTGTCGTCATCGCTGTCCATCGGCTCATCGTCTTCGTCGTCTTCGAGCTTGCAAGAACAGTGCATGGAAGTTCTAGTTCTGGTGGTTCGGGATTCAGTAACAGTCTCTACTACCTCCAGGTTCTCCAAGGGCTGTGAGTCTTCCTGTTCGGGTTCTTGGCGGTCGTCAACTACGAAGCCATCCATGTGGTATCCTGCTTTAGTGAGTTGCCCAGTCCGTTCGAGACGGATATGCTCGTAGTCAAGCTCCTCGTCAGTTCCGTTGCCCTTAATTCCTCCAAAGTTGCGGTCGTAGGTGTCGATGGGACGACCGGCGGTCGAGGCGTTGTTCGAGCCGGGGAGGATTTGAGTTCCGTTGATGGTAGATGTCATTGTAGCTGAATTGCTGGTTAAATTGTAATACAAGAATGTATAAACCACCCTTAATCAAATTTTTTGAAGAAGTTATATAAAGGGGTAAAAAGAAATGTGTGTGTGTGAGTGTGAGTAGTGTATTTAATTTTTGTTTGTATATGGGTGTTTTATCAGCTTTTTAGTTATGGATTATTAGCTTTTTCTGGTATATTGGATTATTAGCTTTTTATTTGGTTATGTGTTATTTACGCCTCCACAGGCGCGGCCGCGGCCTTGGCCTTATCGGTCCAGGTGGACTTCATCGCGGGCTCCATGGCCTTCCACATGAGGCCTGCCAGCTTCGTGATCTCTGCGGACTTGACCACTGTGTTCCGGCCGGGTTGCTGGGCGATGGCGCTGGTGATGGAGCCGCGAACACCAGAGTTGTTGAGCCAGTAGAAGTAGGAGTTGGCCATCTTGGGGGTCTTCTTCTTGGAAGCAGCGAGTAGGAGCTTCTTGGCTTCCTTGGCGGCAGTCTTGTCTGCCTTCTTCTCGGCGCGTTCGGCAACTTCGAGCTCCTTGGCTCCCTGCTTCTCCAACTTGGCCTGCCAGCGCTTGTTGAGGGAGATGGCCATCTTGCCCTCAGCACTGAAGGCATGCCATCCACCCGTCTCCTCGCCGAGGAAAGTGGCGGGGTTCTCCCAATTGGGCCTTTCGGCCTTGTCTTCTTGGGCCTTCCAGAAGATGCAACGCTCGCCTTCCGCGTTGTGAGTAGGGAGGGGCTGGTCGATGCGACCGTGGAAGAGACCAAACTGAAGCTGCGCGGTGGTCATCTCGGAGGCTTCCTCAGCGGGAACCTCCTTGAACTGGAGGGGTTGTTCGGTCTCAGCCGCCATCTTGCCATGAGTAGCGCAGTAGTCACCGTGCTCCTTGTGGCGACGGCTCTTGCACTGTGTGCCAGTCCCATTACCCCAGACGCGGGCCATGCAGCGGCATTCAGGTGCTGGAAGAGCGCGAGGGCCCTTGGGAGCACCACGCTGGCGCTTGGTTCCTCCTCCAGGAGCGGGTGTGGGGGCCTCAGTGACCTCCAGGATAGGGCGCATGTCGTCTTCATGCTGCTCCATAAGTTCGACGATGTCTTCCTCCTCCTCAACGGTCAGTGTCGAGTTCAAGGCCTCGTAAAGACGCTGTTGCGCCTCGATCACATCGTCGGGGTATCCCTGCGCGGCGAGGGAGTCGAGGATGGCGAGCTGTCCGGTGGTGAAGGAAGACATCGTGATTGTCGTGTTGATTGTAAGTCGCTTTGAGCTGTGCTCTGATTAATTGTAATATCGAATACAATAATCCGGGTCAATCAAATTTATTTAACCCTTTTATAGCAACATATGAAGTGTAATCTATATAAAGGGGTAAGTATATCTGTATCAAATACATATAAAAGGATATACATATCAAGCATAAAGGGGTAAATCGGTTATATACTTGATATGTATAAAAGGGTAAGGTATGTTATATAAAAGGGTGTTATAGAGTATGTATTTGATACGTGTATATGTATAAAGGGGTATATATGTGTTGTATTGTGTATGTATAAAGGGGTAATGAAAAAAGTGATCTCTGTACAGAATCATTGATACTGTTATACGGAGTGAAGCGTATGCGTGCATATCTGACTATAACTATAAAGGGGTAAAAAAAATTTGATTAGTTGAAATTTCAGGTTTCTTGGAGCATAAACCAACTCGAGCAACGCTCTACAACAACTCTTACAACAACAATGACTTCTTCCTCGAACGCCTCGATGATTGCGACCCTGATGGCCGGTATGGATGTGTCTTCTCTGACGGAGAAGGGCGTGTCGGCCGAGACTTTGGCGAAGACGATCGCACAATTGACTCAGGCGACAGAGGAGAAGAAGTCCGGTGGAGGAACTGGTCGCAAAGACCGTGTCCGCAAGGAGATTCCGGCGGGGGAACGCTGTATGGCGCGCACTTGGGGACAAGCCTCAAAGGGAAACCTCGGTATGGGTCCACAGTGTTCCTCGAAGAAGTGCGGAGGTGACTACTGCAAGATGCATGCGAAGCTGGCTGCTGCTAGCGAGGAGCCTTGTCAGATGGTGAACGGCAAGAAGTTCGGTCTCTTCTGTGGGCGCATCGACCAGCCGCTTCAGGGCAAGGACTCCAACGGAAAGTGGCAGATTCTCTGGCTCTGTCCGACGGTGGTGAAGCAGATTGATGCGGACAAGGAGGCTGGCAGCTTCGAACTCGGCGAGAACGAACTCGCTCACAAGACGAAGAGCTCTGGTCCCAAGAAGCCTCGCGTGAAGAAGGAGAAGGCTGCTAAGAAGGAGAAGGCTCCCAAGGCTCCTCGTGGCAAGAACGCCTACATGTTCTACCTCGAGTCTCGCCGCGCGGCCATCAACGCTGAGATTTTGGCTGCTGGGACGGCGGAGGGTGCTTCTCAGGATGCGAAGGACAAGCTGACCAAGACTGGCAAGGTGAAGGTCTCTGAGGTGACGAAGGTCGCTGGCGCTGAGTGGAAGGCTCTCGATGCTGATGCGAAGAAGCCGTTTGAGGCTCAGTCCGCTGCTGACAAGGCTGCGAAGCAGGAGGCTTTCATTTCCGCTCAGTTGGTGGAGAAGGCCGCTGGAATCGCCGTGGCCGACCACGATAAGTCGGTTCTGAAGGCAATCTGCGAGCCGGCCTCTCCTCCTGTCGCTCCTGTCTCCGAGGATGAAGCTGATGAGGCGAATGCGACAGCGCTGGCGTTGATTGCCCAGCTCAAGGGCGATGATGAAGCCGACAGCGAGACCGAAGAGGACGAGGATGGTGAGAATGAGGCTTGGTCTTACACTCTTACTGGTGAACATGAGTCTCTCTGCGAGGACGGCAGTGCTGTGGTGATTCCGTTTGACAGCAAGCACTACGTGGTGCCCTACAGCTGGTATGAAGGCGCCGATGAGGAGACCGTGAGCGACGAGGCTGCGGTCAAGAAGGTATCCGTTGGGATGCTGACCAACCCGAAGCCGCCGACGGGGGACGGTGACATCGAGGGCGACTTCGTGGTCAAGGCGTAGATAATACATAACCATATAAAAAACAGAAAATCCATAAGTAAAAAATAGAAAATCCATAAGTAAAAAATAGAAAATCCATAAGTAAAAAATAGAAAATGAAAACCCATAAAAAGGTGTGATTGTTATTTGTTTTTTTATATCTATCTTTTACCCCTTTATGGAAGGTTCTATAAAAGGGCAAAAAAAATTTGATGAGTCTGAATTTAAGTTGTATAGAGTACAATTCAAACTCGCGTTCAACGCACAACCAACTCTCTACAACAACAACAATGTCTTCCGACTCCACGACCTTCGAGGCGACTTTCCCGCAGAACGGCACCATTTGCTCCCGCGACATGGGGCGGATCATCGGCGTTGCCGGATGCGGAACCAAGCGTCTCGTTGCGGCCGTGAAGACGACATACCCAACCTGTCGCCCCTTCGTGCGCGGTGACCGGAACGGGGGCACCTTCAAGCTCTCGGCCAAGGGGACAGATGGCGAGAAGGCGATTCGCTTCCTCGCTGATGCTCTCCAGAAGGAGCTCGACTGGGTCTCGGGCCAGAGTGAGGACTGCCCGCACGCGCACCAGTGGGTAGACGCTTCGAGCTGGACTGTGGACATGAAGCACATCATCGGGCGGGGTGGTGAGGGCATCAAGAGCATCCAGGAGAAGGGTGGTTTCATCCTACACAAGGTGCGCAACGGCGCGAACTGGTTCCTGGTGGAGGGCATCAACAACATGATGGTCCAGCGGATGGTTCTCAAGCTGAACGAGCGCAAGCAGACGGTGGAGCGCGCGCAGCGGTCTGGACCTCCTCGCCGGGTTCAGGTGGACCTCTCTCGTCCTGCGAACCAGGCTACTGGGGGCGATACCAACTCGTTTGGGTCGCTACAGGATTCATCCGATGAGAGCGATTCTTCGGATGAGGAAATTCGCTGTAGCTCTCCTGGCTCTGATGACGACGAGGAGCTTCTGAAGGGTGTCGCTGCTGGCCAGAAGGCGGCTGAGGACGAGATTCGTCGCCACCTCCAGAGCAGCCAGCTTCGGGGCCGTGGAGCAGCTCGCAGTCTAGGGTCTGAGATGCACGCGGTGCGGTGCGAACTCGCTGGGAAGCGTGGTGTTGAGCCGTTCCATGTCTCGGACCGTGAGGTGAACGAGTTCCTTCGCCAGGTGGCTGATGATGAGGATTTCGAGCAGGCTCGTCGCCAGAACCCTTCCCAGTCGGTGGACACTCGGTCTGAGGAGCACTTCCCCGACACGCTCTCGAAGGGCGATGGTGAGGCGAACATGAAGCTCGAGGTGCGCTCTCTGGGCGCCTGGGGTGTTGGAGCTCCCAAGGAGAAGACGATCACGCCCGAGAAGCTGGTTGAGGCGTCGGAAAACTGGGGGCACTCTTCCGCGCCTACCAAGACGTGGCCCGCTGCTCCTCCTGCGCCTCCGCGCCCGACTATGGCCCGCACGATGACTACTGGCGTGCGTTCTGGTTCGACATTCGACGGAACTCCACCGGCTGACGACTGCTGGCCTCAGGGGGAGCAAGGCTTCCAGGGCGGATGGGGTAGCTCCGATGACGAGGAGGAGGGCTTCTAGGTAAGTTAACCTACAAAACCAAATAAAAAGCTAATAAACCATATACTAAAAACAGCGTAAATAACATAACATAAACAAATAAAAAGCTGATAAAAGGACTATATACCATAAAAATGTTTCTTTTTTATACTATGTGCTTCAAAAATTTGATATAACCGAATTGAGCTTTGTGTAGATTACACAACTCTCTTCGCTTTTACGCTTCAAACAACAACATGATTTCGTGCTGCCTCGTTCAGGGTGACAACAAACACGCGCCCCCCACATTACACGTCGAACTCGAGCCCAATGGCACCTACACCCAGCAAGGTGGGTTGATGACGCCGTCGATGTTCAACCAAACTGAAACGGAAACGTCGGTTCCGTTCTCTTCTCGGCTCTCTGCGATGGCGAAGGAGTGGACACCAGCGACAGCAGTTGCGTCTGACACGGCTAGTGCGGAAGGCCTGGTCAAGGAAAAAGTCCAGTGCGATGCCCTCATTTGGTGCCAAGGTGATGAAGAGGCTGGACTGCCCAAAGGTTCTCGCAGTCGATGCAGTAGAATGTGTTTGCTTAAGCAGGGAGGCACCAAGCATCCACTCTGTAGCACTCATGCCAAGCAGATGGCGAAGCGGGGCGACATCTCAACGGACTCTCCTATCCGTTATGATCCAGTCAAGCAACAGCACTTCTACAATGGCAGTGTTGCTGGTAATGCGTCTGAGGAGCATACTCAGAATGACTGGTATAAGATTTACGATGAAGGAACTGACAGACCCACTATCCTGATTCTTCAAGGATACTCTGGTGAAGATGTTGCTTCTGGTGCCAATTTTCTAAGTAAATACGCGGCTCTCAAAACAGCTAATCCTAACGCACGCTGGATGACGCTCAGGGGTAGGTATGGCATTCAACTGGATTCTCTCAAGAAAGTGTTTCACGAACTTAACCTCGAACTCGGACGTCCCACCCACGAATGGTGTATGGAATACACTCCACCAAACTAAACATAAATTTCACCATAAAAATCTGATAAACAAATAAAAAGCTGATAAAAGGACTATATACCATAAAAATGTTCTTTTTTATTAATGATAATTACACAGAAACCTACAGTATTCCACCATATTTATAAAAAATTTGATTTATATCAATTGTTAGTTGATATATAACAAACAATAGAACACCCATCAACTAATTGAACATCAATATGTTTACCAATGTGGGGAACTACGGTGAATATACCGCTACCATTCTGGAAGAATTTAAACTTCCAGATAATAAAACTCAGCATGAATGGGATGCGACAAAATACAATGATTTGCCTACAGCTATGATGAAGATATGCCATGATTGCTGTGTTGCCGAGGGGGATGAAAAACTATTAGAACAAAACCCCGACGTTATCATTGAAAGACACCATCATGTTCTTGAGAAAGGTGGTAAGGTTAAAAATCATTTTGCTCCTCACTGTGACCATGAAGGTCCCGCAGACGGACCTTGTAGAAGCGCTCTATACTACTATCAGATTGACGAAGGAATTGATGACGTAGGACTACATTTTTATGATTGGATTGACGAGGAATCGGGAATAATCGACCAGGCCGGCGGGACTCACGACGAACCAAAAGAGACATTTATTCCTACAAGTGGAGATGTAGTTACATTTGGAAATAATATTCCACACTGTCCAGGTGAATTTAAGACCGATAGTGAAAGTCCAAAGGTTAGAGGTCTCTTCGCTATATTTATTAAGTATCCTTCTAAGGAAAAGCCTAAAAAAGTTCCGAAAAACTGTATGTCTTGGCTAAGGTGCTTTTCATAATCAAAATGTGATTTTTACCCACAAGTAAGGTAAAAATTTGATGAAGCAGTTTGTAAAGATATGATAGTAATCAACAACTAAAAGACACTATGTCTGCAACATTTGAAAACAACAACCTGGACTGTTCGGGCTTCACTGCCAGAAGCACCAATCTGTCTAAGCTTCAGCTGACTCCCGATGAATACCAGCAATTGCGCGGCGCGCCTCACAAGCGTGACACACCCCAGGATGAGGAACGGAACAGGGATTGGACCGGAAGTGATGACGACGAGGGTTGGCCACAGGATACTGACTGGGGACACGAGTCAAAGTATGGAAACAAGAGGTTTGGGAAAGGACGGATGGGGCATATGTAAATAAAACCTATATACCATAAAAAATAAAAAAGGGTTATACCATAAAAATTTTCTTTTTACCTACAAGTAAGATAAAAATTTGATGAAGCGGTTTGTAACTATATGATAGTAATCAACAACGAAGAGACACGATGTCTAAAACATTTGAAAGCAACAACACTGAAGTGAGCGGTATGAACAGCGACTTGCGTCCTTGGGCTGCCTCATGGTATCCCTGGCGTGGATACCTAAATGGGATGAATGTTCCAGATTTTCCGGAGAGTGGCTTGCTATACTCAACGGGACCAAGGTTTCCAGAGCTGACTCATGAACTTTACCGGGGTGGTAAATTGGTGCCGCGATCCCCTATGGTCGGGCGAGGAATGTTCACCTACGTCCCAGACGGAACCCTGTTTTCGGGAATGAAACTGGGGGGTTGGGGAAGCCAGTATGGAACTCGGTCTGAGCGAGAAGCATGGGTGGGACGAGACCTTGTTGGAAACTTTGTGCTAATCAGGGTGAAACGCAAGGAGCCACCGTTGGACAAGACCATGTCTCTGGCACAAACAGAACTAGAGGTAACCGAACAGGCTCTGGGTGAATTTAAACCCGAGTTCTACAACGAGGTCTACGAACTTGCTTCTGGCTTTAATAGCTTCCGCTACGAGTGGTTGTTTGCCTATGTGAGGGGCTACAACAGCTACACTGGGAAGCATGAGCTGGAGTTCAAGCTTGACGACATTCCTGTGACTGGAATCTGGGTTGACGTGGGGAAGTGTGTGTGTCAGGAATGGGGTCGGGCCGACATGCGCCTCCTGATGAAGAAGATTGAGGAGAAGGAAGGAGAGACGAAGGAACGATCGGCTATTAACATCCAGAGGATTTGGCGTGGATACGAGGGTCGAACCTATGGGAACATGCCTGAGTTGTTGGATTATCCAGATTCTCCGACCCCAGATTCTCCGAATGAGTTTAATGGGCTCTACGGACCGGAGTCTACGACCCTTGTAGACAGCAAACCTGCGAATACTGTGGGGAACAAAAAGAAGAAAAAGAATTGGTTCCAAAACCTTGTGAAACTTCCCCAGAGGGATCCAAAAACCCATCCAGATGAATCCAACTTCATGTCTGAATATCAGGTTCGGTGTGCTTTTGCTCAGCGTGACGAGGATGATGCTGGCGAAGATAGCACTCCTATGGAGTCAAGGCATGATGAGCGCCAATGGCAGAAGAACCGCACGAAGACCCGCTACTGGAATAACGATGTGAAGCAGAGTTCGGATTGGTGCGATGGTAACACGGAGGCCTGTGAAAAGAGGGCGAAGACAAAGTGGAACACGGTGAGCAAGAATGGTGATAATAACCATGGGACAAAAGGTAGGAAAGGTGTGGTGGCCCAACGTGCGAAGACCCAGGTTCGGCGGAACCGTAGGAGGAAGATGCACAATGATACCAGGAGTGCTGGTAGCGACTAATAAATAAAAATAAAAAGTTGATGGGTGTAGCATAATGGAATGCGCTGAATAAGGCATAAACAAGCCTGATAGATAACCAAGTTCAAGTCTTGGCACCCTTTAAAATTCCTTTTTTTTATAAAATATCCAGGTATCTGGGTTAAAATTTGATTTAAAGATAAAATGCTGATAAATATTAAAATGTTGAAAAATCTGTTATTTCTATCGTTGATTCTAAGTGTAGAGGCTAATAAGGTTTCAGAGTTATTGTATAGTCCATGCAGTTGGCCAACTAGTTTAAAATTTATAGGTTTTTCAGGAGGATTGATAAGTAGTTATTGGGGCGTAACTCAACTCCACACCTACTACTGTGCTCCAAGTGGTATATATGGGTTTTTCCAGACAGCATTGCTAATGAGCACACCAGTGTGTAGAACATGTATAAGTGTTCTTAGTAGTGTAGATAATATTTATGGAGCAGTATGGACGGGTATCCTTTTAAGTGGAATGAATTTGTTAAAAGAAGTATCTGTTAAGATTACAAAAAAAGAAGTATAAAATACCCAGGTAGATTAAAATAAATGTATATAGATAATTAAAATTATTTTTTTAAAATTTGATTTTAAGTTATATAGGTTTTAAATAATAATTGTTATGAATGTAGGTAAACCATTGAGATTAAATGTAAGAAGGCCCGATAGTTATAAAGCAATAAAAGACAAAGAGAAATATGCGGAGGTTAGACTATTTAGAGGATGTATTAGCAGGATAAAGAAGGATGATATTATTTATTTATCCCATGGAGATGATCATCTAAAGATATATGTAGATAAATTAAAGATTTTTGGGAGTATAGAGGAGATGTTAGAGAATGATTTAGTAAAAAAGGCTGCTGGTGGTATAAAAAGAAAGTTAGATATAAAATTCTATGAGCAATTTTATAGAATAGAGGAGATACGGGACTACAAAATAGCTGTAATATTCTTTAGGTTGGTGTAAAATCAGGAAGTTAGTGCGGTTAAAAATACCAAATTTAATATGTTAGTATTTAAGAAATATAACCATATAAAGTTATATCACTCTTAATAAGTATAACAGGTGCTCACCTGGTATCATATCAAACAAAAAAAAAATTTGATTGTATATTTTTAAGATACTTTCAAATCAGCTTCCAAAGGCGGAGGGAAGATAATAAAAATTGCCCGTCTAGCTCAGTCGGTAGAGCGCGAGGCTCTTAACCTCGTGGTCGTGGGTTCGAGCCCCACGGTGGGCATAAAGCAATGTGGCGCAGAGGAAGCGTGTCGGGCCCATAACCCGAAGGTCGGTGGATCGAAACCACCCATTGCTACTTTAAGACTTACTTACAGCGATTCAAAATACTTGACTTTTATTCAAACGGCTCCCGTTCGATTCGGGAGGAGGTGAAATACCTTCCTCGGTGGCGGAAAATAATTAATCAGTAAGTCGACAGCCTCATTAGCGCAATTGGATAACGCGCAGGTCTTCTAAACCTGAGATTGCGGGTTCGAGTCCCGCATGAGGTATAAAATTAAAATTCTAATGTAATCAGCGCCAATAGTCCAGTGGTTAGGATACTTCGCTTCCAACGAAGTGGCCCGGGTTCGATTCCCGGTTGGCGCATAATTAAAGACTATCTAACAGCAATTCTCCAATGTTAATTTTATAAGCAATTATAGATAGTCGTTCAGCTGGGATTCCCGAGCGGTCAAAGGGGCGGGTCTTAAGATCCCGTGCGTATGCTTCGTGGGTTCGAATCCCACTCTCAGCACTTAGGAAAGACATTCTCCTTCGACAAAGAATTCAATAATCCCTCATAGTCTAGGCGGTTAGGATAGCTGGCTTTCACCCAGCAGACCCGGGTTCGAGTCCCGGTGTGGGAACATTAATGCATTGTAGGTGAGAGCCCTATATCAGCTCCGTTAGCTCAGTTGGTAGAGCGACGTGCTTATAACGCGTAGGTCGCGAGTTCAAGCCTCGCACGGAGCACTTTTTAAAAATTATCTAAGATTGACTAACAGCAAATACAAACTCCATTTCAAGGACGTGGTCGTGGGATCGAAACCCACCTTGGGAGGTTATAGACATCACCCTTGTAGCTCAGAGGAAGAGCACGTATTTAATGTCAATCGTTAAGCTGGGATTCCCGAGCGGTCAAAGGGGCGGGTCTTAAGATCCCGTGCGTTAGCTTCGTGGGTTCGAATCCCACTCTCAGCACTTTTAAACTTACTTACAGCAATTCAAAAATCTTTTGACTTAAAACCAAACAATTCTCGTTCGATTCGAGAAAAGGCGAAAACCTTGCTTGGAGCTGGAAAAAATAAAATAGTAAGTTGTCCGCCTCATTAGCGCAATTGGATAACGCGCAGGTCTTCTAAACCTGAGATTGCGGGTTCGAGTCCCGCATGAGGTATAATATTAAAATTACTTTTAGCTCCATTAGCTCAGTTGGTAGAGCGACGTGCTTATAACGCGTAGGTCGCGAGTTCAAGCCTCGCATGGAGCACTTTCTAAGACTATCTAACAGCAATTCTCCAATGTTAATTTTATAAGCAATTATAGATAGTCGTTCAGCTGGGATTCCCGAGCGGTCAAAGGGGCGGGTCTTAAGATCCCGTGCATTAGCTTCGTGGGTTCGAATCCCACTCTCAGCACTTCTGCTTCCATAGCTCAGTTGGTTAGAGCGTGCGGCTGTTAACCGCAAGGTCATAGGTTCAATCCCTATTGGAAGCGTTTCTTAAAATTACTTTTAGCTTAGTGGGTTCGAACCCCACTCTCAGCACTTCTGCTTCCGTAGCTCAGTTGGTTAGAGCGTGCGGCTGTTAACCGCAAGGTCATAGGTTCGATCCCTATTGGAAGCGTTTCTTAAAATTACTTTTAGCTCCGTTAGCTCAGTTGGTAGAGCGACGTGCTTATAACGCGTAGGTCGCGAGTTCAAGCCTCGCACGGAGCACTTTCTAAGATTATCTAACAGCAACTCTCAAATGTTAATTTTATAACCAATTATAGATAATCGTTCAACCAGGTTTCCCGAGTGGTCAAAGGGGCGGGTCTTAAGATCCCGTGCATCAGCTTCGTGGGTTCGAATCCCACACCTGGTATCGCCTCATTAGCGCAATTGGATAACGCGCAGGTCTTCTAAACCTGAGATTGCGGGTTCGAGTCCCGCATGAGGTATCATTTAAATATCTTATTTTATTTTTGGTCATATGATCCAGTGGTTAGGATACCAGACTTTGAATCTGGCTGCCCGGGTTCAAATCCCGGTATGACCTTTCTGGTTTAAATACCCATAGCTCCGTTAGCTCAGTTGGTTAGAGCGTGGTGCTAATAACGCCAAGGTCACAGGTTCGACCCCTGTACGGAGCACATTATCTTTTTTAGCGTTAGTTTCAAAGGGGACCCCCTTTAAAATTAATAGAAAACAATGATTTATAATGAGGATTTTGACATCCAATTGGATAAAAAGTATGCAAAAATAGTGGTAAAAATGGGTAAAAAAGTGGTAAAAAACCATGGGTTTTACTTAAAAAAGGATACTGAATAAACCATACTGAAAAAAAATACTAGGGTAAATGGGCGAGTAAAAAAAGAGACTGAAAAAAAATTCTAAGGTAGATAACCAGTGAATCATGTGTTTTATGGATAGTAAATATGGATAATTAATGCTTAAATTATCTTTATTTTTGTAAAGATTTTACCAGGTAAAATGAATTTATAGAGATTTCAGAGTCAAAAATAGTATTTTATATGGGTAAAAAT
>Ga0228657_1000661_pt1 | contig 14322 bp, 7 predicted proteins | sample 70DmetaG_FD_182743 | JGI IMG/M metagenome (GOLD analysis project Ga0228657, IMG submission 182743) | Seawater microbial communities from Monterey Bay, California, United States - 70D | ecosystem: Environmental > Aquatic > Marine > Coastal | place: USA: California | collected 2016-10-07 | reverse complement strand
CAAGAACAAGCTCGCCAAAATCGCCCTTGATGGAAAGCCTTGCGCAAGCATCGCCAACTATCTGACGGGCATGACCGTACTCGCCTATTCGGAAGACCCTGTGGCAGCTGCCAAAGTGGTTAACGACTACGCTAAAGAAAACTCCAAGCTGGAGATTCTTGGCGGTGCTATGGGTGACTCGGCACTGGACCTTGCCGGTGTGAAAGCCGTCGCAGCAATGCCATCTCGCGAGGAGCTTATTGCTTCCATCGTGGGTTGCATCGGTGCGCCAGCCAGCAACATCGCAGGAGCCATCGGCGCGCCTGCTTCGAACATCGCGAGCATTCTTTCGACCATCGAAGAGAAAGCTGCATAAGGCACTTTTCATATCGTCGTGGGGAATACCTCCAAGACGTTGGAACACATCTAATCAAACGGAAACAGTACAATGGCTGATCTGAAAAAACTTGCAGAAGAGATCGTGGGTCTGACCCTTCTCGAAGCACAAGAACTGAAAACCATCCTCAAAGACGAGTATGGCATCGAGCCCGCAGCTGGCGGCGCAGTGATGATGGCTGGCCCAGCAGACGCTGGTGCGGCTGCTGAAGAGCAAACCGAATTTGACGTTATCCTGAAAGCCGCTGGCGCTCAGAAAATCAACGTCATCAAAGAAGTCCGCGCCATCACTGGTCTGGGCCTCAAAGAAGCTAAAGAGCTCGTCGAAGCTGGTGGCAAAGCCGTCAAAGAAGGCGTCGACGCTGCAGAAGCTGAAGAGATCAAAGGCAAGCTGGAAGCAGCTGGCGCAGAGATCGAAGTTAAGTAATTGGGGAGGGGAGGGTTTAAAGCCTTCTCCACTAACCCTAATTAATGCGGCTGGACCCGGGCATTCCGGGTCCAGCCATACCTGTCTTGAAAAGCCCCTTTAGCCAAAGGGTTTTTTCAAGAAGAGGTTGTCAGGCGGAAGCGAGCCCCTGGGAAGGCACGCAAGAATTGTCTGGCTCTTTTCGTTTCGCAAGCGGCATGACGTGGCGTCCCAACCACGCTGTGCCAGCGAAAACTACGAGTGAAAGGTGAGCACCGCAAATGGCTCAAACGCACGCAGGCACCAAACGTATCCGTAAATACTTCGGCAAAATTGACGAAGTTCTACAGATGCCGAACCTGATTGAGGTTCAAAAATCTTCTTATGATCTTTTCCTGAAATCCGGTGATTCCGCACAGCCTCTCGACGGCGAAGGTATCATGGGCGTATTTCAGTCGGTTTTCCCGATCAAGGATTTCAACGAAACTGCGATCCTTGAGTTCGTAAAGTACGAGCTGGAAAAGCCGAAGTACGATGTTGAAGAGTGTCAGCAGCGGGATATGACCTATTCGGCGCCGCTCAAGGTAACTCTGCGTTTGATCGTGTTTGATGTGGACGAAGACACAGGTGCGAAGTCCGTCAAGGACATCAAAGAACAAGACGTGTTCATGGGCGATATGCCCTTGATGACGCCAAATGGGACGTTCGTTGTGAACGGTACCGAGCGTGTGATCGTATCCCAGATGCACCGCTCCCCCGGCGTGTTCTTTGACCACGACAATGGCAAAACCCATTCCTCCGGGAAACTCTTGTTCGCCTGCCGTATTATCCCCTACCGCGGCTCGTGGCTGGACTTTGAGTTCGACGCCAAAGACCTCGTGTTTGCGCGCATCGACCGTCGCCGTAAACTGCCCGTGACGACCCTGCTCTATGCCCTCGGTATGGACCAAGAGGCGATCATGGATGCCTACTACGACACCGTTGATTACAGTTTGGTTAAAGGCCAAGGCTGGTCGACCAAGTTCTTCCCAGAGCGTGTGCGCGGCACTCGCCCAACGTATGACCTTGTGGATGCGGCCACAGGCGAAGTCGTTGCGGAAGCTGGCAAGAAAATCACCCCACGTGCGGTGAAGAAGCTGATCGATGAGGGTACCGTCACTGAGCTTTTGGTGCCGTTCGACAACATCCTCGGCAAGTTCGTTGCGCGCGACATCATCAACGAAGACACCGGCGCGATCTATGTCGAAGCTGGCGATGAGCTGACATGGGAACTCGACAAAGAAGGCGAAGTTTCTGGCGGTACGCTGAAGGAATTGATGGACGCTGGTATCACGGACATCCCAGTCCTCGATATCGACAACGTCAACGTCGGCCCCTACATGCGCAACACGATGGCGGCAGACAAAAACATGGGTCGCGACACCGCGCTCATGGATATCTACCGCGTCATGCGTCCGGGCGAGCCACCCACCGTAGAATCCGCAAGCAACTTGTTCGACACGTTGTTCTTCGATTCTGAGCGTTATGATCTGTCCGCTGTTGGCCGGGTCAAAATGAACATGCGTCTGGCACTGGACGCCGAAGACACCATGCGTACGCTGCGCCACGAAGACATCGTATCGTGCATCAAAGCACTGGTTGAGCTGCGTGACGGCAAGGGCGATATCGACGATATTGACCACCTAGGTAACCGTCGTGTGCGTTCCGTTGGCGAATTGATGGAAAACCAGTACCGCGTTGGTTTGCTCCGCATGGAGCGCGCGATCAAAGAGCGTATGTCGTCCGTCGAAATCGACACGGTGATGCCGCAAGACCTGATTAACGCGAAACCTGCTGCTGCTGCGGTGCGTGAATTCTTTGGCTCTTCGCAGCTCTCGCAGTTCATGGACCAAACAAACCCGCTGTCCGAAGTGACGCACAAACGCCGTCTTTCCGCGCTTGGACCTGGTGGTCTGACACGTGAACGTGCTGGCTTTGAGGTCCGCGACGTGCATCCAACGCACTACGGCCGGATGTGCCCAATTGAGACGCCGGAAGGCCCGAACATTGGTCTGATCAACTCGCTGGCCACGTTTGCCCGCGTGAACAAGTACGGCTTTATCGAAACGCCCTACCGGAAGGTGGTTGATGGTCAGGTGACTGACGAAGTCAGCTACATGTCCGCGACCGAGGAAATGCGTCACACAGTGGCGCAGGCAAACGCGCAACTCGACGATCAGATGCGGTTCAAAAATGACCTCGTCTCGACCCGTCAAGCCGGCGACTACATGCTGCAATCCCGCGATAACGTTGATCTGATCGACGTCTCGCCCAAGCAGTTGGTCTCGGTTGCTGCGGCGCTCATCCCGTTCCTCGAAAACGACGATGCTAACCGCGCACTCATGGGCTCGAACATGCAACGTCAGGCTGTGCCTTTGTTGCAGGCTGATGCTCCCTTCGTTGGCACGGGCATGGAAAGCGTTGTGGCCAAGGATTCTGGCGCGGCCATCATGGCGAAACGCGGTGGTGTGATCGACCAAGTCGACGCACAGCGTATCGTTGTGCGGGCGACCGAAGATCTTGAGCTTGGCGATGCTGGCGTAGATATCTACCGCTTGCGTAAGTTCCAGCGCTCCAACCAAAACACCTGCATCAACCAACGTCCGTTGGTCAAAGTGGGCGATCGTGTGGGCAAAGGCGAAGTTGTCGCCGATGGTCCCTCGACCGACCTTGGTGAACTGGCGCTCGGCAAAAACGTGGTCGTCGCGTTTATGCCTTGGAACGGCTACAACTACGAAGACTCGATCCTGATTTCCGAGCGGATCGCACGTGATGACGTCTTTACTTCGATCCACATCGAAGAATTTGAAGTCGCTGCCCGTGATACGAAGCTTGGGCCTGAGGAAATCACCCGCGATATCCCCAACGTCGGTGAGGAAGCTTTGCGCAATCTCGACGAAGCGGGCATCGTTTACATCGGTGCCGATGTTGAGCCGGGCGATATCCTTGTGGGTAAAATCACACCAAAGGGTGAAAGCCCGATGACGCCGGAAGAGAAACTCCTGCGCGCCATCTTTGGTGAGAAAGCCTCTGACGTGCGCGACACCTCGCTGCGCGTGAAACCCGGCGATTTCGGGACCGTTGTGGAAGTTCGCGTCTTTAACCGCCATGGCGTGGAAAAAGACGAGCGGGCTCTCCAGATCGAGCGTGAAGAAGTCGAGCGTCTCGCACGTGACCGCGACGATGAAATGGGCATTCTGGACCGCAACATCTATGCGCGTCTCAAGAGCATGATCATCGGCAAGGAAGCTGTGAAAGGTCCCAAAGGGATCAAAGCCGGCTCCGAAATCACCGAAGACCTGCTCGGCACATTGAGCCGTGGTCAGTGGTGGCAGCTTGCGCTGGGTGAAGAAGCCGACGCGCAACAGGTTGAGGCCCTCAACGAGCAGTACGAAATCCAGAAGCGGACGCTTGAAGCTCGCTTTGAGGACAAAGTCGAGAAAGTACGCCGTGGCGACGATCTGCCCCCAGGTGTGATGAAGATGGTCAAAGTCTTTATTGCTGTGAAGCGTAAGCTTCAGCCTGGTGATAAAATGGCTGGTCGTCACGGTAACAAAGGTGTGATTTCCAAGGTGGTTCCCATGGAAGACATGCCGTTCCTCGGCGACGGTACACCCGTTGACTTCGTGCTTAACCCGCTTGGCGTGCCGTCGCGTATGAACGTGGGTCAGATCCTCGAAACCCACATGGGTTGGGCTGCACGCGGCCTCGGGATCCAGATCGACGATGCTCTGGGTGAATACAAACGCTCCGGTGATATGACACCAGTCCGTGATGCCCTGAAAATCGCCTATGGTGATGAGGTCTATTCCGATGCATTCGGTGGTATGGATGAGGATCAGGTCCTTGAAGCAGCGGGCAATGTTACCCGTGGTGTGCCAATCGCAACACCCGTCTTTGACGGTGCGAAAGAGGCTGATGTGAACGATGCGCTGACACGCGCGGGCTTCGACACCTCTGGTCAGTCGGATCTGTTCGATGGTCGTACCGGTGAGAAATTCTCACGTCAGGTGACGGTCGGCGTCAAATATCTGCTGAAACTGCACCACCTTGTGGACGACAAAATCCACGCCCGTTCCACGGGGCCGTACTCGCTTGTTACGCAGCAGCCGCTGGGTGGTAAGGCGCAGTTCGGTGGTCAGCGCTTCGGTGAGATGGAGGTCTGGGCTCTGGAAGCTTATGGCGCCGCCTACACCTTGCAGGAAATGCTGACGGTGAAGTCGGATGACGTCGCGGGTCGGACCAAGGTCTATGAAAGCATCGTGAAGGGTGAGGACAACTTTGAGGCCGGCGTGCCAGAGAGCTTTAACGTTCTCGTAAAAGAAGTCCGCGGCCTTGGCCTGAACATGGAACTCCTGGATGCGGAGGAAGACGAGGGCGGGATCGCGGCGGAATAAGCCGCGCATTGGGCGGGACTTGTTCCCGCCGTCCCCCCTCTTTTTCCTTCCACCCCCATTGAGGTATCAAAATGAACCAGGAACTTACAAACAACCCATTCAACCCCGTCGCGCCCACCAAAGTGTTCGACGAAATCAAGGTGTCGCTCGCATCGCCTGAGCGCATCCTGTCGTGGTCGTATGGTGAGATCAAAAAGCCGGAAACCATCAACTACCGGACATTCAAGCCCGAGCGTGATGGCTTGTTCTGCGCGCGTATCTTTGGCCCGATCAAAGATTACGAATGTCTGTGCGGCAAATATAAGCGTATGAAATATCGCGGCGTTGTCTGCGAAAAATGTGGTGTTGAAGTCACGCTGCAAAAGGTCCGCCGTGAGCGGATGGGCCACATCGAACTGGCGTCGCCCGTTGCACACATTTGGTTCCTCAAGTCGCTGCCATCGCGCATCGGCCTGATGCTGGACATGACCCTGCGCGATCTTGAGCGTATTCTCTACTTTGAGAACTACGTCGTGATTGAGCCCGGCCTCACGGACCTGACTTATGGTCAGTTGATGTCCGAAGAGGAGTTCATGGATGCGCAAGACGCCTTTGGTGCAGATGCGTTCCAAGCCAACATCGGTGCAGAAGCGATTCGCGAAATGCTGGCCGCGATCGACCTTGAGCAAGAAGCAGCAACCCTGCGTGAAGACCTCAAAGAGGCCACAGGTGAGCTGAAGCCCAAGAAGATCATTAAGCGTCTGAAGATCGTCGAAAGCTTCCTTGAATCAGGTAACCGTCCTGAGTGGATGGTTCTGACTGTGATCCCCGTGATCCCACCAGAATTGCGCCCACTTGTGCCACTCGATGGTGGTCGTTTCGCGACCTCGGATCTGAACGATCTGTACCGCCGCGTGATCAACCGGAACAATCGTCTCAAGCGTCTTATCGAACTGCGCGCGCCCGATATCATCGTGCGGAACGAAAAGCGGATGCTGCAAGAATCCGTGGATGCATTGTTCGACAACGGCCGTCGTGGCCGCGTGATCACGGGTGCCAACAAGCGTCCGTTGAAATCGCTGTCCGACATGCTGAAAGGTAAGCAAGGTCGCTTCCGTCAGAACCTTTTGGGTAAGCGCGTCGACTTTTCGGGTCGTTCGGTCATTGTGACCGGCCCCGAGCTGAAGTTGCACCAATGTGGTCTGCCCAAGAAGATGGCATTGGAGCTGTTTAAGCCGTTCATCTATTCACGTCTGGAGGCCAAAGGCCTGTCTAGCACTGTGAAGCAGGCTAAGAAACTGGTCGAAAAAGAGCGTCCGGAAGTTTGGGATATCCTCGACGAGGTAATCCGCGAACACCCCGTCTTGCTGAACCGTGCGCCGACGCTTCACCGTTTGGGTATCCAAGCGTTTGAGCCTGTCCTCATCGAAGGTAAGGCCATCCAGCTGCACCCGCTCGTGTGTTCTGCGTTTAACGCTGACTTCGACGGTGACCAAATGGCTGTTCACGTGCCGCTCTCGCTGGAAGCCCAGCTGGAAGCACGCGTTCTGATGATGTCCACCAACAACGTTCTGTCGCCTGCAAACGGTGCGCCGATCATTGTTCCCTCGCAGGATATGATCCTCGGGCTCTATTACATCACGATGGAGCGCGAAGGTATGAAGGGCGAAGGCATGGTCTTCTCCTCTGTGGACGAAGTGCAGCACGCTCTGGACGCTGGCGAAGTGCACCTGCACGCCAAAATCCAAGCGCGTATTCCGCAGATCGACGATGATGGCCAAGAGGTCATGAAGCGCTTTGAGACCACACCCGGTCGGATGCGTCTGGGTGCATTGCTGCCCTTGAACGCGAAGGCGCCGTTTGAGCTGGTTAACCAGCTTTTGCGTAAGAAAGACGTGCAGCGGGTCATTGACACCGTTTACCGTTATTCGGGCCAAAAAGAGTCGGTTATCTTCTGTGACCAGATCATGGGCATGGGTTTCCGCGAAGCGTTTAAGGCGGGCATCTCGTTCGGCAAAGACGACATGGTCATTCCTGAAACCAAGTGGCCAATCGTGGACGAGACCCGCGACCAGGTAAAAGACTTTGAACAACAGTACATGGACGGCCTGATCACTCAGGGCGAGAAGTACAACAAAGTTGTGGACGCTTGGTCGAAGTGTAACGACAAAGTCACCGAAGCGATGATGACCACCATTTCGGAATCCGGTCGCGACGCCAATGGCGCCGAGAACGAGCCGAACTCGGTCTACATGATGGCCCACTCCGGTGCGCGTGGCTCGGTCACACAGATGAAACAGCTGGGCGGGATGCGCGGTCTGATGGCAAAGCCGAACGGCGACATCATCGAGACTCCGATTATCTCGAACTTTAAAGAAGGTCTGACCGTGTTGGAGTACTTCAACTCCACCCACGGTGCGCGGAAAGGTCTGTCGGATACGGCGCTTAAAACAGCGAACTCTGGTTACCTGACACGCCGTTTGGTTGACGTGGCGCAGGATTGCATCGTGCGTTTGCCCGACTGTGGCACCGAAAAAGCGATCACCGCTTCTGCGGCTGTGAACGACGGTGAAGTCGTGGCTTCAATCGGTGAGCGTGTTCTTGGCCGGACCTCGGCTGATGACGTGTTTGTGCCCGGCACGGACGAGATCATCGTTTCCGCCGGTGAGCTGATCGACGAACGCAAAGCCGACGCCATTGAGGCGGCCGGTGTTGCCTCGATGCGTATGCGGTCGCCACTGACCTGTGAAGCCGAAGAAGGCGTGTGCGCTGCGTGCTACGGTCGTGACCTTGCACGGGGTACGCAGGTGAACCTTGGTGAAGCTGTCGGCATCATCGCCGCGCAGTCCATCGGTGAGCCTGGTACCCAGCTGACGATGCGGACGTTCCACATCGGCGGCGTTGCTCAAGGTGGTCAGCAGTCCTTCCAAGAAGCCAGCCATGACGGTGTTGCAGAATTCCGCAACGCCCTCGTTCTGGAAAACTCGGCAGGTGAAATCGTCGTGATGGGGCGTAACATGACCCTTGCTATCATGGACGAGCGAGGCGAAGAGCGGGCCAGCCACAAGCTGGGCTACGGCACCAAACTGCACGTCAAAGAAGGTGCGAAAATCGCCCGTGGCGACAAGCTGTTTGAATGGGATCCCTACACCCTACCGATCATTGCTGAAAAAGCTGGTACTATGAAGTTTGTCGATCTTTACGCGGGCATTTCTGTCCGGGATGAGACCGATGACGCGACCGGCATGACCCAGAAGATCGTGACTGACTGGCGCTCTGCTCCCAAAGGAAACGAGTTGAAGCCTGAGGTTATTGTCGTGGGTGAAGACGGTGAGCCAATGCGCAACGACGCAGGCAACCCTGTCAGTTATGCAATGTCAGTGGATGCGATTTTGTCGGTCGAAGATGGCCAGAAAATCGACGCCGGTGATGTCGTGGCACGTATCCCGCGTGAGGGGGCCAAGACCAAGGACATTACGGGTGGTCTGCCACGCGTTGCGGAATTGTTCGAAGCCCGCCGTCCAAAGGATCACGCCATCATCGCCGAAGCCGATGGTTACGTGAAATACGGTCGCGACTACAAAAACAAGCGTCGCATCGCGATTGTGCCTGCCGATGAGAACATGGACACCATCGAATACATGGTGCCCAAAGGTAAGCACATCCCCGTTGCAGAGGGCGATTTCATCCAGAAGGGTGATTACATCATGGACGGCAACCCAGCCCCCCATGACATCCTCCGTATCCTTGGGATTGAGGCGCTGGCTGAGTATCTGATCGACGAAGTGCAGGACGTTTACCGTCTGCAAGGCGTTAAGATCAACGACAAGCACATCGAAGTGATCGTGCGTCAGATGCTCCAGAAGTGGGAAATCCTCGAAAGCGGCGACACCACGCTTCTTAAGGGTGAGCACGTCGACAAGGCCGAGTTCCTTGAAGCCAACGCGAAGTCCGAAGCCCGCGGTGGTCGTCCCGCCAAGGGTGAGCCGATCCTTCTGGGGATCACCAAGGCGTCGCTGCAGACACGCTCGTTCATCTCTGCCGCCTCCTTCCAGGAGACAACGCGGGTCCTCACCGAGGCCTCCGTGCAGGGCAAGAAAGACAAGCTCGTCGGTCTTAAGGAAAACGTCATCGTGGGCCGTCTGATCCCAGCTGGTACTGGTGGCGCGACCCAAGAGATGCGCCGCATTGCGCAAAAGCGCGATAGCGTTGTCATCGAAGAGGCCCGCGCAGAGGCAGAAGCTGCCGCAGCACTGGCCGCGCCAGTGACTTCGGAGGCGGATGCAGTCTTTGGGGATATGCCCTCGGCTGACTAATCTGTCCGATACGATCAACAAAAAGGCCTCCACGTTTCGTGGGGGCCTTTTTTGTTACGTGGCAAAGGGAACCATAGGTTCTTTTGCCTGTTGTCGTGGTGGGCTACAGATTGAGTAACGCTGCTAAGTTGGGGTTCCCAAATGTTGATCTGTTCGCCGCCTAATTGTAACGTCCGTGGGCGGGGCACGCGCCAGCGCGGGGCTACGCCCAGAGCCACGCTCCGATGATGACCGACAACCTTCGGGGGGCGGCGTTGATGGCGGCTTCAATGGCTGCATTCACGTTCAATGACGCGCTCATCAAGCTGGTGGCCGAGACAATTCCGCTGTTTCAGATGGTATTCCTGCGTGGGGTCTCTGCCACGATCCTCGTGGCTCTGTTAGCGTGGCATATGGGGGCTTTTGCGCGGCCCATACCACGCGCGGATCGCGGCCTAGTTGCCCTGCGCATTCTGGCCGAGGTCTGCATTTTCATTCCCTTCATTATCGCGCTGACCCATATGCCTTTGGCGAATGTGACAGCCATTCTTCAGGCCGTGCCGCTGACCATCACACTGGCTGGCGCATTGTTTCTGGGAGAGACTGTCGGATGGCGCCGCTGGATCGCGATCTTGGTCGGCTTTGCGGGGGTGTTGCTGATCGTCAGGCCGGGGGACGAAGGCTTTAACATCTACGCGCTACTGGCATTGGCGGCTGTTGCGGGCATCACGCTCCGCGATGTGGTCACGCGTAAGTTGTCGGCGAATGTGCCCTCTTTGCAGGTCGCGGTTTGGACGGCTTTGGCGATTTGCTGCCTCGGGCTTGTAGGTTCGCTGTTCCGTCCTTGGGCGCCGGTAAGTCTGTTTGAGGGCGTACAGATTGTCGGAGCATCGGTGTTCATTCTCGGTGGGTATCTCTTTTCGATCATGGTGATGCGCGTAGGTGAAATTGGGTTCATCGCCCCGTTCCGCTACACCGCATTGGTCTGGGGGTTGTTGCTGGGGTGGCTTGTATTTGGGGACTGGCCCGATGGACTGACCTTGTTGGGCAGTGGGATCATTGTGGCCACAGGCATTTACACCCTGTGGCGGGAACGCACGCAGGCGGCTGGTTAGTCCAGGTATGTCCATGGGTGACAAGCGGGTGGAGAGCAGGGCAGACGGCGGCCAAACCATCCAATTCAGTCCATTTAGAATCGGCTATGACTGTCGAGTGTGCTTTCCTAGTCTGCCCCCTGCAATATGCGCCTAGAACTGCGGAAACAGCACATATAACGCTGCCATTGAGCGCTGATATTGCGGCAAGAACGGCGCTGGGGCAGGGGGCTGCGTTTTGCTCTTGGCTTCGGCGGGGGCCAGCTGTTGACACCTTGCGTGAATCCCCCTACACCACGCGCACTTGGCCAGGGGGCCGATGTATCGTTCCCCATGTGCTCTTGCCAGATATGTGTGGTCACGGTCCGTGTTAATGTTACGCGCACCCTCTGTAACGCAACCGCGGTGCTTAGATCGGATGTCAAGCACAGGCGGCTTTTGGCTTTTGGCACATCACCCACGTGGGGCCATATGAGAATTTGACCTGGTGCAACACGGGGACCCCGGAATGCCAACAATCCAACAGCTGATCCGCAAACCGCGGCAGCCAAAGCGTAAAACCTCGAAGTCGCAGCACCTCGAGCAATGCCCTCAGAAACGCGGCGTCTGCACGCGCGTCTACACCACCACTCCCAAAAAGCCGAACTCGGCTATGCGGAAAGTGGCCAAGGTGCGCCTGACGAACGGTTTCGAGGTCATCTCTTACATCCCTGGTGAAAGCCACAACCTTCAGGAGCACTCTGTGGTTCTGATCCGTGGCGGTCGTGTAAAAGACCTTCCCGGTGTGCGCTATCACATCCTGCGTGGTGTGCTCGATACGCAAGGCGTCAAAGACCGCCGTCAGCGTCGTTCGAAATACGGCGCCAAGCGTCCTAAATAAGAGGGTCTATAGATGTCTCGTCGTCACGCCGCTGAAAAGCGCCCCGTTCTGCCCGACGCCAAGTATGGTGATACCGTTCTGACTAAGTTCATGAACAACCTCATGCTGGACGGCAAAAAATCCACCGCCGAGCGCATTGTTTACAGTGCTTTCGATCGTGTCGAAGCCAAACTCAAGCGCGCACCTGTAGAGGTCTTCCACGAAGCCCTCGACAACGTGAAGCCTGCTGTTGAGGTTCGTTCGCGTCGTGTGGGTGGTGCTACCTACCAGGTGCCCGTTGAAGTGCGCCCCGAGCGCCGCGAAGCTCTCGCCATCCGTTGGCTCATCACCGCATCGCGCGGCCGCAATGAGAACACGATGGAAGAGCGTCTTGCTGGTGAGCTGATTGATGCTGTCCAGTCGCGCGGTTCCGCCGTGAAAAAGCGCGAAGACACGCACAAAATGGCCGACGCAAACAAAGCGTTCAGCCACTACCGCTGGTAATCGCCTTTCGGGAGGCCCATCTCAGGGCCTCCTTCTTCCTTTTTCTTCTCCCTCTTGAGGACCGAGCCAATGGCACGCGACTATCCCCTCGAATTCTATCGTAACTTTGGGATCATGGCCCACATCGACGCAGGTAAAACCACCTGTTCGGAGCGGATCCTGTATTACACCGGCAAATCCCACAACATCGGTGAGGTGCACGACGGTGCAGCGACCATGGACTGGATGGAGCAGGAACAAGAGCGTGGTATTACGATCACCTCTGCTGCGACCACCACCTTCTGGGAACGCACTGAAAACGGCACCGAAGCCGACAGCCCCAAGCACCGCTTGAACATCATCGACACCCCCGGCCACGTTGACTTCACTATTGAAGTTGAGCGTTCGCTGGCTGTTCTTGATGGCGCAGTGTGCGTGCTGGATGCGAACGCTGGTGTTGAACCCCAGACCGAAACCGTGTGGCGGCAGGCTGACCGCTACAAGGTCCCACGGATGGTGTTCGTGAACAAAATGGACAAAATCGGCGCAGATTTCTTTAACTGCGTTCGCATGATCGAAGACCGTACCGGCGCAAACGCTGTGCCCGTCGGCATTCCAATCGGCGCGGAAACCGAGCTTGAAGGTCTGATCGACCTCGTAACCATGGAAGAGTGGCTCTGGCAGGGCGAAGATCTGGGTGCATCCTGGATCAAAGTACCTGTGCGTGACAGCCTCAAAGACATGGCTGACGAATGGCGCGGTAAAATGATCGAGGCTGCCGTCGAAATGGACGACGAAGCCATGATGGAATACCTGGAAGGCAATGAGCCCGACGTACCAACACTGCGTGCTTTGCTGCGCAAGGGTACACTGGCGATGGCATTCGTGCCCGTGCTTGGTGGTTCCGCGTTCAAAAACAAAGGCGTTCAGCCTCTGCTCAACGCCGTGATTGACTACCTGCCCAGCCCGCTGGACGTTGTTGATTACATGGGCTTCAAACCCGGTGATGAGACTGAAACCCGTGACATCCCGCGTCGTGCGGACGATGAAATGGCGTTCTCTGGCCTGGCGTTCAAAATCATGAACGACCCCTTTGTTGGGTCGCTGACATTCACTCGGATTTATTCCGGTACGCTCTCCAAGGGCGACAACATGCTTAACTCCACTAAGGGGAAGAAAGAGCGCGTTGGCCGGATGATGATGATGCACTCCAACAACCGTGAAGAGATCGATGAGGCCTTTGCGGGCGACATCATCGCTCTGGGTGGTCTGAAAGACACGACAACTGGTGACACGCTTTGCTCTGCAAGCGATCCGGTTGTTCTGGAAACGATGACCTTCCCCGATCCAGTGATCGAGATCGCCGTTGAGCCCAAAACTAAGGGCGACCAAGAGAAAATGGGCATCGCGCTCCAGCGTCTCTCGGCCGAAGATCCTTCCTTCCGCGTCGAAACTGACCTCGAGTCTGGCCAGACGATCATGAAGGGTATGGGCGAATTGCACCTCGACATTCTAGTCGACCGCATGAAGCGTGAGTTCAAAGTCGAAGCCAACATCGGTGCGCCACAGGTTGCCTACCGCGAGACCATCGGTCACGAGGTTGAGCACACCTACACGCACAAGAAACAATCTGGCGGTTCCGGTCAGTTCGGTGAGGTGAAACTGATCATCACCCCGACAGAGCCCGGCGAGGGTTACTCCTTCGAGAGCAAGATTGTCGGTGGTTCCGTACCCAAGGAATATATCCCTGGTGTGGAAAAAGGCATCAAATCGGTGATGGACTCCGGTCCTCTGGCTGGCTTCCCCGTGATCGACTTCAAAGTGTCGCTGATCGACGGTAAGTTCCACGATGTTGACTCCAGCGTTCTGGCATTTGAGATCGCAGCGCGTATGTGTATGCGTGAAGGTATGCGCAAAGCCGGTGCGAAACTGCTTGAGCCCATCATGAAGGTCGAAGTGATCACACCCGAAGAGTACACAGGTGGTATCATCGGTGATCTGACGTCCCGTCGTGGTCAAGTTCAGGGCCAAGACAACCGCGGCAATGCGATCGCAATCGAAGCCATGGTGCCCCTGGCAAACATGTTCGGTTACATTAACACGCTGCGCTCCATGTCTTCGGGCCGCGCTCAGTTCTCGATGCAGTTTGATCACTACGAAGCAGTGCCAAACAACATCTCCGAAGAGATCCAGAAGAAATACGCCTAAGCGGTGCGGCGGGACGCAAGTCCCGCCCTACCACGTCCCAGTAGGGCGGATTTTTTCCGCCGCATCCTAAGAAAACAGAGGAGCCACCCATGGCTAAGGAAAAGTTTGAACGTTCTAAACCGCACGTTAACATTGGCACGATTGGCCACGTTGACCACGGCAAGACGACCCTGACGGCAGCGATCAC
>Ga0228657_1000650_pt1 | contig 14568 bp, 8 predicted proteins | sample 70DmetaG_FD_182743 | JGI IMG/M metagenome (GOLD analysis project Ga0228657, IMG submission 182743) | Seawater microbial communities from Monterey Bay, California, United States - 70D | ecosystem: Environmental > Aquatic > Marine > Coastal | place: USA: California | collected 2016-10-07 | reverse complement strand
CTTCAGTTGTAGTTTCCCAACCATACTGAATTAACTTAGCTGCATAACCAGCATCTATTCCTTCTGCTACCATTTTATCGAAAGATAAAATTGCTCCTGTTTGTAACAAACCACATAAAATAGTTTGCTCTCCCATTAAATCAGACTTTACCTCTGCTACAAAAGAAGATTCTAAAACTCCTGCTGTATGACCTCCTGTAGCAACTGCATAAGCTTTTGCCTGTGCCCAACCTTTTCCTTCTGGATCATTTTCTGGATGAACAGCTGTTAATGTTGGCACTCCAAATCCTCTTTTAAATTCTTCCCTGACTTCAGAACCAGGAGATTTAGGTGCTACCATAATCACTGTTAAATCTTTACGAATTTGCATTCCTTCTTCTACAATATTAAATCCGTGAGAATAACTTAAAGTAGCTCCTTTTTTCATCAATGGCATCACACCATTTACAACATTTGTGTGTTGTTTATCTGGAGTTAAATTGATAACCAAGTCTGCAGTTGGTAACATTTCTTCGTAAGTACCTACAACAAAATCATTTGAAGTTGCATTAATGTAAGATTGTCTTTTTTGATCAATTGCTGCTTGTCTTAAAGTATAAGAAATATCTAAGCCAGAATCTCTCATGTTTAAGCCTTGATTTAAACCTTGTGCACCACAGCCCACAATAACAATTTTCTTTCCTTTTAAAGCGTTTACTCCGTCTTCAAATTCTGAAGCATCCATAAAACGACATTGTCCTAATTGCTCTAATTTTTGTCTTAAAGTTAATGTGTTAAAATAATTTGACATTTTAATTTATTTAGTTGTTGTATGATTCTAATAATGATGATATTTTCATTTCTTCTTTGGTAACCGCAATTAACCCAGAACGTGTAAACTGCATAATTCCAAATGGACTTAATTTATTGTACAATTCTACTATTTCTTCTTTTTTACCTGATTTTTCAAGTACAAAAAAGTCTTTATTAACTGTTACAATTCTAGCATTACTTTCTTTAATAATGTTTTGTATTTGACGTTCTTCAAATAATAATTCTGACTTTATTTTAAATAAACCAGCTATTTGATAAATAATGTCATCAAGACTATGGTAATATGATTTTATTACTTCTACTTGTTTTTCTATCTGACCTAGAATTTTTTTAATATTTACTTCATTCATATTTACAACAATTGTAAATTTAGAAACGCCTTCAATCTCAGAAGGTGAAGTATTTAAACTTTCTATATTGATATGTCTTCTTTGGAAAATTGCTGAAATCCTATTCAACAATCCAATATTATTTTCAGTATAAATTGATACTGAATAAAGTTGTTTTTCTTCTGTACTCATCTTATTCTAATCTTATGTCCGAAACGCTTGCTCCAGAGGGAATCATTGGAAATACATTATCTTCTTTTTCTACACAAACTTCTAAAAAATAAGCTTCTTTACTTTGCATCATTTCTGCTACAGCTTCTGCTAAATCTTCACGTTTGGTAACTTTTCTAGCTTTGATATAATACCCTTCTGCTATCGCAACAAAATTTGGATTTACCATTTCTGTAGATGCATATCTTTTATCAAAAAATAACTGTTGCCATTGACGTACCATTCCTAAGAAATCATTATTTAAAACAACTACTTTTACAGCTGCTTTTTGCTGAAAAATTGTACCTAATTCTTGAATGGTCATTTGATAACCCCCATCACCAGAAATAGAGACTACTTCACGATCCGGAGCTGCCATTTTTGCACCTATAGCTGCTGGCAAACCAAATCCCATAGTTCCTAATCCACCAGAAGTAATATTACTCTTAGTCACATTAAAATCAGCATATCTACAAGCAATCATTTGATGTTGACCCACATCACTTACAATTGCAGCTTTTCCTTCACTCTGGATATTGATTTCTTTTAAAACCTCAGCCATAGTTAAGCCTTCTTTTGTAGGATATAAATCGTTTTTGATTACTTTTTCGTATTCAATTTCATACAAGTCTTTAAACTTTTGATGCCATTCATTATGAGAATTCTGTTCTAATAATGGTAATAATAAATCTAAACTTACTTTAGAATTACCTAAAACAGCTACATCAGTTTTTACATTTTTATCTATTTCTGCAGGGTCAATTTCAAAGTGAATTACTTTGGCTTGTTTTGCATAAGTGTTTAAGCTGCCTGTTACACGATCGTCAAAACGCATTCCAATTGCGATTAAAACATCACATTCATTAGTTAAAATATTTGGAGCATAATTTCCATGCATACCAACCATACCTACATTTAATGGATGTGAAGTTGGAATTGCAGAAGCTCCTAAAATTGTCCAAGCTGCCGGAATTCCTGCTTTCTCAACAACAGCCTTTAATTGCTCTTCTGCTTCACCTAAAATAATTCCTTGCCCCCAAACAATTAGAGGTTTTTTAGCAGCATTTATTAATTTTGCAGCTTCCTCAACCTTAGAAACATCTGTTTCTGGAACTGGTTTGTAACTTCTTACATGTGTACATTTTTCATATGAAAAATCAAACTCCTTAAATTGAGCATCCTTTGTAATATCAATCAATACTGGTCCTGGTCTTCCACTTTTAGCAATATAGAATGCTTTTGCCAATACTTCTGGTATATCTTCTGCTCTAGTTACTTGACAATTCCATTTTGTAACTGGTGTAGAAATTCCTACAATATCTGTTTCTTGAAAAGCATCTGATCCTAATAAATGAGATGGTACTTGACCTGTGATACAAACCATTGGTGTAGAATCTATTTGTGCATCTGCAATACCAGTAATTAAATTGGTTGCTCCTGGACCTGAAGTAGCCATAGCTACCCCAACTCTTCCAGAAATTCTTGCATATCCTTGAGCTGAATGTGTTGCACCTTGCTCATGTCTTGTTAATACATGATGAATTTTATCTTGATACTTGTATAACTCATCATAAACTGGCATAATTGCTCCTCCTGGATATCCATAAAGAATATCTACTCCCTCTTCAATTAAACATCTTACAATTGCCTCACTACCAGAAATACGCTCTGTAGTTTTGATAGATTTTTCTTGTGATTTTATGGTTTGTGTGTCCATGTATTTTCTTTTTATAAATCAGTAACACATCCTTCAGATGCTGAAGCTACTGTTTTTGCGTATTTGTATAAAATTCCTTTTTTATGCTTTGGTTCTGGAGCAATCCATTTTGCTTTTCTCTCTGATAATTCTTCATCAGAGATTAATACATTAATTGTATTGTCTTCAGCACTAATTCTGATTTTATCTCCAGTTTCTAGGATTCCTATTGCTCCTCCTGATTGAGCTTCTGGTGTTACATGTCCAACAACAAATCCATGCGTTCCTCCAGAAAAACGACCGTCTGTAATTAAGGCAACAGACTTTCCTAAGCCTGCCCCCATGATTAGCGAAGTTGGTTTTAACATTTCCGGCATACCTGGTCCACCTTTAGGTCCTACATATCGTATCACAACCACATCACCTTTATGAACCTCACCATTTGAAATCCCGGTATTTGCAGCCTGTTCTCCATCATAAACAACAGCCTTCCCTTCAAACAACAACCCTTCTTTACCTGATATTTTAGCAACCGCACCTTCCTCAGCGAGGTTTCCATGAAGTATTTGAATATTTCCAGAGGTCTTTAAAGCTTTGTCTGTTGGATAAATAACATCCTGATCTTCAAACTCCATAGCAACAACATCTTTTAAGTTTTCAGCTAATGTTTTTCCAGTAACCGTCATACAATCTCCGTGCAAATAACCACCATCCAATAAATATTTCATGATTGCTGGTGTACCACCTATACCATGAACATCCTCCATTAAATATTTTCCCGAAGGTTTTAAATCTGCAATTAAAGGTGTTTTATCTGACACTTTTTGAAAGTCTTCCAAAGTAAATTTAATATCAGCAGCATGTGCTATAGCTAAAAAATGCAGTACAGCATTGGTAGAACCTCCAAGGGCATTTACCAAAGCAATGGCATTTTCTATTGATTTTTTTGAAATAATATCTAAAGGCTTTATATCTTTTTCTAATAAATTTTTAATGGCCAAAGCATGTCTTTCAGCTTCTGATAATTTATTTGGGTTTTCAGCTGGAATTGATGAATTGTAGGGCAACGCAAAACCCATGCATTCAATGGCTGAAGCCATTGTGTTAGCCGTATACATACCACCGCATGCACCAGCACCAGGTATCGATCTTTTTATAATTTCTCTATACTCTTCTTCTTCAATTTCTCCAGCTACTTTTTGTCCTAAAGCTTCAAAAGCTGATACAATATTTAACTTTCTTCCTTTATAATTTCCCGAGGCAATAGTACCTCCATACATCATAATAGATGGACGATTTAAACGCAACATAGACATGACAGCTCCCGGCATATTTTTATCGCAACCTACAATAGCAATTAATGCATCATAACTTTGTGCATTCATTACCGTCTCAATAGAATCTGCAATAATATCTCTTGAAACCAATGAGTAATTCATTCCTGAGGTTCCCATCGAAATCCCATCAGAAACTCCTATGGTATTAAATCCTAAACCTACCATTTCAGCAATTTTACACTCTATTTTTACCTCATCTTTTAATCTATTCAAATGCATGTTACATGGATTGCCATCATAGCCAGTACTCGCAATACCTACCTGTGCTTTATGCATATCTTCATCTGAAAGACCTACAGCATACAACATGGCTTGCGATGCTGGTTGAGATTCATCTTGTGTTAATCTTCGACTATGTTTATTAATTTCTTTCATTCTGTTTTACAGTAGGTATTCTATTTTGTGGTTCTAAATTAGTTTATTGCAATCCTTGTTATTTCATTACAAACTTAAATCAGCTTAAATCCATTGCTTTTGTATACTATTTAACACGCTGAAATACAGTAATTTAACCACTTTTATTTGTGATGTTCAAACACTCAAATTTTTCTATAAAAAAAGCCTTCCGTATCGGGAAGACCTTTGATTTTTATCATCTATAAGTGTTATTCCCTATGGTTACGGATTGTTGCCAATAATGACAGAAATAACATGTAGTAGTGTTGTTTTCAATAGAATACAAATTTAAACTTTAATTTTAAATATTACATAGCTATAAGATCACCTGAGATATCCTTAGAGGGCAATTCAGATTTACCCATTAAATAAATATCAACTTGTCTAGCTGCTTCTCTTCCTTCAGATATTGCCCATACAATTAAAGATTGTCCTCGACGCATATCACCCGCAGTAAAAATATTTGGGATATTGGTTTGATATTTTCCATATATGGCTTTGTAATTTGAGCGCCCATCTCTATCTATTCCTAATTTGTCTGCTAAAGTACTCTCTGGACCAGTAAAACCTAAAGCTAATAGCGCTAAGTCACAAGGCCATGTTTTTTCAGTACCTGCAATTTCAATCAATTTTGGTTTTTTACCAGGAATGAATTCCCATTGAACATTTATTGTTTTTAAAGCAATTAGTTTTCCTTCCTTATCCTTTATAAATTCCTTAGTATTAATTAACCAATTGCGCTCTACCCCTTCTTTATGAGAGGAAGAAGTCTTTAATTTTAGTGGCCAAAAAGGCCATGGAGTAGAAGCAGAACGATGACCAGGAGGTTTTGGCATAATTTCAAAATTTACAACAGATTTTGCTCCGTGTCTATTTGAAGTACCAATACAATCTGAACCTGTATCACCTCCACCAATAACGATTACATCTTTATCTGTAGCCATTATTTGATCTTTCACCTCCTTACCAAATAATACTTTAGTTTGTTGAGTTAAAAAATCCATAGCCTGTACAACACCATCAGCGTCTATTCCCGAAATTGGCAAACTCCTCGTCTTAGTAGATCCTCCGCATAAAACAAGACTGTCAAATATTTTTAAATCCTCAACAGCATAATTCACACCAACATTAATATTTGTCTTAAAGATAATACCCTCTGCTTTTAAAATTTCGATTCGTCTATCAATAATTCCCTTTTCCATCTTAAAATTAGGAATACCGTAACGTAATAAACCACCAACCTCATCATCTCTTTCAAAAACAGTAACGGTATGACCAGCCCTATTTAATTGCTGAGCTGCAGCCAACCCTGCTGGACCTGAACCAATAACAGCAATTGTTTTATTTGTTCTGCTTTTTGGAGGTTGAGGTTTTATCCAACCTTCTTTAAACGCACGTTCAACAATATTTTTTTCAATATTTTCAATAGATACGGGGTCTTCAATAATTCCTAATACACATGCTTGTTCGCATGGAGCTGGGCATAAGCGTCCTGTAAATTCTGGAAAATTATTGGTAGAATGCAATATCCATGATGCTTTTTGCCATTCTCCTTGATGTACCATGTGGTTAAAATCTGGAATTAGATTTCCCAAAGGACAACCACTGTGGCAAAAAGGAATACCACAATCCATACAACGTGAACCCTGTTTTGTAATTTCTTTATCTGTAAGAGGAACAGTAAACTCTTTATAATTTTTTACACGATTTTTTACAGAAGTGTAGGTTTCATCTTGTCTTTCAATTTCTTTAAATCCTGTTATTTTTCCCATGACATTATGCTTTTATTAATTCTTCAAACATTGGTTCTTCTGTTGCGATACGTTCTAAAGCGCGCTTATATTCAGTTGGCATCACTTTCACAAAGTTGTCTAAGCTTGTATCCCAATCAGCTAATAATGTAGCTCCTTTTTTGCTTTCAGTGTATAAAACATGTTTTTCAATTATTGCTTTTAATTCGGCAGCATCTTCCTCAGAAATATATTCGAACTCGATAGTTTCTGTATTACAAAGACCGTTAGAAAATTTATTTTCTGGATCATATACATAAGCGATTCCACCACTCATACCTGCGGCAAAATTTCTTCCTGTTTTTCCCAAAACAATTACTTTACCGCCTGTCATATATTCACAACAGTGGTCTCCAACTCCTTCTACAACTGCGGTTGCACCTGAATTACGAACGGCAAACCGTTCTCCTGCAATTCCGTTAATATAGGCTTGCCCATTTACAGCTCCAAACAAACAAACATTACCAACAATGATATTGTTTTCTGCTAAAAAATCTGCTTTGGCTGGTTTCTTTATAATTAGTTTCGCACCTGATAATCCTTTTCCTAAATAATCATTGGTATTACCCTCTAGGGTAAACGATAATCCAAAAGCTCCAAAAGCTCCAAAACTTTGTCCGGCAGAACCTGTAAAGTTGATATTTAAGGTGTCTTCAGGTAACCCTAAATGCCCATAAATTTTTGAAATTTCATTGCTTATGATTGCTCCAACTGTACGATTTGTATTTTTAATTGGATATGCAAGATTCATTTTTTCTTTTCTATATAAAGCTCTATTAGAGTCTTTTAAAATAGTAAAATCTAAAACATTTTCTAAACTATGATCTTGTTCTTCAGTGTTTTTAACGATCATGTTTTTGTAGGCTGTAGGTCTATGCAAGATGCTAGATAAATCTAATCCTTTCGCTTTGTAATGTTTGATTGCTTTATTTGAATTTATTTTATGTGTTTGACCAACCATCTCAGCTAAGGTTCTATAACCTAATTGAGCCATTATTTTTCTTAATTCTTCAGCTACATAAAAAAAGAAATTAATTACGTGTTCTGGAGTTCCCTTAAAGTTTTTACGTAATTCTTTGTCTTGGGTAGCGATACCAACAGGACATGTATTTAAGTGACATTTACGCATCATAATACAGCCAGAGGCTACTAGAGGAGCGGTCGCGAAACCGAATTCTTCTGCACCTAATAAAGCCGCAATAGCAACATCTCTTCCTGTTTTTAATTGGCCGTCACACTCTACAACAATTCTACTTCGTAAACTATTCATTACCAATGTCTGCTGGGCTTCTGCTAAGCCAAGTTCCCAGGGCAACCCTGCATGTTTTAAAGAGGTTAGAGGAGAAGCTCCAGTACCGCCATCATAACCAGATATTAAAACAACGTCTGCTTTGGCTTTTGCAACACCAGCAGCAATAGTTCCAACACCAACTTCGGAAACTAATTTTACATTAACTCTTGCTTCACGATTTGCATTTTTTAAATCAAAAATTAATTGTGCCAAATCTTCAATCGAATAAATATCATGATGAGGAGGTGGAGAAATCAGTCCTACAAACGGCGTTGAATTTCTTGCATCTGCAATCCAAGGTAAAACTTTATAGCCCGGTAGTTGACCGCCTTCGCCAGGCTTGGCACCTTGTGCCATTTTTATTTGAATCTCTTTTGCATTTGTTAAATAATGAGAAGTTACCCCAAATCTACCAGAGGCTACTTGTTTTATTGCAGAGTTTCTGCTATCTCCATTTATATCTTTTTGAAAACGTTTTCTGTCTTCACCGCCTTCACCAGAATTAGACTTACCTCCAATTCTATTCATAGCAATGGCTAAGTTTTCGTGAGCTTCACGCGAAATAGAGCCATAAGACATAGCACCTGTTTTAAAACGTTTTACAATCTCTGTCCAATCTTCTACTTCTTCAAGAGGAATAGGGTCTAGGTTATCGAACTCAAATAAGCCACGAATAGTCATTAAGCTTTCTGCTTGCTCATTAATAGCATTTGCATAAACATTGTAACTATCTTGGTCACTCAACCGAACAGCTTGCTGCAATTTAGATACGGTAGTTGGATTAAATAAATGGCGTTCACCATTTCTTCTCCATCGATAATCGCCACCAATATTTAAGCTTAAATTTTTATTAATTTTGTTATCTGGATATGCTTGTTTGTAGCGTTGGTCTATTTCTTTTTCAATTTCATACAAGCCAATACCTTCTATCCTTGAAGCTGTGTAAGGAAAATATTTTTCTACAAATTGGGAGTTAAATCCAACGATCTCAAAAATTTGAGAACCCCTGTAGGAATGCAGTGTAGAGATACCAATTTTGTTCATTACTTTCAAAATACCTTTTCCAATTGCTGTATTAAAATTATCAACAGCTTTTTGCTCATCCATGCCAGTAATGAAACCTTCTTTAACTTGCATTCTGATAATTTCATTTACCATATATGGATTTACAGCACTTGCTCCATATCCAAATAAAGTGGCAAAATGATGTGGCTCACGTGGTTCTGCGGATTCAATAATAATATCAAAATATGAGCGTTTACGTAAACGGTTTAATTGGTGATTTACATAAGAACAAGCAAGTAAAGCCGGAATTGGTGCAAGTTTTTGACTAATACCTCTGTCAGAGAGAATGATAATATTATTCTTTTTTTCTAAGGCTTTCTCAACTTGAATAACAATGTTATCCAATGCATCTTCAAGACCATTTAATCCCTTTGATTTTGTATATAAAATTTGAATAGTTTCTGCTTTGAAACTTTCAATATCGATAAATCTTATTTTTTCTAAATCAGCATTAGAAATGACTGGATTTTGAATTCTTAGTTTTCGACATTGTCTCTCTGTGATGCTAAAAATATTTCTGTCTTTTCCTAAATTTAAACTTATGTCCGTTACAATTTCTTCACGAATTCCGTCTAGAGGCGGATTTGTAACTTGAGCAAATAATTGTTTAAAATAATTTGAAATTAATTGAGGTCTATCAGATAAAACGGCTAATGGTGTGTCAGTTCCCATTGAACCTAGAGCTTCTTTACCCACCAATGCCATTGGCGTAATTACTTCTTGAATATCTTCAAAAGTATAATTAAATAATCGTTGGCGCGTTTTAATATCAATAGATTCTATTGGGCACGTTTCATTTGTATAGGGTACATCCTTTAAATGCAAACGTGTTTTGTCTAACCATTCTTGATAAGTTCTTTCAGAAACAATTTTGCTTTTGATTTCTTCATCTTCAATAATTCTTCCTTCATTCATATCAACCAAGAACATTTTTCCTGGTTCTAGTCTTCCGTGTTCTTTTACGTCTTCAGGAGTAACATCTACAACACCAATTTCTGAAGACATAATTAATTTACCGCTTTTAGTAACTGTATATCTTGATGGTCTTAGACCATTCCTGTCTAATAAAGCTCCAATATAGTCTCCGTCTGTAAAAGGCACAGAGGCAGGGCCATCCCAAGGTTCCATAATACATCCATTGTATTCATAAAAAGCTTTACGCTCTTTAGACATGGTTTTATGTTTTTCCCAAGCTTCAGGAATCATCATCATCATAATTTCCGGTAATGAACGACCTGTGTGTGTTAATAATTCAACTACCATATCCATAGAGGCAGAATCAGATTTACCTGGTAAAATTATTGGAAAAAGTTTGTCGATTTGTGGTCCAAAAACATCACTTTTCATAATTTCTTCACGAACACGCATTCTACTTACATTGCCTCGTAGGGTATTTATTTCTCCATTCTGACACATGTGTCTAAAAGGTTGTGCTAATTCCCATGTGGGCATTGTATTGGTAGAAAAACGTTGGTGCACTAATGCTAAACGAGTAACTAAATCTATTTCTTGTAAATCTTTATAATAGGGCCCAATATCTTCAGGCATAATAATACCCTTATATATAATAGTGGTTATGGATAAACTTGGAATGTAAAAATAATTGCTTTCAGAAATTTTTGATTTTCTAATAGTGTGCTCTGCTATTTTTCTGGCGGCATATAGTTTCGCTTTAAAAGTAGCTTCGTCAATTTTATCAGTTTTTCCAATAAAAAGTTGTTCTATATTCGGTTCCGATGCTAAAGCTATTTCCCCTAATTGACTAGAATCTACAGGAACTTCTCTCCATCCTAAAACAGCAAGTCCTTGTATTTTTAGTTCTTTTTCAAAAATTGTTTTGCAAAAATAATATTGATTGGAAACTTTAGGAAGAAATACCATTCCAACTGCATATTCTCTTTGATTTGGTATGGAAAAATCACATACTCTCTTGAAATAGTCATGAGGAATGTCTATTAATAAACCAGCACCATCTCCTGTTTTTCCATCTGCACTAACGCCACCTCTATGCTCTAGTTTTACTAGTATTTCTAGTGCATCGTGTATAATTTGATTAGTTTTTTCTCCATTTAAGTTACAGATAAAACCAGCGCCACAATTTTCGTGTTCAAACTCTGGTAAATATAGTCCTTGTTTCTCCATATTATATTCAATTATATATACAAATCTATGTTTTTTGTTGAATATAATTCAGTAATTAGACTTGTTTGATGTAAGTTTTGCGATGAAAACAAAATTCCATTACAAAAAATTTATTTATGATAAAATAAAAGGTTTTAATTACCATATTCATAAAAACAAGATATACACCTTTAATTAAAGGTGTATATCTTGTTTACTTTAAAAAAATTAATGTTCGTTTAATCTAAAATCTGGATACGCATCCATACCATGTTCATGAGCATCTAAACCTTCTAATTCCTCTCTTTCACTTACTCTAATACCTATAGTTTTCTTTAAAGTGAAGATAATTAAGAATGATGTAATTATACAAAAAACTGCATAACAAGCAACACCAGTTAATTGGATTAAGAGTGTGTGCTCTGGATTTGTTGAAAATATACCTACAGCTAGAGTTCCCCAAATACCACATATTAAATGTACAGCAATTGCACCAACAGGATCATCTAATTTTATAGCATCAATAAATGAAACAGCAAACACAATTAAAGCACCAGCAATTCCTCCAATAATAATTGCACTTTCAGGAGTCATTACATCTGCACCAGCAGTTATACCAACTAAACCACCTAAAATACCATTTAAAAACATTGTTAAATCTAAATTTTTATACTTAATAAATGACACTAATACTGCAACTACTCCACCTGCTGCTGCAGCCAAACAAGTTGTTACTAAAGTTAATGAGGTTAATTCTGGATTTGCAGAAAGTACAGAGCCTCCATTAAAACCAAACCATCCTAACCAAAGAATTAGTACACCAGCAGTTGCAATAGGTATGTTGTGTCCAGGTATTGCTTGTGCTTTTCCGTTTTTGAATTTTCCGATTCGAGATCCTAAAAGGTAAACAGCAACTAACGCAGCCCAACCACCAACAGAATGTACTAATGTAGATCCAGCAAAATCATAGAACCCCATCTGATCTAAAAATCCTCCACCCCATTTCCACGAACCTGCAATTGGATATACTAACCCTACATATATAATCGTAAATATCATAAATGCACCTATTTTCATACGTTCAGCAACTGCTCCTGAAACAATTGTTGCTGCAGTAGCTGCAAACATTCCTTGAAATAGGAAATCTGTCCACCATGTATAACCACCATCTGCATATTCTGGAGTCATTCCGTTTTCAGGAGGTGTAATTCCAAAGCCTGCAAAATCTAAAAATCCAGTAGAACCTTCTGCAAAACCAGGATACATTAAGTTGAAACCTACGATGTAATAAAGTAATAATCCAACTGTGATTATGAATATGTTTTTAAATAAAATATTAATTGTATTTTTTTGTCTTGTTAAGCCAATTTCTAAAAATGCAAAACCTGTATGCATAAAGAAAACCAGAGCTGTACAGATCATCATCCATACATTATTTGTTGTTAATAATTCCATAATTAAATTTTTCTAATAGTTTAGTTTAAAGTTTCTCCTCCTTTAGCTCCAGTTCTAATTCTGTAAACCTCTTTAATGTCCGAGATAAATATTTTACCATCCCCAACTTCTCCAGTAGAGCCAGCCTCTAGAATTGCTTTAATGGTAACTTGTTCAAAATCATCATTTACAACTATAGATAAGTATCTTCGTTGAATATCGCTAGTGCTGTAAGAAACACCTCTATATACATGGCCTTCTTTTTCGTTACCTAAACCAGTAACATCCCAGTAAGAGAAGAAGTTGACTCCTACATTGTGTAAAGCATCTTTGACTTTACTAAATTTTGATTTTCTAATGATTGCTTCTATTTTCTTCATGATAATTAGTATTGATTTTAATAATTTTTTAAAAATTAGTGAAATTTATTTATAAATAATTAGAAAGAGTAGACCGCAGCTATAGTACCACCAGTCATGTTTTTTTCGGCTGGAAAACCAGGAATTAACATATCATCTGATGAATCATATCTTAGTTCTGAAATAACTTTTAAACTGTCTGTAAGAGTTAGGTTACCTGTTAGAGTAAAAGCAGATACAGAAGCATCACCTGATCCTGATGTCGTAGTGTAAAATTCAGGTCTTAAACCCAAAGAGAACGAGTCTGAAAATTTATTCTGCAAGTACAATGCTACTCCTTGATAACCTGCATCTGCATCGCTGGAGTTAGAATATGCTGCATTAATTCCTAAAAAGAAAGAATCTGATAAATCTAAACCACCTGTGTAGTCTAAATATAAAACATCTGTAAAACCAAAACCGTCTGCTCCATAAGCTAGATTAAAAAACTGTCCTTTATATCCTGTTTGGAAACCATATTGATAATCATTGCCTGGATTAGCTCCAGAGGTTATCCCGTGTGGGTTGGTTAATGCTAACATAAAAGAAAGATCATCTGAGGCAGCATAATCTAATTTAAAACCTGTATGAGAAAATGGCCCAGCATTAAAGAGATAAGATACTGAGTAATTAAAATTCCCTGAAGGTGATATAACCTCATATCCATAAAAGGTATTGAATTGTCCTAAAGTTAAAGTTACTTTGTCTGAAGCTTTATAAAATGCGTATAATTGATTGATTGCTCCTTCATAAGCATTTGCTGCATTAGCTCTAGGTCCGTAGGCTAAATCTGCTACAACTCCAGATTTTCCACTCTTGTATGAAAAAACAGTGTTTACCATCCCTAATCCGAAACCATTTGCTGCTGCACTTCCAGCGTACAAAATACCGATAGATCCGGGTGAGCCACTTTTAAAGTTACTTGTATGATATACATCTACACTTCCTGTAACTGTAAATCCTTTCTCTTCTTCCTTATCCTGAGAGTTCATATTAAAACTTGAAAATAAAACCAAGGTTAACATTGTTAATTTAAATTTTGTCATTGTCTTTTTTTTTTAGTTAAACATGCTGCGAATTTTAGACAAAAAACTCGTAAAACCAAATAGACAAAGGGATTGGGGTTTACGAAAATGTTTTCGTAACCAAGTCGGTTGTTAAAAAAAAGGGTCTTAAAATCAGAAAAATGTAATTTCTACAATTAGGAAATAAGAGAAAATATGAATATCACTTTTTCAGAAAACAATATTATCATATTTGTAAAAATTAAGTTTTTTTAAAAAAATATTAATATCAAATTGCTGAAAACGTTAAAAATACTTCATTATTATCTAAGAAATCAAACAAATAATTAAATATACCATAAATTCAAGAAATAAAATGAGTATAAGAAAACTTCTAATTGCAATTAAGAAAGTGTTTAATTTTTAAATCTTAAAATACTGGCTAATCTTTATAAAGTTTTCAATAAGATTATTAAAAAGAAATAAAAGTATCATTTAAATTTATTTAACTTTTCTTTTGTAAAACTAGACAACACCAACCTTCCACTAATTTCAGCTTGTTCTTCTAGTAATATACCCCAATGATCTGTACCTCTCCATAATAATTTTTTCATTTCATTCACAGCTTCTTGGTTGAAGTTACACAGTTCTTCTGCAAAAGTCTGAACTGCTAGATCCAATTCT
>Ga0228657_1000640_pt1 | contig 14821 bp, 10 predicted proteins | sample 70DmetaG_FD_182743 | JGI IMG/M metagenome (GOLD analysis project Ga0228657, IMG submission 182743) | Seawater microbial communities from Monterey Bay, California, United States - 70D | ecosystem: Environmental > Aquatic > Marine > Coastal | place: USA: California | collected 2016-10-07 | reverse complement strand
TATGATGGTGAAGAACCACAATCGGAATAAACTATGCATGTAAGTGTTCTACATCCAAATTTGTTAAACCCTCATAAGCGACGCACTCCAAAAAATTCACTGGAAGAGGCGGTCTCATTAGCAAATGCCCTTGATATTGAAATATTACATCAAACAATTGTTCCATTGAAAAGACCCAATGCGGCTACTCTTTTTGGATCAGGAAAATTAATTGAATTATCTCAAATATTTAAAGCGAACGATATTGATTTAGTAATAATTGATGGACCACTCACTCCAATTCAACAAAGAAACCTTGAAAAAGAATGGAATTTAAAAGTCCTAGACAGAACAGGTTTAATCTTAGAAATATTTGGTGATAGAGCTCAAACCCGAGAAGGTGTGCTTCAAGTAGACCTAGCTGCCCTTAACTATCAACGCTCTCGTTTAGTTCGTTCGTGGACGCACTTAGAAAGACAAAGAGGAGGATTAAGTTTTGTTGGTGGAGCAGGTGAAACACAAATTGAAAGTGATAGAAGACAAATTGATGACGCTATATTAAGATTAAAAAAACAATTGGAGAAAGTGGTAAAGACACGTGAATTGCATAGGTCTGCGAGAAAAAAAATACCTTACCCAATTGTTGCATTAGTCGGCTATACTAATGCTGGTAAATCTACATTATTTAATCATATGACTGGTGCTAAAGTTTTTGCAAAAGATATGCTATTTGCAACATTAGACCCAACTATGAGAGAAGTTGAGCTGCCTTCAGGTCAAAAGATAATTTTATCAGATACTGTTGGGTTCATCTCAGAATTACCAACACAATTAATCGCCGCATTTAGAGCGACTTTAGAAGAAGTTTTGGATGCAAATTTGATACTTCACATCAGAGATATTTCACATCCCGAAACTGAAGCACAGGCCAAAGATGTTAACGATATTTTATTAGATTTAGATGTCACAGATGATGCTAAAGATAGTATATTAGAGGTATGGAATAAGACGGATTTACTATCAATTGATGATTTAAATAATGCAAAAAATATTTCAAATAGAACTGAAAAAATAAGAACTGTTTCCGCCTTAACTGGAGATGGCTTGGATGGACTTTTAAGAGAAATTGATGATAGTTTAAAAGAAATTACAACATCAGATACAGTTAAGTTATCATTAGCTGAAGGTGGTAGGCGTGCATGGTTATATAAAAATAATTTAGTTCGAAATGAAGTTTCAAATGAAAATTTTATTGAGCTTTCAGTGACTTGGACGTCAAAGCAAGCAGCTCAATTTCTCAAGGTTTAAGGATTATCTTTTTTAAGAATTATTGATCCTAACGAACCGGCACGAGCTAAATCTGGATCAAGAACCATCGGGATATATTCCCCTCGTTTCCATAAATTTGCTAAATTATCATACTGATTTGATAGTAAGTGGCCAGATTGTCCAGTTGAGATGATGTATAGTGAGCTTTCTAGGTCGGAAAAATCTACGATCATTCTAAAACCTGCTGAATGAACATTTTCGAATGGATTTTGGCCATAATTTTTTGTTTTTGCTCTCATTAGTGTGTCATCGCCACCTGATGTTGATTGCTTAATGTTAGATAACCAGTTTATTATAGGTATTACCCCAAATATCTCATGTTTATGGTTCGCTATATGAGCTTCGCCCCATTGCCAGTTTTCTAAATTATTACCATATTTATTTGATAATTCTTCTACGGCTAAAATAAGAGACTCTTCAGCAATTTGATTGCAAGTCTCTACTTCTGATGAGGGAACTATATCGCACCAAGTAGATGCATTATCTATATTACGAAGTACTCTTTCTAAAAAGATTGGGTCAACTTGATTAAATTTCTGAGTAAGGCGACCTAATTCATCTTGTATTATAAGCTTTTGAAATTTATAAATCCAAGCACTATAAATTAATGGCTCAGGCATATGTTCATTCATTTCACCGTTCCAATCTGCAAGCAAATTCAATGCTTTATATGCCAAAACATATGAACCTGATTTCTTAGATAAATTATTTTTGTACCAGAGTTCTTTTGCAATTAGTGGCAAAATTGTCCTTGCTGTAACTGATATAGTATCTAATTGTGCCTCCATAAAGCTATCGCGTGTATGAATCTCTCGTTCATTCATTAGCTTTGATAAGCGCTTTATTCTAAAATTATCTCCCCACCTATGTGTAATATGATTGGGAAAAACTTTATTTGTGGTTCTGTTATTAGTATTTGCTACAATACCATTGTCTGGGTTCATAATGGCTGGATTTTCTAGATAATCGTAATAACCGTTCCATTGATTTCTTTTTAACCATCCCTGAGAGGGTAATCTGCCTTGACCAAAATGATTAGGATTTCTTCTTGGGATTTTTCCGATTACTTTCAGCGACACATTATCTTTGTCTGCAAGAACCATATTATAGATTGGTGTGACATAGTCATTAAATTGTGATTGAGCCGATTTAATGTTTGTTTGTGTAGTCATATTAAATAATGAACTATAAGATTTATCAAAAGTATCTAATGCAGTTGATTTTATACTCGCAACTTTATTTTGAGGCATTATTTGCCTAATATTGAAAAAATTATTTGGTAATACAGGCCTATTATTTGCCCATAACAAATCTATAGTTCTACTTTTTGACCCATAAACTTTTATAATCTCTTTTTTAGTATCAAATGAAACAAAATTATTTCCATCGTTATATTGGGTTTCGTCCAATGGATTTAACTGTTCAATGTAAATGTCTGTATCATCTCCATTACCTGCAGAAAAACCCCATGCAAGGTATTTTGATCTACCTGACATAATTAAAGGTATACCTGGGATTGTCGCACCAATGATACCACCATTCTTCAGCTCTAATCTTGCGAGTGACCAATATCCTGGAGCTGTAAGGCTGTTATGTGGATCAGCAGCCAATAAACTAGATTTGCTTGATGTTCTATTTGGATGTGCGGCCCAAACATTTGACGCAGGCGTATTTCTAAATTGTCCTAAATTAGTTATGCTAAATTTCTCAAATGTTTTATTTTGTAAAATATTTTTATTATTAATTATATCGCTATATTCAACAAAGGAATTAACGCTATAGCTTGGATCATCTGGTAAAATATCACGTGTTTTTTTATTGCCAACTAAAAGAGAAACCTGCGCACGTATAATTTCTGACTCAAGGTGATCACTTGATTGTATTGCTATGAGTTTAAGTATTGCTAAGCTATCAGCAGGAATCCAAGGTTCAATTTCAGGTTTGAATAAAAAGAATTCTGGCGCTCCACGACCTAAAGCATTCTTATTGAGTATTCTTAGCCATGCATTAACACCATTAGAATATGCAATTAATGCATCTAATGCTTCTTTGGATTGATACTGTACTGATGTTTTCGCAATATCATAAATACCTAACCTTCTTATCAATTCATCTGATTTAATTGTTTTTTCGCCAAAGATTTCCGAAAGGCGGCCTTGAGCCGTTCTTCTTAGAAGTGTCATTTGCCATAATCTATCTTGTGCGTGTGAAAAGCCTAACCCAAAGTATGCATCATTTGATGACGAGCTAAATATATGCGGTATCCCTTTGTTATCGCGTACTATCTCAATCTCTTCTATTGTATCATCTAATTTATAAGTAGAGTTATAGCTTGGTATTGATTGAATTGAAAAATAATAAACTAAAATCAATGCACTAATAGCTAATGCAGATAGGAGTAAAAATACTCTGAATAGCCATTTGAATGTTTTAAGCATAAATTTATTCCATTTTAATATTAATTATCAGGCGTTTTAAATATGAGCAACTATAATGGGACTGGACTGATCATACTAAGCTAACTAAATAGTACTGAATATTGTTTTAAGGAAAAAATCATGGCCATAGAATTTAACCAAAACAGACCATTGATAATTGCACCGTCGATACTTTCTGCAGATTTTGCAAAGCTTGGTGATGAAATAACAAGTGTTGAATCTGCTGGTGCTGATTGGATACATGTTGACCCGATGGATGGACATTTTGTTCCCAATTTAACAATTGGTCCAAATGTTGTTGCTGCAATTAGGCCATATGTTAAAACCGTTATGGACGTACATCTAATGATTTCACCAGCAGATCCATATTTAGAAGCTTTTGCTAAAGCCGGGTCTGACTTTATAACAGTTCATGCTGAGGCTGGACCACATCTTGATAGATCGTTGCAAGCTATTCGCTCATATGGTTGTAAGGCTGGTGTAGCCTTAAATATCACTACACCACTTTCTGTCATTGAATATTGTTTGGATAAAATTGATTTGATTTTAATTATGACAATAAATCCCGGGTTTGGTGGTCAAAAATTTACTCACTCCATGATCGATAAAATATCAAAAGCCAGAAAAATGATTGGCGATAGGCCAATTTGGCTTGAAGTAGATGGTGGCGTTGATCCTACCACAGCACCACTTTGTTGGAATGCTGGAGCAAACGTATTAGTTGCTGGCTCAGCAGTATTTAAAGATGGGTCATCTGATAAATATCAAGAGAATATAAACGCTTTAAAAAGTTCGTGTGTTTAAAATATTTTTTAACGGATAATTCGTGAATATTTAGAGCCTTCCAGAGTTAGACCTAAATGAAGGCCTTCTTGGCCAAAAATTACTCCGTAAACATCATCTAGATAGGTATTAGTATCTATGTCAACAACGTCGCCTTGATCTATCAAAGTATATCCTAAATCAGCTCCAACAGTCCAACCATCCTGCCTTCGAAAACGTGCAAGGCTTCGTTCAGATGTGAAAAACATTGCTGAAGAATATCGTTGGATACCGAATTGGGGTCCAATTGATACAGATGCTATAGAATAGTACTCAACAGGAGCTTGGCCTATAAGAAGTGATCCTTCTCCATATGATGTGCCGAGGCCAATACTACCTCGTCTTATTCTGGGCATTACTAATATGCCTGCTGAGCTGTCAATTAAATTTGAAAATCTATTTCCTAAATTTTTCAGTTCTCTCATAGCTGTATCGACGCGACTATCAATACGACTACGGCTTGCCGCTAATGCAGGAGATGTAATACTTGAAGTTACAATTCCAGCTGATGAACCAATTATAAAAGATCTTCTTGATGGTTTATGCATTTAAATCTCCTGTAATACTGCTTTCACTCTTTGGTGAATTTTTACTAAATATACATTAAACTAAATTTTATGTCACCTATATAGATTACTCATACGATATTATAATGGACTATCCAATATTTCTGCCATTTTAATTGCATGATATGTTAAAATTCCTGCACAACCAGCACGTTTGAAAGAAAGAAGTGACTCAAAAATAACTTTATCCCTTTCAATCCATCCATTATTTGCTGCAGCTTCAATCATGGCATACTCACCTGATACTTGATATGCAAAGCAGGGGGCAGATATTTCTTTATTTATGCTTTGGCAAATATCTAAATAAGGCATTCCAGGTTTGACCATTACCATATCTGCTCCCTCTGAAAGGTCACGATTTATCATTCTTAAAGCTTCATTTTTGTTAGCTGGATCTAGTTGATAGGTTTTTTTATCGCCTTTAAGTGCACCTGATGCTCCAACGGCATCTCGAAAAGGACCATAATATGCTGATGAGAATTTTGCAGAATATGCCATAATCGCAACATTTTGAAAATCATTAGACTCTAAAGCGGATCTGATAATACCAATTCGGCCGTCCATCATGTCAGAGGGACCTAGTATATTTGCACCTGCTTCAGCTTGAACAATTGCCTGTTTCTCAAGGGCCATCAGTGTTTCATCATTGATAATCTCTCCGTTTCTTAAAATTCCGTCGTGGCCATCTGAATTATATGGATCGAGTGCAACATCTAGCATTATGCCAATATCCGGCACAGCTGCTCGAATTGCTCTAGTAGCTCTATTAACTAAATTTTCTGGATTAAATGCTTCTGTACATGTTTTATTTTTATTTTTTTTATCTGTGTAAGGAAATAATGCTATTACAGGTATTCCAATGTTAGCAGCATGATTTGCCATTTCTACGGCCATATCTATACTCAATCGATTTACACCAGGCATTGATGATATCGGATCAGTTACTTTTGCTCCATCACAAATAAACATAGGATATATTAAATCATCTGGGCTAATTACTGTCTCAGATACCATTCTTCGCATCCAATCAGTTTGGCGAAGTCTTCTTGGGCGTGACATAGGAAATGGTGCTATCTGATTTTCCATTGAACTCTCTTTTCATTGTAATATTTTATGATTTAGCCTTTTATAACAATAAAATCCATTCTTTTTAACGATTATATATTAAAGCTATTTAAGGGTAGGGGTTGCACATAAAACTTGCTCAAGTTAAGCAAAATTTATGAACAGTTTTTCCAAAAATATTATAAACTTATCTGGATCTCCTGATGGTTTTGACGCAAAAATTTTATCTAATTTTATAAATGATCAACAAAAATCTATAATTTTTGTTGCAAGAGATGACAAACGATTAGATCTAATGCGTAAATCACTTTGGTTTTTTTCACCAAAAACTATTGTTTTAGACTTCCCAGCCTGGGATTGTTTGCCATACGATAGAGTTTCCCCGAATGCAGACGTTGCATCAGCTAGGATGGCTACACTAGCGGCATTAGCATCTGGATTTGACGCGCCAGTGGTAATTCTTACCACTTTAGCTGCAATCTCCCAATATATTCCAAACAGACAAACTGTTTCAAACAATAGTTTTGTTGCTACAGTAGGGCGTAATATTAACCTAATAGAATTAAGGTCGTATTTTACAAAAATGGGTTTTGTCCAATCTCCAACTGTTACAGAACCTGGAGATTATGCAATTCGTGGGGGTATAATTGACGTTTTCCCCCCAGGAGAGAGTGGTCCTGTAAGAATGGATCTTTTTGGAGACGAATTAGAGTCTGCTCGAAGATTTGATCCTATTTCTCAGCGTACAGTTGAAAGTTTAGAAAGAATTGAATTTGCTCCTGTTACTGAGGTAATTCTAGATGATAATGCAATTAGCCGCTTCAGGAGTAAGTATCGTAAAGAATTTGGATCAGCTGGACTAGATGACCCTCTATATGAAGCCATCAGCGTAGGACGTAAGCATCAAGGTTATGAACACTGGGCACCGTATTTTCATGAAGATATGGAAACAATATTTGATTATTTATCTGAGGCAGTAATTTTTATGGATGAGAATATAGAAAGTGTTCATAAAAATAGATGGGATGGAATTAACGATCAATACTCAGCGCGTTTGGACGGTTTGAACTCTAAAAATAGATTAGAGACAATATATAAGCCTATTAAGCCTGATGAATTTTATATCTCTCCTAATTCGTTATTTGAAGTTTTAAGTGACCGTGAAATAAGAAGATTTATAGTCTTACCACAGCCAACTGGCCCAAATTCTCTTGATATGAAAGCAAGAATAGGCAGAAATTTTGCTCCGGAAAGACAAAATGAAGAAATTGCATTATTTGAAGAATTTGCAAAACATATCATAGATAAAAGAAAAACTACTTCAGTTGTAATCGCATCTTTTTCTTTAGGTGCCCGTGAAAGACTATTTGGATTATTAGAAGATCAAGGCTTATCAGGAATGATAAATGTTAAGACTTGGAAAGATATTAATCAAGAAATCGGATCAATATCTCTTGTTGTATGGCATTTGGAACATGGCTTTGAATCTCCTAGCTTGACGGTAATATCTGAACAAGATGTACTTGGTGATTTTATAATTAGAAAATCAAACAAAAAAAAGCGTGCAAAAAATTTCCTAACAGAAGCGTCTAGCTTGTCACTTGATGATCTAGTTGTACATGTCGAACATGGGGTCGGTATCTATCGAGGATTAGAAACTGTAAAAGCTGCCGGAGCTCCACATGATTGCTTGCTATTGGAATATGCGAATAATGATAGGTTATACCTACCTGTTGAAAATATTGAATTATTAAGCCGATACGGTCATGAAACAGGACTATTGGATCGGTTAGGGGGAAGTGCCTGGCAAGCTAAGAAAGCAAAACTCAAAGAACGCATTCGTGAAATGGCAAATAAATTACTTCGCATAGCAGCCGAACGATCATTACGTAAATCTGAAATTTTAGAAGTATCACCTGATAAATGGAATGCGTTTTGTGCTCGTTTTCCATATGTGGAAACTGATGATCAAATGAATGCGATTGAAGATGTTGTGACTGATATGTCTTCTGGAAAACCAATGGATAGATTGGTATGTGGAGATGTAGGATTTGGCAAAACTGAAGTAGCATTACGGGCTGCTTTCATAGCAGCAAATGCGGGAACACAAGTAGCAATTATTGCACCAACAACATTGTTGGCTAGACAACACTTCAAATCTTTCGAAGAACGATTTCGTGGAACAAATATAAGAGTTAACCAGCTCTCAAGATTTGTAACTTCATCACAAATGAAAAAAAACCGAGAAGCTTTACGTGAAGGCGCTGTAGAAATTACAATTGGAACACATGCGCTACTGGCAAAAGAAATAAAATTTGCCAATCTTGGACTTTTAATAATCGACGAAGAGCAAAAATTTGGAGTAGGGCACAAAGAGCGCTTGAAACAATTAAAATCAGACATTCATGTGTTAACCTTAACTGCAACACCGATACCGAGAACATTACAGTTATCTTTATCTGGCGTTAGAGAGCTCTCAGTAATTGGAACCCCACCTATAGATCGTTTGGCCATTAGAACTTATGTAAGTGAATTTGATACTGTGACTTTGAGGGAGGCGTTGTTAAGGGAGCATTACAGAGGGGGACAGAGTTTTTTTGTTGTACCAAGAATTTCTGACCTTCCTGAAATAGAGGCGTTTATTGAAGAACAAGTACCAGAAATAAAGCATGTGGTAGCACATGGTCAGATGCCAGCTGGTGAATTAGACGAAAGAATGAACGCTTTCTATGATGGAAAATTTGGTATTCTAGTTGCAACAACAATTGTTGAAAGTGGTTTGGATATACCTACTGCTAATACTATCATAATTCACAGGGCTGATATGTTTGGTTTATCACAGCTCTACCAAATCCGAGGCAGAGTTGGGCGATCTAAAACAAGAGCATACGCATATTTAACAACAAAACCACGACAGAAATTAACACCATCTGCAACTAAAAGGCTTCGTGTTTTAGGGTCTTTAGATAGTCTAGGTGCTGGATTTATGTTAGCAAGCCAGGATTTGGATATCCGAGGTGCCGGCAACATTCTAGGAGAGGAGCAATCTGGTAATATTAGAGAAGTTGGATATGAACTTTACCAAGAAATGTTAGAGGATGCGATTGCCAAAATAAAATCTGGTCAAATGGAAGGCTTAACTGATGAGGGGTCATGGTCACCACAAATAAATTTAGGAGTTCCAGTTTTAATTCCTGAAGTTTATGTCCCTGATCTCGATGTGCGCTTAGGTTTATATCGCCGATTGTCATCACTTTCTAAAAAGATAGAATTAGAAGCATTTGCAGCAGAGTTAATTGATAGGTTTGGTAAATTACCAAATGAGGTAGATATGTTGCTTAAAGTAGTTAGGATTAAAGGCATGTGCTTTGCCGCGGGAATTTCGAAATTCGATAGTGGCCCAAAAGGCGCTTTAATACAATTTCACCAAGATAAATTTATTAATCCAGTTGGTTTGGCGCAATATCTTTTAGATTCACGTGGTACTGCAAAAGTTAAGGACAACAAATTAATTGTCCTTAGAGATTGGATAAATAGTGATAAAAAAATTAAAGGAGCATATGTTATTGCTCGTGAACTTGCCGTAATGGCAAAAAACCTAAAGCCAAACTAACTTACAACTCTTGGATTTTTTAAATTCAGTGCAAACGATAGTATAGCTAAAATAGTCACTCCGGTTATTAACGGCAGCCCAGTACCATTAAAAAGCATTCCTATAATCATGGCTATAATTATACTAATGAAAGTTGAAGTAGATCCAATTATAGAAGATGCAAGTCCTGCTATGTGACCAACCGGTTCCATTGCCAATGCCATAAGGTTGCCAACAGACATAGCCATAGTGAATAAAAGTACAGATGACCAAATTATGAAGACTGGAAGATGTAATAAGTTTGGAATTAATTCTAAATAATAAATCATTAGTGTGACCATTGAAAAAATCATATTAAAACCGATTGCACATGTTGATAAAAACCACATTCCTAATTTTTCGACCAGAAAGGCATTTAATATATTTGAAAGTGCAGAAAAAAGCGCAATGCCACAAAAGTACAAAGGAAATTTATTTTCTGCGTTTAGCCAGTCACTGAATACTTGAGGCGAACTTGCAATATAGGAAAATAATCCACCAAGTACTAATGCTTGAACGAGTGTCGATATCATAACTCGTTTGTTTGTAAATACAGTTTTATAACCTTGTATCAAGTTTGAGATTAAAAATGGGTTTCTATTTTCAATAATTAATGTTTCTTTTTGTCTTATTAAAAGCCATACAAAAGCTATTAATCCTGCAAATGCGCAGGCAATAAATATAGATTGCCAGCCAAATAATATTATTAAATACTGACCGATTAACGGAGAAATTGCTGGAGCAAGAACAAATATCATCATTGCTAACGAGATAACACGCGCTAATTTTCTTCCATTGTATAGATCTCTAACCATTGCTGTACCTGCAGCTCTTGGAGCTGATATGCCTAAGCCTTGAATGAACCTTGCTGTTAATAACATAAAGAAATTCGATGTAATGATTGCTGCAATGCTAGCTAGAATAAATAAAGAAATTCCAGTGCATAAAACAATTTTACGACCATAAGTATCAGATAGTGGGCCTGAGATTAATTGTCCTAGCCCTGTTCCGAGTAAAAAAACTGTTATTATAAGTTGCGCTTGGTTATTTGTTTGAAGGTCTAAATCATTCGCTATAAGATTTAATGCAGGAAGCATCATGTCAGTGCCGATAGCAATTAAAGAGAACAGAAATGCGATCAACGCTATAAACTCAGTAAGAGATAATCTTTTACCCATCAAATTTTGTAACTTCTTGTATTTCTTTGATTATATTATCCCAAACGTCTGTATTTTGAGCACCCTGAACAACATATTCGTTGGCTACAACAAATGCAGGGACACCTTGTATGCCTTTTTTTCTTGCGTCAGTATCACGTGCCCTTATATCGTCTACATCAGCATCACTTTCTAATAAACGTCGTACAACATCTTGATTCATTCCCGCTGCGCTAGCAATGCGTGTGAGAACTGATTTTTCAGAAATATCACGTCCTTCCTGAAAATATGATTTAAATAATCTATCTACAATTATATTTTGTTTTCCTTCAATTCCTGCCCAATGAATTAATCTATGTGCATCAATAGTATTTGGAGTTCTTTTAATCCCGCCAAAGTTCATTGAAATACCGCTTTCTTTAGCTGTTTTGTCAATATTGCTATAAACTTTTATGGCTTCTTCTTGGCCCCCAAATTTTGCCTCTAAATATTCTCTTCTATCCATACCTTTTTTTGGCATAGTTGGGTTTAATTGAAACGGATGCCACTCAATAATAAAATTATGTGTAGGGTTTGCCTCCAGAGCACGATCTAGACGTGTTTTGCCAATAAAACACCATGGGCAAATTGGATCAGATATTATGTCTATCTTTGCCATATATGCGGTTTCCTTTTAAATTTGGTTTTTTAACTAATAGTAATTCATAAATGTAACCATCAGTTATGGTCTAGTTAATCTTCTGACGAAAATATTTTTTTTATAATAATTAGTGCAACTAACATTCCAATAAATTGGCATGAAATAAACATAATAATATTATTTGGGCTTATACCAGCAAATGTATTTGATAGAGATCTTGCTAATGTGACTGCAGGGTTTGCGAAACTTGTGGATGCTGTAAACCAATATGCCGATGTAATATAAAAACCAACTAAAGCAGGTATTGCTTCTGGTCGTACTTTCAATCCACCAAAAATTATAAGAATTAACCCAAACGTTGCTATGACTTCTGAAAAACCCTGTGATGGACCTTGCCTAAGTTTCGAAGATATTTGTAATATTTCAAGTCCAAACATACCGTGGGCAATCATTACCCCTAATCCCGCACCTAAAATTTGGAGAATTATAAATATAAGGGCATCTTTTATTGATATTTTTTTTGATATTAACATAGCTATTGTGACAGCTGGGTTGAAATGCGCTCCAGAAATTGGACCAAAAACTGTAATTAGAACATATAATATTGAACCTGTAGCAATAGTATTGCCTAGCAATGCTATTGCTGTATTACCATTTGCTAATGTCTCTCCCATGATTCCAGACCCAATTACAGTTGCCAACAACATGGCTGTTCCAGTAAATTCAGATAAGTAAGCGCGCATATTCATTCTAAATTATCCTACTTATATTATTGATGTTTTTTTGAAGTATATCGCGGCTCATATTTTCAAATTCGAGATCTAGAAATGCTTTCGCTTTTTTTTCTAAAGTATAGTAAGTTGTCTCAAATGCTATTTGTTTTTCAGAATTTGAACCAGTTACATTGGCAGGATCTGAAACTCCCCAATGAGCTCTCATAGGATTTCCCGACCAATATGGACATTCTTCATCTCGAGCGTTGCCACAAACTGTTATGACTATATCCATTGTAATTTTAGAATCTTTTGAAAAAATTTCCCAAGATTTAGAATGAAAATTATTAATAATTCCTTTATTTTTTAATAATTTTAAAGTTTGAGGATGAACAACTCCCGTTGGCTTAGATCCCGCTGAGTATGCTTTCAATCGACCATTCCCCTGGCAATTCAATATTGCTTCTAAAAGTATAGAGCGTGCAGAATTACCAGTGCAGAGTACAAGAATTTTCATAAAATATGTACTAGTATAAATAAATACTTAATTAAATATTTTAATTTATATTTTATAAATATTTATAAAAAAAAGCGTCCTCATAAAGAGGACGCCAAGTATTGAGGCAGGTTTCATACAGGCAGAAACCTATCGAGCAGTAATCTACTTATAAACTATCGCTATGTAATAGGCCAAGGAAAAAATTGATATTTCAAAAAAGGGGTCTACAATGAGTTAAAATCAACGACTCAAATGAAAGATGGCTCAATAATGAAACACCAAATTCAACTCAAAGCATTTTTATCAGTACTCACATTTTGTCTTGCTGGAACCGCTCTGGCAGATGCTAAACATGGCATAGCTATGTATGGTGAACCAGACCTACCACAAGATTTTGTGTCCTTACCATATGCAAACGTAGATGCTCCTCAGGGTGGTCGGTTGGTTTTTGGAGAGCGAGGCAGCTTTGATTCATTCAATCCATTTATCTTAAAAGGAAAAGCGCCATATGGTGTAAAAGTTCATACATTTGAAACACTTTTAGGTCGTTCTTATGATGAGCCATTCACACTTTACGGCCTTTTAGCAGAATCAGTTGAGACATCTGAGAATAGAGATTGGGTTGAATTTACTCTCAGAAAAGAAGCTCGATTTTCTGATAACACACCAATTACCATCGAGGACGTCATTTGGTCATATGAAACTTTAGGAACAGAAGGTCACCCAAGGTACGTAAGATCTTGGGGAAAAGTGTCTAAAGTTGAAAAAACAGGTGAAAGATCAGTAAAATTTTATTCTGATAGTGGTGATCAAGAACTTCCATTAATACTCGGCTTGCGTCCAATATTAAAGAAATCTGATTTTGATAACCGAGATTTTGCAACTAGTAGTTTGGAGCCCATTACTGGAAGTGGTCCATACATAATAGATAAATATGAAGCAGGTAGATTTATACAATTTAAAAGAAATCCAGAGTATTGGGGCAACGATATTGCCTTTAACCGAGGCCTTCATAATATTTCTGAACTTAGATATGACTATTATTTAGATAGTAACGTCATCTTTGAAGCATTTAAAGCGGGAGATACGTCATATTATCGTGAGGGAAATGGTTCTAAATGGGAAACTAACTATGACTTTGACCGTATAAATTCTGGAAAAGCAATTAAATCTATAGTGCCGCATAAGCGTCCTTCAGGCATGAAAGGACTTGCAATGAACACAAGAAGAGCCAAATTTTCTGACTGGCGTGTTAGAGAAGCTTTAATTCAAGCTTTCGACTATGAAAATTTCAATGATAAGGTATATGGAGGCACAAAAATTAGATACGGCTCATTCTTTTCAAACTCTAAACTTGGAATGTCACATGATGCCGCATCGGGTAGGGTAAAGGAATTACTCGAAGAATATAAAGATAGTCTTTTACCAGGAACTCTCGAAGGGTATTCATATCCTGAAAGTGAAGGAAAAAGAAATAGAAAGGGGCTTAAAAAGGCAACCGAACTATTATCACAAGCGGGTTGGGATTTAACTGATGGCGTTCTAAAAAATTCAAACGGACAAGTATTTGAAATAGAAATTATGTTGCAAAATAATGCATCTGAATTAGAAGCTATTTCAAATATTTATGTGGATTCATTAAAAAGGCTGGGAATAAATGTTACCATAGCTTCTTTAGACTCTGCAGTATTTAGAGAACGAAAAAAATCCTACGATTTCGATATGATGCCAAATCTTTGGTGGTTATCATTATCACCTGGGAATGAACAAAAACTTTATTGGGGTCAAAAAGGAATTACAGAGCCAGGAACTAGAAACTATATGGGTGCAAAAGATCCTGCTATTGAGCCACTTATTGACCACATGCTTTCAGCAACAGATCAATCTGAATTTGTTTCTGCGGTAAAGGCGTTGGATAGGGTTTTAACTGCAGGAAGATACGTTGTTCCATTTGGCTATGACAATATCAGTAGGTTAGCACA
>Ga0228657_1000620_pt1 | contig 15124 bp, 9 predicted proteins | sample 70DmetaG_FD_182743 | JGI IMG/M metagenome (GOLD analysis project Ga0228657, IMG submission 182743) | Seawater microbial communities from Monterey Bay, California, United States - 70D | ecosystem: Environmental > Aquatic > Marine > Coastal | place: USA: California | collected 2016-10-07 | reverse complement strand
ATATTATTTTAGACATAAATATTTATTAAGTATTAATATTTTCTACTTATTTTATATCTATTATATTAAAATACAAAAAAAGTAGAGTGTTTTTTTATTTTCACTCTACTTTCTTGGGGGCAGTTCACAATGAAAGGACTGTTTTTTTATATTTTTAAGATTAATCTAATAACTTTAAGTACTTATGAACAATTCTCTCTGATATATCTCCATTTATTTCTGGTGCAGATAAGCTAGATATTATATCTCCCATTAAATCTTCATATCAATTTTCATACTCTACCTCTTCTCTTAACTCTACTATATCAGCCCAGTTTTTCAAAAAATTACCATCAACTTCTTTACTAAGGTACCTATCAAATATATCCATTAAATTCTTTCTATGTAGCAGTATGCATTCACCTTCATAATCCCAATCAAAACTATTCAAGCTGATGTTTATTTTTTCCAAATCTATAGGTTTTTCAATTAACTCACGAATTATTTTTAATCTCTTTGTATCTTTACTCATAAACTACATAAATTATTTTTTAATTTTGTCTTTAGTATGAATGACCTTATTATCAGGTCCATAGGTCGTTTTAGTATATCAGGTTGTCTTTCAGGTTGGACTCACGGTTTTTTTATAAACAGCTCTTGATCATGGTACTTTTCATTGAGAAGTTGCTTCAAATATAGCATTTCATTTATCATCTATTTTTGTATTAACGCTATTTTTAGAGTTAGATGGTATTTTTTTAATGAATCTTTTAAGGTTCTGTGTTTGTTTGCTATTAATTACTGTCTTCCCAGCCTTTAGTGCCTTTCATACTTTTTTCACCTTTTTCATAGGGTTCAAAGCATTTATAGGATTTATAGAATCCTTTAACATTGCCTTAGCTCACTCTGCCAAGTATCTATCTCAGGTAACTTTACCTACTAGATACCCTCAACCAGCTACCGCTAAATCAACTAATACATCGTATTCTCCATCTGGATCTACATAAGTAAGAGGGTTGTTTCTACTATAAGTATAACTATTTAACCTTTGTGGTGTATACAATACTTCATTTCCCCTATCACTTTCTCCTACCTCCCAAAACACCCTATCAATACCCCTAAACCTCCCTATATCATTATCATAATACCTCGCTTCAAAATATTGCAAATCAGTTTCTTTGTCTTCCTCTTTTCAACCAAACAAATATTTATTCTCATACCCTCAAGTATTCTCCTTCTCTCTCATACTCCCAAAAGGGAAGTAATCAACTACCTGTAATAATCAGCCCGTACTCGAAAGATCTATATTTCCTCATCCGAGATGATCCTCATGATGGTAGATAATCTTTTCCTCCTGTTCTGCCCCTTTCTCCACTTGGGGGAAAGGTTGGGATAGGGGGCTCTCCACCGTTGCAAGCTTCTGATGTCCAAAGAATATATACTTACTCGTTGTTACTAGATCTCCACTTCCCGTAGATTCTATTACTACTTCGTAATCTTTGTTAATATATCTATTTACTTTCCCATCACTCTTTTTTTCTACACGTATTCACTGAGTATTATAATCATAACTCGTAACAACTCAACTATTTGTTTCTGACTGAGTAAGCTCATCTTTTGCATTATAAGTATAACTTCATTTCTCATCGCTTCTAACATTTCCATTCGTGTCATATTTGTATTCTATTCTCTCCTGTTCTTCTCCCTCTCCCTCAAGGGAGAGGGTTGGGGTGAGGGCTGTAACTGCATGAGGGTTATTCGTTCCATTATCAGTATATTCATAATCTCATACTCTTGAATTATTCAAAATATTTCAGAGAGCACTATAACCGTAAGTAATATTGTCTCATCAAAGATAGTCAGCACTCGTAAGTCTGTTCAAATCATCATAACTATAAGTCACATCCTTTTCAAATCCTTCTATAGTTCCTTGCTCTTTGAGATGAATTATATTTCATACATTATCAAAAGTATATGAAGTGAGTCCATACTGTTCCTCTCATGATAAGAGTCATTTATTTGTTAATTTATACCCTTGTTCATAATCATAGACATTCTTCGTTACTGCATTATTTGCATAACTCAAATCAGTAATTTTCAGAGCAGAATTATATACTACTGACTCTATAAGATCAATGCCATCATAGTTTACTCATTCCGGTATGCCATTTTCGTAAGTATAAGATGTCGTTTTATTATCAGGGTAAGTATCTGAAAGTTTCTGTCATGCAAGACCATACGTATAGCTATATGAATAATCCTCAGTTCAATATGTTTTGGTTTCTGATATTATATTTCAGAATACATCGTAGTCATAGTTCTCAGAGTAACCTCATTTTGAATAGTTAGACAACAAACCTTTTGCATTTGTTCATACATCATATGTATAACTCGTAGATTCACTTCCAAACGATTCTCAAGTGACTCTATCAAGTTCATCATATGAGTAGAGTATATCATCTCCGGAAAGAGTGGTATATTTCGTAATATTTCCATTTTTATCGTATTCATATTTTCTGCTTCAAAAAATGGTATCAGATGTACTATGGAGATCTTCTATCTCTCTCCTCTTTCCTGATATATCATACACTATACTTCTTTCATTCTTTTCTGCATCAACTAATTTCGTTAATTGCCCCAGAGCATTATAACTATAATTTGTTTCTCATCACTCCCCCTGCCTCGCTACCGCTCAGCTTTCCCCCTCAATTGAGGGGGATCAAGGGGGAGCTTCAACAACTCTTACTAAATTTCCAAAAATATTATATTCATAGTTAGTCGCCACTCCAGCCTGGTTTGTAATAGTGAAATCAAGATTATGATAAGTATATACTATATCTCCAGAAGTATTTGATATCTGTTTTACTCTGTTCAACACATCATACGTATAGCTATCTCAAAATTCTGTGGCTTTATTCAGTACTGAATAATTGGAGTTTGATTCAAAAGTTGGATACGTGGTGTAAAGTCTGTTTCCTCTTGAGTCGTATTCCGATTTGGTAGTAATATACTGATCCTTATATGATTTCTTGGCCTGAATAGTATTTCAGAATCAACCTTTGTACACTATTATATCTTGTGTATCCGTCTGGGTGGTATCAAAATAAAGAGTGGTATGAACAGAATTTGGAGCACTCGTATCATCATAATTCACTTGTTTGGTTGTATACTCACCGTCTGTTTTTACTTTTTGTGAAGTGAGTCTTCAGAAACTATCATATTCTAAGAGTGTTTCTAAGCCATTTATACTCACTTTTTTACTTGGTTTTCCAGTAGTATAATCATACTCAAATGACTCTAGGAATGATTTTGCATTCGTTATTGAAACTGGATATATCCCATATGTATCATACTCATAATTTGTTTCATATCCTCTTGGATTCATCGTTTTAGTGAAAAGCCCCTTTCCATTATATTCCCTCTTTTCTTCTGAAAAAGTAGTAGGAGTATCATAGGTTTTGATACTCGTTATATCTCCAAAACTTATGTTTCAAGTATTGAGGTTATCATATAAAATCTCTTTTTTTGATGCGAGTACATTATTAAAATCATAGAGTTCATGAGACTTGGTAAAGCCATAAAGGTTTCCAGTTTCATTTTTCGCATAGCTGAACTGAGTCGTTTTTTTATCTTGTTCTATGTCTGTAAAATCTCACTTTTGATTCAAAAGACTTACTTCTCCGTACTCTGTTTTTTCTGTAACATTCGAATAAGCATCATATTCAAATTCTATTGCACTCGAAGTAGTACCAGTATCACTTATTAAGCTTTTTACTTCTCTATCTTTTAATGCCCTCCACTTATCACCACTTAATTCAGTAGTCCATTTTGTAATCTCTGATTTAAAAATATTTGCTCCATCGTATATTTCTTTTCTGAATATTTTTCACTTCTTTGATATATGGTCTTCAAATTCTCATAACTCTGGGTTATCTATTGAATTCGCTCATTGGTGAAAATAATATATTTCTTTTTTTCAGGCTATGTCTGTTTTAGTAACTCTGGCAAATCAAGCATATTCTCTTCCATATAAGTCACTTGGATCAAAATAAAATGCTCCTCAAGCATATTCAAATGTTTCTTGATTGTTTACTCCTGTGGTAGTATCTAAATAGCTAATTTTATGAAGTGTTTTCAGATTAAAAGGAAGACTTGGATTGAGGTTGTTTCATTCGTTGTCCTTATAAAACACTGAAGGTTTGTATTCAAAACCTACCTGTAATCATTTATTGTCTGTAATGTGCTTCAATAAATGAGTATCTTTTCCAGTTCCATAAACAAACTGATGTTTTGATTTCACGATTGTTCCTGACTTTTCTTCTACTGAAGTAAGGTGAGAAAATACTGTGTTAACATTATCATAACTAAATTCATACCTTTTGATTTCGGTATTATTGGTTTTAAAAACAATGTTTGACAAAAGTTTAGAAGTTTTTACTTCAAACTGTGTTCTATAGCTGGAAAGGCTTGCTTGCTTGTCTACATAATTGAACTTTATTTCATAGAGTCCTCATGCATATGTTATAGTATCAAGATAGACTTGGTTATTATCCTTGAAGTAGTTATACACAATTTCATTTCATCTGTTATCTACTTTCTTCACTAAGTTCCAAGAATATGTTTTTGATGTATCCTCAGGATCACTCAATTTTGAGTCAGCAGTTGTTCCATAGTAATTGGTATTACCTTTAGTATCAATTATCCTCCACGTATTATTCTCGAAATAATATTTATTTAGATTGTTTAAATACTTCGAAGTATAGAGTGTTTCATTGGTCTGATCAGGTATCAGCTCTTCTCAGCTCGCGACAAAATCATTATTGGTATATACGTCTGTGATTCCCTTTTTAGGGTTTCTGGCTATCTTCGGTATTCCCATGTTCCAAGCATATCCATATGGTGTAAATGCATCGGTTGAATATGAATTATAACCAAGAGATATTTCTGGCTTTATAGCTTTCGGTCCTTTGGGGAAAGAAAAAGGAAGTGAATAGGTTCATGCCCCAGAAAAAAGATCATTTATTTCAAGTGATTCTATTCCAGCGATATTTTTTTTGTTTATTCAAGGTTGTAAAATACTTCATCATCATAGAATTTCTCCATAAGATATTCCGGGCAAAAAGATAAGAAGAAACAAAAAAGTAAAAATACTTTTTATTTTCATGTGGATAAAATAGGTTAAGGATTAAAAAAATATTCCATATTTTCTTCCCTAATATTAGGGAAGTCTCCGAAATGTAATGAAGGAGGATGGGTTATTTATAAGAAACTAATCAATATCAGCACAGTTCCCATAGAACCCTTTTTTCACCTCGTTCTTTGAGTCATTTATTACTTGTACACACTTATAAGGTATATTAAAGCTATAATCCCCCTTGTTTACCATTATAATTCTCTTTTGAACAGATAGTCCATAGGGACCATTATTATCTCTATACAACACATCTACTAAACCATCTCCATTCACATCCACAAATGCTGACCCTTTTTTATACCTTTCGTCTATAGAAAACATTCCAAGCATCAAGTAAGTGGTATCATTTGTTTTAATATCTTTTGAGTAGCTCCATCCCATAAAACCAGCAAATATATCTGCACCAGCCTGCTCTTCTTGAGACTCTATTCCTCGTATTGGAGCAGAAATTTGATAAAATTCCTTCTTTGTAGTTGTATCAATTCCTTTGTAACAAATTCTTTTCCCATTATCACTTGGTGATGTAAAGGTAAGATCACTGTAAGACTCAAAACTCATGCTATCATTACATACTTCACCATGAGTTACACTCATAAGAAGCTCTCAATCTGGATAAGAAGCTCGAATGGTTTTATTAGATGCCGAAGTGCTATCTGGTTGTTCTATATTCATATCAAAGGTTAACTTTTCTCTTGCAAAATTGAGTTTTGCAAAAAAGGTTTCTTTCGTATCTTGAATATATAAATAAAGATTCTTATCTCCATATCATATATCAGAAACATCGAAAGCAACTTTATAATTATTCCCATCTTCTATAAGACTTCCGGTTGCTATTTGCTGAAATTCTTTTTGATCATAAGAGTAATAGTAAGAAGTTTGATCTTTTTTTGCTTGTTCTATAACTCCAGAAATTCGAACGTTCAATGTATTATTATCATATTTTTCTATATTTGCACGAAGGGTCGCAATCAAGTTGGAAAGTGAATCTAGGGATGTTGAAGAGGATCATAATATATCATTCATTTGTATTTCTGGAATAGCTCTATCATAGACAGTAAAGCTATAAATTGTTCAAGAAAACTGGCTTTTATTTTGACATACCCAATAGCTATTTTGTGAAAATCATTTGGTACAACTATAAGACTCTCACATATAGTTTTGATAATAGTTCTTACTATCAATTCATACTGGTGAGTTTTGCATGGTAAGTTGGTTTCAGGTTGGAAGTGAGACTCCACTTTTCTCAAATTTAAGCTCTTTATCTAAATAAATTTTTAGATTGTTGCTTTCATTATGTACAAGGAACTCATGTATTTTTTCATCACGTAATATACTACAGTCAAAGTTTCCAAGGGGGGTTCCACAAGTATATTCCTTAGAAAGGGTAATATTCAGTTTATCTTTCTGGTTTGATGTGTTCGTAGAGAAAAGAGTCTGTACATTATTCAATCCTCTTCCCGAACCTCCATTCGCTGAATTATTTCTTCCTGATGCTGGTGTTTGAACAGAAAACTTGATAGTATAATTATTTTTTCATAATACTGAATTATGAGCTACTGGTTTTGCAAAAAGTACATCTTTATAAGTTTCTACTTTCGTACTACGAGCAAATTTGAGATAATTCAGTTCTGTTATGAGGTCAGTAAGCTCAGATTCATTAAGAGCTCTGTCATAAAAACGAAAATGGCTAATACTATTACCGTTGAAAGGATAATGAAATTCTCATTTATTATAATATTTTTGATATCTTCATCCATATTGTCTTGCATTCTCTACTGAATAAGAAGTTTGTAGGTTCTGGTTTTTTTCATTACCATTTATACTCCCTCCAATACCTATATTATAGCCTATAGCTCCTTTTGCTTCTTTTTTATCGTATACTTTTTGACCATCTATAAATACTTTATTATAGCTTCCTTTTTTTCTAATAATGACATTATGCCACTCGTTATCAAAAAGCGTATTACAGTCAAACTGAGAAGTAATAAATTTACATTTATTGATATTATTAGAATAATGGTATACAGAAAGTATATCTCATTTATCAGAGCTAAAAATTACTTTCTCAATATTTGTTTCTGGTTCTCCTTTTAACCAAAAATTTACCGTATACTGACCATATATGCCAGCTGACCAGCCAAGATTTGTTTGTAGCCAAGAATCTCCTGGAAAATATACATTTCATGGACTGGTATTTGTTTTTCATTGGAAACTAATATTGTTTTCTATAATTTTTTTATTTCTTCCACTGGTGTCTTGTGAGTTACCATCAAATGGAAGCTCAAGTAAAAGTCAGTCTGTAGGAACGTTTGAACTTGCTTGCGTATTTCAAACAAAGCTAAACTGAGAAAAAATAAGCATAAAAAAAACAAGTATCGCAACTCATTTGTTCCTGCTCCTTCCATTAATGCATTTCATAGATTATAAATAAGGAGATAAAGTATGTAAATATATACATAACCTTAAAATATGCTCAAATTAATAAATGTCTAATTTTTATGTATATTTTCTATTTACAAGCATTAAAAAATATTTTTTAATAAAAGGTATTTCTTCTGAGAAATACCTTTTATATAAGCTTAAATCCTTTTACTTTTATTCCTTCTCACTCATAACTTCATTGAAGTTTATAAATCCTTTTTCTAGGTCTTCACTCAGCTTGTTTTTCCCTACTGATATAAACTTCAGTTTTTTAAGATCTTTTAGTAGTACCATATCCGTATCTTCGAGTTCATTAAACTCTAATTTTATCTTATTTAACCCTGTAAGCTTCTCAACTCATATAATATCTTCTAGCTTATTGTGTTGTAATTCAAGTACTTCAAGACTATCTGGAAGTTCAATATCCTTAAATGATTCTAATTCATTATATCATATATTCACTTCTTTCAGCTTCTCTAGTCCTTCTAGGTCAGCACTTTCGATTTCATTCTTGTGAATGAGTAATTTTTCAATAGGAAGATCAGTAAGTGTTATCTTTTCTATTTCATTATAACTCAGATTTACTTCTTTTAGGTTTGGAAAGAAATCAAATACACTTGAGTCTATTTTTTTTATATTATTGCTTTGTAGGTTAACGCTCCATACATCATATATATAGCTCCCCGTTAGATACTTTTCGAAATTTGGCACTGCTGTTAACTCCATTCCAGCTAAATCAAGCTCATGAAATTCATTTACATATGCTCCTATAAGGAATGCTGTATCTACTTGTTTATCACTTTCTGTACCACAAGAGGTAAGGGTCATGAGTGTTATAAAAACCAAAACTATATATTTCATTCTATGTGTTCTTAAATATTAAAAATATGGCTTATTATAAAGATAAATTTCAAAATTTCAAGGGAAAAAATTATGGTAACTACTCAGCACTTAAAAAATGAAAATAAATTACAACCCATCCCTAACCCTTACCCTTTATTCAAAGGGAAGGGCATCAATTTTGTTAGTTTTTTACGTATTATTGAAAAACAAGAAAGCTTATTAAATCACTTTTATGAAATAAAGCTGACTTAGAGAGTAAAAATATTTATTTTTCTCATAAAGAAATAGAAAGTGTTTGGTGTGCTCCAAGTGATGGTAAAATGTACTTTGGAGATGGAGATAAGAAGTTCATGAGAAAATAGTTCCTATTTATTTTTTTGTATTTCAGTTACTACACTTTCTGCATTCCTAAGAATACTTTTTTGTACCATATCATCTAATTCATCCTGTGTATAGTATATATCTTCTGCCATAACTCTATATTTAAACCTTAAGTAAAAAATTAAAATAGTTGTGATACATTTGAGTTTTTTTGCTTATCTTGAAAAGAATTTTCTAATCATTCTCTTATGTTTTCCATCAAGCCCTCCTGATTTTTTCATACTCAATATACTATTTCCTTTCATGCATTTACTCTTGCTCAAAACTTTCAATCTTCTTCTAAAAATATTTTTATATCATACATAATTCTATAATTAAAAACTAATTCCCTCTTATTATAAAGGAAACTGAGGAACGGTTATTATTTTTAAATAAAAGGTCTATATTAAAGGTTTTTCCACTTAAAGATTGATATTATATGTATCTCTTTATCGTTGATTTTATAGAAAATCCTAAATTTATACTGTGGTTCAACAATTTCTCGTATATTATCTTTTCTTTCTTTTCAAATATATGGAAATATTTCCAATAATTCTATACTATCATAGATTTTATTCACAACTTCTCTTCCATAAAAAGGATTATCTTGTGCTATATAATTAAATATATTCTTTAAATCCTCTATAGAGTCTTCTCAATAAACTATCTTAAACATTTACTCAATATTTAGAATATATTTCTTTTTCCATAAGTTTTTTTACCTGATTTTTAGAAAATTTTTTTCATCATGAGAGGTTACTTATCCCTTGAGATATTCTTTGAATTTCCTCAAAAGAACAATCTTTCTTCAAGTCTTCTATGGCTTCTTTCGATAACATATACTTTTACAATTAAAAACTAATTTCCCACATTATATACGTCTTACAACAAAATGCAAACAGCAGTCTGTTCTACTTCCCCCTGATAAGAGGGATTGAGGGGGTTTTTACCGGGGGAACTCAATTTCCCCACAAAAAAAAGAACCCTCTTTTGCAAGAGGGTTCTTTGAACCTAAATAAATAAGTTTTGAATGAATAACGAATTATTCAGATATAGTAGTTCCATCTACTCTAGTATCTCATAATCTTAATGAAGTAACTAAAGTGTTATTAGAAGAACCATCAGATTTGTACTCAATACCAGCATTATCGTCAGTAGCATCATCTAAATTTGCAACAGATATTTTTAGTGATTCACTATCTGTATCAGTTAAAGTAGGTGTACCTTCGATTTTGTAGTATGCAGTAGTTCCGTTATCAATCTTTGCATCACTACCTGTAAGTAAAGTAGTATCAAAGTAAGTATTATTTGTACCAGCAACTAAGTTACCAGCAGCAGCTTGACCATCAGTATCAGAACCGTTAATTTTAGTAATTTTAATATTATCTAATTGAACTCATTGTTTTTCAATTTCAATAAGGTCTAGAACTGTTTTTAAATTACCTCCATCAGCAGGATCTGTATTTACAGATGAATCAGTAGTAATAGCAAGTATAGCAACAATTTGTGAAGTATTGTGAGCTAATTTATCTGCTATTTTTACACTACCTTGTTGGCTAACAAAAGATATTGCAGAAATTCTCGTAGAGTTTACAGAGAAGTTCTTTGAAGAACCAGTTACTGTAGGAAGAGTAACATCTTTACCAGATGCGTCTCATTCTGCGTCAGTAACAGTAAGAGTGAAAGCTAAGTCAGCAGTTTGTTGACCAGCTTGATCTTTACCTTGTTTATGAGTTATCACTTTAACATAAATGTTAGAAGTTCCTTCTCCAACAACAAAGTTAGCATTATCAAAAGTAACTGTTTCTGAACCTGAAACAACTGTTTCTCTTGCTACTTCTGTAGTTTTGTCATTTGCATAAACAATAACCTCAGATACAGCATTTGCAAGAGTAGCAGCACCATTTGTTTCAGCTAATTGGAAATCTTTAATTTCAATTGCTTCATTTGTAGCAGTTAATTCGTAACTTGCAACAAATCCAGAAGTAACTCCACCAAGAATATTTTTATTCTTATCAGTTTCTGAGTCAGTAGTATCAACAGCGTTTGCAAGAGTACCAACACCTTTAATAGTAACTGTTCTTGCAGAAGTAATAGGAGTATCAGCTGTATTTGCATCTGCAGCAACAGTAGTAGCACCATCTAATACACCATCAAGATCGTTAGTAACATATACGTTATCTGATTCATCATCTTCTACAGAGTACCCAGTAACTTGGAAGTTAAGAGTATCATTTCCTTGGTTTGTATCATCAATTAAATCAGCTTTTACCATAAATCTCTTAGAAGAGTTTTTAGGAACATTGATTTTAAATCCATTGAATGTAGCAACACCAGAAGCTAATTGAGAACCAGATACTTTATCTAATAGAGTATCACCTTGGTATAAGTATACCGCGTTAATTCTTGTTTGATTTGCTTCAGTATCAGCACCATCATTAACACCAGCAACATTAGCAGTAGTGTTAGCACTTGTACCAGAAATTTCATTATTATCAGTACCAGTAGCTGCAATAGCTAGTGAAAATGCAGTACCTGCAGTACCTGCTGTTACAGTATGAGAACCAGCTCAAGCTACAACAGTATAAGTTTGAGAAGAAGTTCAAGTCACATTGTATGTAACAGCTGATGCAGTAGGAGTAGCAGAAGTTGCATTAGCATCATCAGCATATGTAAGCGTAAAGGTAGCAGTACCTCAAGCATCTGTAACTGTTACAGTCAAAACTTCTCCATTACCATCAGTACCAGTATCAGTACCAGTAGTAGTAATAGTATCAACTTGAGCAACAGTAGTAACAGAAGAGTTATCAACAACAACACCTTTTACTTTAATTTCATCAACAGTAAGATCAGAAGCGTCGTTATCAGCTTTAACCTCGAAGTTAAGAACTTCAACACCTGTAGATCCAATAACTGCTGACTTTGTAGAAGACATAGCAACATTATTTAAAGTTACTGAAGAAGCAACTCCTGTTATTGTTTTAAATGAAATAGCAGCAGGAATTTTATCATCTACTTCAGTATCATCCTCTAATTCAACAATTTTTACATCATTAGCTACATCTATAGAAGCAGTTAATTTAGCTCCAGTAACAGCAGAAGTGTCTTTTGTGTCAGCTCTTATAATAAGATCTAACGCTGCACCATTTGCTATAGCTATAGTAAGACTTGTTTCAGTATATTTTTCAGTAGTTCCTGCAGTTCCAGGAGCAGTTAAATCATATACTGTACCATTTGTTTCATCATATAATTCAACATTTTCTAAAAGAGTTGAAATATTATCAGGAGAAGTAGCATCAGTATTTACAAATTGAACTTTAAGTTCTTGTAATTCTAAGTCTTTTCCTGCATTTGCAGTAATCTTAATTCTACCAAACTCAACATCATTTTTATCTTTTCTGATATCCGTATTTGATGCATCAGTAGCAGAAATAGTTATTTCACCTGCTTGTACAGTTACAGCAGTACTTCCTGAAGTTAAATCAGTATTTACAGCATTTACATAACCATATTTAGAAGCAGTAGCAGAAACATCTAAAACATTATCAAGATAGAAATCTACAGTTTTTGATGCTCAACCAATAACGTCTGCTTTTACAAGGAATTTTTCAGTTTTTCCTTCTTTAATTTCAACACCATCACCTAAGTCAAAAGTAACGTATTTAGAAGTAAGAGAAGCAACTTCAGCAACTTTTTCACCATCGTGGTAAAGAGCAACATTAGCAAGTTCTTCTTCTTCATCAATAGTTCCGTTTTCTTTTAAAGTAATTTCAGTTAAAGTAATGTCTTCATTTGAAGCAGAGTCATTTTTAAATTTAAATTTAAATAATTCTGCTTGATCTTCACCTAATTTAGGACTTGTAACACTTCCATCATTAGAAAGACTTCAAGTTGAAGCAAGAGTAGATTGTACTTCAAATTCATTACCAAGAATATTTTCTCCTTCAATAGTAGAAGTAGCATTTAAACTATCTAATTCTATAGCGAAGTTACCAGTAGAAGAAGTATTTACTTTTGCAACTAGAGTTTTTGTTTCACCAGCTTTTACAACAACAGCAGGAGAAAAATTAACCGTAGCATCGTCACTAGAAGAGTTAAATGTTTTTACTTTTGAAGCTCTTCCAGCATTTTCAAATACAGCTATTTGTGTAACCGCATCACTAGAACCAAGTCCAGTTCTTTTGAATACAGCTGAGTTAATAGTTACATCTTCTGAACCAGCAGTAACATCATAAGCAGCAACAGCTACTCATTTTGCAGTGTTAGGTAAATCACCACCGTCTGGAGTTTCAGGAGAAAGAGTAACTGTTAATACATTATCACCAGAAACTACAGGAGTTTCAGTGTCTGTATCAGTTTCAGTATCAGTTTCATCTTCATCATCACCAAGTAAACCTCCAAGAAGGTCTCCTAGTAAATCATCTTCATCAGCAGTTTCTCCAGCAGCAAGTGCAGCAGAACCTGAATCAAATACAAAACCTCTAGTAGCAGCAGTATCGTAGTTAGTGAAGTTAGCGGCAACTCCGTTTTCTACAGCAAATGCAACAACTTGTTCTTGCCAAGAAGTTCCTTTAGCAGCATCGTAAGCGTAAGCATCACCGAATGCAGCTTTTACAACCATACCTATAGCTTCTGCTTTAGATATTTTGTCTTCTGGTCTAAATGTAGGGTTTTTTGCGATTAACCCAGCGTTTGCTAAGGCTTCAACAGAATATACAGCCCAGTTATTAGGAGCAGTAGCAGTTACATCAGAGAAAATCCCTTCAGCAACAGTAGTTTTTTCTAAACCTGCAACACCTCTAGCAACAGCAGCGATTTCTTGTCTTAATACGTTTTGATCAAGATTGTAACCAGCAGCGTCTGCTTGAGCGTTAATTATACCTTTAGCAGCTAAATCATTAGCAGCTTCAAGTTGAGCTGTTGAGTATGCAGATACTCCTGTAGAGAAAATCCCTGAAACAAGAGCAACTAATGCAATACTTGCAACAGTTTTTTTAAATAAATTCATATATCATAGATATTATGTAAATAAAAGTTGTGTTAAAACCCAAATATATTTTCCAATTGTTTTTCAAAAGTCTTGGAGGTGAATCTCTTAGAAGTTTCTAAAGATCATAGAGATAATGTTTTCCTCAGAGTTGGATTTATTAAAACTTCGTGAGTCTTCTGTATAAAATCATTTTCAGATTCTACACAAAATCCATTCACTCCATTTGTAACAATTTCTTCTTCTGATTTTTTCTTAAAACATATAACAGGATTTCAAGCAGACATTGATTCTAATTGAACGAGTCAAAATGAATCAATCTTTGAGGGGAATAAAAAGAGAGTTGAAGTGCTCAGGTTTTCTAAAACTTGATTTATATTCAAGTTTCATAAAAACTTCACATTTCTATCATTCTTATATTTTGGTATAAACTTTTGAAGTTCAGATCATTCTCATCAAACTATCAAAATTAAATCAGAGATTTTATTTTTCAAGTCATCGTAAGTATTAAAAATCATTTCAAGGTTTTTACCAGCCTCCCGTCTCCCATAACTCAAGATAATATTATCTTTTGTCATTTCTCCATATTTATAATTCAAAAACCTATCATCTAAAACAGGATATAAAATTTTTGAATCTATGTTCCAAGTATTATCTATTACTCACTTCAAATACTTACTATTTGATAGCACCCTATCAATTCTCTTCACCAAACGCTTTTCAATATATCGTTTCAACCTTATAAAAAGATTTGCATTTATACTATAGTACCAAGGGCAATGATGATTCCACCAAATAATTTTCGCTTTGGAACGGAATAGTATTTTTGAAAGCACTCATACAAAATGCATAGGTGAGTTTCAAACGATAATAAAATCATTCTTTCTTATATTAAAAGCAATACAAATAAAGCTAAAAAATTTTAGTACGTTATTTGAAAAATAACTTTTAACTTGAAAATTAATTTTTTCCTGAGAAAAAACAGTTTCATTATAAGAAAGGGTATGAAATATTACACTATTGTTCTTTTGTAAAAACTCTGACATATATATCATCATTTTTACAGCTCATCATACCTTATATATATAAGGATGAAGAACAGCTATTTTTTTATTCGTTGGTATCATAATTATTATTGGGCTATCGTAAAATACAAAGGTTAAAGCCTTAACCCAAAAGTTATGTATACAACTTTGGGAAGCAAAATAGAATAATCGCAAACAGCTAAAGCTATTTGCTAAATGAAAGATTCTATTCTATTCCCCAAAGTCATACAACAAAAACTAGCTTGAGAAAATAAAGCTCTTAATTATATTTGGTTCTTTTTCCCTTTACAGGGC
>Ga0228657_1000614_pt1 | contig 15377 bp, 13 predicted proteins | sample 70DmetaG_FD_182743 | JGI IMG/M metagenome (GOLD analysis project Ga0228657, IMG submission 182743) | Seawater microbial communities from Monterey Bay, California, United States - 70D | ecosystem: Environmental > Aquatic > Marine > Coastal | place: USA: California | collected 2016-10-07 | reverse complement strand
AAAATGTCTAGTTTTATTTTTAGTGCTTTGATGCATCTAAGTGGTAAATGTTTAGGCTTGTACTTATAGCGTGACATACCTGTCCAGTTGGCTATACCAATCTGCGAGATTTAAATAATGGTATTTTTTGAGGATTTGGGGGTTTATGCCATTGGTGTAAAAGAAAAACCCTCCGCATGGGAGGGTTGATTAGTACTTTAATCTTAAATTATTGTTGAGACTGGTATTTATAGTAGCCTTCTAAGGGAATCATAATGTGATCATAGCCAGTTCCCTCAAACATAATATAAGGAGAACCAGAATTAAAATCACTAGTTTGACCTTTCAGAGAAGAAGGATCTTTTGGCATAAGCATCAAATGTGCACCAGATTCAATCCAATGACCCTCGGCAGCATCCTCCTTTTTAAATACCAATTGTTTTGTATTATCCTCACCCATATCACCATGAAGCATATACATCCATCCATCGTGATCTAATTCAGGCTTTTTACCTGACATAAAAGCCATTGCCCATTTCATAGCTTGAGCGTCCATTACCATAGGCATCGCTTCATGTGGATCTTTCCATCCATTCTCTGGGTCGGACATTCCTCTTGGGTTTCCAGCCATTGCAGTCCACCCATTTGAACCTTCTCTTAAAACAGTTTTCCCATCAGAATCAATGACAGTACAGTTTCTAGCTATGAATGATGGAGCTGCAGTGCTTAAAGCCCATATTTTCCATTCTGTGGAAGTATGAGCTCCAGGGGGCTCTCCATAAGCATTCGAGCTTTCCAATGAAGTTTTATTAGGTGGAGTATCAACACATGAGGCTAAAACCCACACTATTGATAGTAAAAATATTTTTTTCATTTTAATTGATTTATGATTAATATTACTCCTAAGGTATAGAGAATGGATTACATATCAAATCCCATCCCCTTGATCCAATACAAAAACCATTTTCTGTAACCCATGCCCCTTTGTTTTGGAAAGAGGTGCTTGAGAGGTTTTAGCTTTTACTTTTTTTCGGAAAATATATGATTTGTTGCCAATATGTTGCCATTTGAAAAGAAAAAAATTCGCAACCTTATGTAAAACAATTAGTTACAGATTATTAAAGTACCTCGGGTGGGAATCGAACCCACACTCTCGAAAGAACTGGATTTTGAATCCAGCGCGTCTACCAGTTCCGCCACCGAGGCATTTTTATACTAGGGTGCCAAAAATAGTGAATTATTTTTTTCTAGGTTTTAATTTTATCGCTATTCCTTAGCAAAATTTATTTCTAAATTTGTGGTTTATCAAATTACATGAAAACTCCCGCAAAAATTTTTGCTTGCACGCAAAGCAAAGTACTCGCAAATTCTATAGCCGAAAAGTTTGGAGCTCCAGTAGGAAACGTTAATTTCTCAAAATATAGTGATGGTGAATTCCAACCTTCCTTTGAAGAGTCGGTAAGAGGAACTCGTATTTTTATTATAGGCTCGACACAACCTTCTTCTGAAAACCTGATGGAAATGCTCTTAATGTTAGATGCTGCCAAACGAGCCTCTGCAAGACATATCACCGCTGTAATACCCTATTTTGGATGGGCGAGACAAGACAGGAAAGACAAACCTCGAGTCCCTATTGGTGCTAAACTCATTGCAAAATTATTAGAATCTGCAGGAGCCACACGTATCATAACTATGGATCTCCATGCAGATCAAATTCAAGGCTTTTTTGAAAAGCCTGTAGACCATTTATACGCTTCAACTATTTTTCTTCCATACATTGAGTCATTAAAGTTGTCAAACCTTACAATTGCTTCACCCGATATGGGAGGGTCTAAAAGAGCCTACGCCTATTCTAAATTTTTATCCAGCGATGTTGTTATTTGTTATAAACAAAGAGAGAAAGCCAATGTTATCTCACATATGGAACTCATAGGAGATGTTAAAGGAAAAAATGTCATTTTGGTAGACGATATGGTTGATACAGCAGGAACACTAACCAAAGCAGCTGATTTAATGAAGGAACGCGGGGCTATTTCAGTTCGCGCAATTTGCACCCACGCCCTACTATCAGGTAATGCTTATGAAAAAATTGAACAATCCAATCTCGAAGAATTAATCGTTACTGATTCTATTGCTCCTAGAATTAGTCACAGTAAAGTAAAAGTGTTATCTTGCGCCCCATTATTCGCTGAAGTAATGCACAATGTTCATTACAATAAGTCAATAAGTTCAAATTTTATAATGTAATAACAACAAAATCATGAAATCGATAACCATTAATGGATCTAAAAGAGAAAGCGTAGGCAAGGTAGCTACTAAAGCTTTACGCAATGCTGGCAGAGTTCCGTGTGTATTTTATGGTGGAGGAGAACCCCTTCATTTTTCTGCACCGGAACTTGATTTCAGTAAACTCGTTTATACTCCAAACGCTCACACTGTAGAAGTTGTACTAGAAGATGGAAGAAAAATAAATGCTATTCTTCAAGACATTCAATTTCATCCACTTACCGACAGAATACTCCATGTAGACTTCTATCAACTCTTTGAGGATAAAGAAATCTCTTTGAATATCCCTGTTAAAGTAGAAGGTGCAGCACCAGGTGTCCTCAATAGCGGTGGAGTTTTGAGACTTAGTAAAAGAAAGTTGCGCGTGAAGGCATTGCCTGCAAATTTACCTGACTTTATCGTTGCAGATATTTCGGGATTAGAACTTGGTAATAAACTTTATACTTCACAATTACAAACCGATACCTATACAATTCTTCATCCAGACAATACCGTTGTTTGTCAAGTAAGTACTTCAAGAGCTTCTATGACAATAGAAGAAGAAGAAACCCTTGAAGGAGAAGGAGGTACTGAAGGAGCAGAAGTTGCTGAAGGTGGCGCAGAGAAAGAAGCTGCAACACAAGATTAAGTTTTTTAAAACACAAATTCCTAAGCATGTGGTTTTTTTAATCACATGCTTTTTTTATTTTAGATCATGCAACTATTTAAGGGGCTTTTTCAGAAAAAAACACCCAGCTTGGCTATGAGTAAATTTTTGATTGTTGGACTGGGAAATATCGGTGAAGAATACGAAAATACAAGACACAATGTAGGTTTTCAAATCGTTGACGAACTTGCTAGAAAAAATGAATGTCTTTGGGAGTCAAAAAAACTGGCAAACTACACTAAAATTAAAAAAAAGGGGAAACAGTTTATATTGATCAAACCTACCACTTTTATGAATCGAAGTGGAAAAGCTGTTCGATATTGGGCTTTAAAAGAAAAAATCCCCCTAGAAAACCTCTTAATTCTTACCGATGAATTGCATCTACCCTTTGGTACTATCCGAATAAAAATGAAAGGAAGTCCTGCAGGTCATAATGGCTTAAAAGACATTGAATCAGAATTAAATACACCTAATTACGCCAGATTGCGGTTTGGTATTGGACAAGAACAAAAAGTATTTGATCAAGTTAAATTTGTTTTAGACAAGTGGGAAACCGAAGAAGAAAAAGCTTTACCTAAAAGAATAGAACGATGTAGCGAAGCGGTTCTAAGTTTTGGTCTTCAAGGAGTTCAAAATACCATGAATCAATATAATGGAACTTAAAGATTATTCTGTTTGAAAAATAAATACCATTGAGGATGACTCGTTTTGTTGGGTATCGCGAGTTATAATTTGCCAATAGTAGGTAGAACCACTTGAGAGTTCAATGGTTATTTGTGAGTTAGAAATTGCCGCTTGATGTAATCGAAGAAGGTTTGGCTCTTGGCCCAAATAAAAATCATACGAAATGATGTCTTCATCTAAATCTGCTCCTTCCCATTGAAAAAGAAAAGAGTTCGCTGGATTTAGACTAATTTCAGCTTCATCTTCAGGAACATTAAGTTGTGCTGGAAAAGGAAAATGACTTGTTTGAGGATCTCCTTCAAGATAAAATTGCCATGATTGGCTATCTGTTGTTACAGGGGTTAAAGTAGATTTTGATCGTACACTCCAACGGTAATTTGCACCACTAGGTAAAATTATTGAAGCATTTAGCAATTCGGTATTGGAAGTAAATCGTTCTTGAGTATTGCTGTTTTGGACTATTAACTCATAGTTATCGGCATGTAAAGCTACTGTCCATTGAAATCGAACTTGGCGCTCAGTTTCATTAATTCTTGATGCAGTCGTGCAAGAGTTCAGATTTTCTGGAGCGATCAACAGCACTGCATCTGGATCGGGAATAGGGTCTGGACCACAACCCCAAATAAAGAGCAAACACAAGACGATTAATTTTTTCATTCCTTTAATAGTTTTCTTGTTTCGCTATGGCTGCCATAATCTATCTGTAATAGATACCATCCCCTTGGTAATGATTCCATAAGGATTTCAATGGTTCCATTTGATTCTAAACTTCCGTCATAGGTCCAGACCAACTCTCCAGTACCAGTTAAAAGTGAAATTTCTGCATTTGAACCTTGGGGTAAAATTAAGCGTGCATTTCGGGATACAGGATTTGGATATACTTTTGCTAAAGACTCTAAATTGATCCACTGTTCAAAAACTCCTTGACAAAGTTTCGGGGTTTTAACTTCGATATGGTTAAGTTTTTTGTTTAAAGGCAGTTGAATATTATCTTTACCCACTACTTGATACGTTTCCTCATTTATTAAAACTTCATAGACTTCACTGCCTGATAAATCTAAATTTAATAATGCAGAAGAAGGATTAAAAAACGATTGAACATTCAAGGTTTCGGGAGCGTTAATTTCTGTTTCAAAGCAATATTCAAAGGTGGGAAAATTATCAGAATAAACACATAATTCATACTCCCCTGGAGCCAAACTGTTAAGTGTCGCTCCCCTATTTGTAAATACCAACTCATCCCGAAAACCATTTGGCCCTATTATTTCTGCTCGATAAAGGAAATCTGCACGAGCGTTAAACGTAAATGATCCGTTTTCATTATTTGAACAACTGCTGTCTTTTTTACTCAAACTCAAATTGAGTGAGGAGAAAATGTCACAAATATCTCCTATCCCATTTTCATCGATATCTGCCTGATCTTCGTTACTAAATTCCGGACAATTATCCTGATCATCTGCAAAAGTGTCATTATCACTATTGATCTCAGGGACCCCTTCTACGCATAAATAAAGACTAAACTCTTTCAATACTCCCGTGTCTTGAGTATATTGATCAATTACAACCAAGCTCCATGTTCCTTGAGAAGAGGTATTGTTTAAAGAACTAATATCTTGAATAGGTACAAAACTACCTGTGAATGGAGCAACACCTTCAGCAATACTTTGAGTAGCTTCTTGATCAAAAAGTGTTTGGGTATAATTATCCCCTGAATCTCCCCCTATTGCCCCGCCTAATAGCAAACGATCTCCACTAGGAATTTGTAGATATAAGGTAAGGTCACCTACCCAGCTATGAGTTAAATCAACCAAAACATTTAGATCTAGAATGGGAGCTTGAAAATTAATATTGATACTCGCCAAAGTAATTCCTTCTTCACTATCAGTAGCGTCTTGAATATCTTTAGGAAGACTCGATGCAGTAAAATCAGCGCAAGTAATAGAGGTGGTTCCAAAACTATAAGCAGAAGAAAATTGTGAGACATCACAATTATTTTGCTGCTGTATCCTCCAGTAATACAAAGCAGCTCCCTCAAGATTTCGAACCTGCAGTTGTTGTGAACTTACTAGGGTATCTAAAACTATATTTTCAAAATCCGCATCGTGAGCTAATTGAATTCTGGAACGATCCGTATTTAAATCATCATCCCATTGCAAAATAGGATTAATATTTACTAACTCAGAGTTGTTTTCAGGTAACAGTAGATTCGCTGGTGTAAGTTCTGAACTTCTTTGATTCAAAAGAAAGGCATAGGTTTCCGTTTCTCCATTTACCAGAACTTCTAAATTAAATCGATACTGTCCCGCTTCTAAGTTGGATAGTCCTATCAAGTTTACATATCCTGTGGTATCACTAGAATTGAAAATAGATTTGGAAAATTGAGCTCTTACAAAAGCGGGGAGATTGTTTAATTCCAAACTAAAGTTGTCATCAAAACTTTCGCTGCGTTGAATGGTAAAGGTATATCTCAAACTGTTTTCTGAACAATTTTCTTGTTCATAGGGGGTAAAATTCAAAGCCAAATCTCTTGCGGCGATGCTGAAATTTTCCGTGTTGATAGCAAAAAAGATGTTCCCTTTTCCCCTAATTTTTATTCGTGCAGAATTTGTGTTTAGATCATTGGGAATTAGAACTTCTGCAGCACCATTATTTGGAACCCCATCTGCTAAAATTATAGGAAAGCTCAATCCTCCATCAGTAGATAATGAAATTACTAATTCCGATGTATTTACTGGAATTTGATCTGTTTTGGCAACATCCCATAGTATCTGCTCTAGTGATCCTCCCTTTATCAAAAGACCCTGTTCATCATGTGAAATGATTCTAAAAGGGCCTGCAGTACCGCTAACCTCAATCTCTATTTTATCTTTTGCCAACTGTGTAATGGAATCGTTTTGTCTGCGAACACTTAATCCCCAATTTAATATCCTTCCTACGGATGAAACAGTCTCCCAATCTGAATTTATTCTAGGGTTTTCTTCTGTTAATTCGTCGGATAAAATTCGATTTATTTTAGGAATGTATCGATTAGATGCTTCAGTGGGTGGTAAAGAGCGTGTCATTGCTCCCAGTAAGTTTTCTGGACCAAAATTGGATGATGTAATTTTTCCATTGTCTAATTGTTCCCAGCAATATGTGTAATAGGCCTCATCTTCAATAGGATCTATTTTTAATTCGTATGCAGTCTCAATGGGAATTACATAGTCAGGGCCAGCATCAATAGTGAAAATTTCTAAACCTAAATCTTCTGTTTCTCCACAGCTAAGTGTCTCTACATAGGATAAAATATTTTGAATGCTAAAATAGTGGAAATAGGGATCACCGTGCTCTTGGATATCATCTGAACCTGTTATTCCTGCATAACCCATGATAGTCGAACCACTTCCAGGTTCTGTATTTACTCCAGCGCTTTCGGTTACGTGAGAAAAGGTGTGATATGCCCCAAATTGATGACCTATCTCATGACCTGCATAATCCAAATCAAAGTAATCGTTACGGAATTCCCCACCAAAAATATCACGAAAGGGATGCGTTGAAAAGCCTTGCCCTTTTTCTCCAGATACACAAACGCAGCCTATACAACCAGCATCTCCATTGGGTTCTCCAAAATCAAAAAGATGGCCAACATCATAATTTTCATCTCCTATTTGCTCGTCTAATATAGCTTGTAACTCTACATCAAAATTTCCAGTAAAGGGGTCTGTAGCAGAATCTTCATACATGATTTCAGCATCTGAAACCAGTTCCAATCGAATGTTTAAATCGTTCTCAAAAATGACATTTATACGATTTATGGTACTTGCTACTGCTGCAAAGGCATCTTCTGCGTTGGTTCCATTACTGTCATCATCATCTCCCCAAAATTCGGTGTACTCCGCTGTTCCTGCCACTGCGATTCGAAACGTACGCAATTGATCATTCAACAATTGACTTTTGGATGTATTGCTAGATTGCTTGTGCTTTGAAAGTTCAGCTTCTGTCTTACAAATAAGAGGAGTACTGATATCTCTTTGGGTTTTTAGGTAGGAAAAATGATATTGTCGCTGTCCTTTAGCGGGTTGAATAAAATAATCAGATCCCTCTTTGAAGCGCAACCAAGCATTGATGCCATTAGGAAGGGTACTCAGTCGGAGTTGTACTTTTGGTCTACTTTTACTCCGCCCTTTAAACGTTTTTATTTTAGGGTATTTTGCCAATAAGCTTTCGGAAAGCAATGGCGCTGGGGTAATCAAAAAGACTTCCTCTTCCCCTTTTTCATTAGGGAGCGTTATCTCTTGTTGAATTGATTTGTTAGCAAATGATTTTGTCTCGAGAAAATTTGAAGGCATGCGGTAATAGTTTTCTCCAAAAACCTCAAAAGCGGCCCCTCCCCCATTTGGATTGGGAACTCGTGCCCATTTATTTTGACCCAAAATGTATTGTGTAGAAAAGAACATGATGAGCAACCCCAGTATGTAATTTTTTTTAAGCAGATACGATTTTATAATTCTCAAAACAATTCAATGATGTCTTTGCTAAAAATAAACAAACTAATTAGTCTATATGCGATATTAACGTACTTTTGTCATGCTAATTGAAAGCCTTTTTTTGATGAATGTTGTTCATGGAATTGAAAATTATTCTACAATCGCCAAATCAATTCTAACTATTGGAACCTTTGATGGGGTTCACATGGGACATAAAAAAATTATTGATGCCATGGTTAAACAGGCACGAAAAGAAAATTTACTTGTCAATGTTCTTACTTTTTTCCCGCATCCTAGAATGATTCTTCAAAAAGAAACCAATATCAAACTTATTGACACCTTAAAAGAAAAAGAAGAACTTTTAAAAAGTTTAGGAATAGATAACCTAATCATTCACCCTTTTTCAAAGGAATTTTCAAGGCTTACAGCTATTGAATTCACTCGTGACGTGTTAGTAAATCAGCTGGGAATTTCATCCTTAATGATTGGATACGATCATCGATTTGGAAAAAACCGTGAGGCGAGTTTTGAAGATTTGATGGCTTATGGAAAAACCTATGACTTTGGTGTTACGATCATTCCCCCCCAGGATATAGCTTCTATAACGGTTAGTTCCACAAAAGTACGCAAAGCCATTATGGAAAATGATTTTGAGAAAACACAACAATTCTTAGGCAGGCCTTTTCAACTTCTTGGAACTGTCACCAAAGGAGATGGGCTTGGAAGAACTATCGCTTTTCCCACTGCAAATCTTCATATTGAAGAAACCTACAAACTCCTTCCTCCAAAGGGTGTCTATCTTGTTAAAATTCAATATCAAAAAGAAAATTTGTCTGGAATGATGAATATTGGAAATCGTCCTACGATTAATGGTAACACGCAGACTTTAGAGGTTCATATTTTTGATTTTAATAAAAGTATTTATGGTCAAGAGTTAAAGGTTTCTGTACTTAAAAAAATTCGCGATGAAATAAAATTTGATTCTTTGGAAGCCTTAAAATCCCAACTAAAAAAAGATCAAGAAATTTGCAAAAGAACCCACGCAGAGTAAGGGTAGAACTAAAATTACTTTATTTTTGCAAAAAGAATTTTCATGCTCGCACTGCAATTCATTAGAGAAAATAAGGACTCCCTACTTTTAGGACTTCAAAAAAGAGGTTTTAAAAATCCTGAGGTAATCGATCAAATCATAGAATTAGATCAAAAACGAAGGAGCCAGCAGGCAAAATTGGATTCCCTATTAGCCGAATCTAATCAGATGGCTAAAGAAATTGGTGCCCTTTTTAAGTCAGGGGAGCTCGATCAAGCCAACCTGCTTAAAGAAAAAAGTGCGGCTTCAAAAATAGCAACAAAAGCACTGCAAGAGACCTTACAAGAAACTACAAATCAACTATTTGAACTGCGTACTCAAGTCCCAAATATGCCTCACGAAAGTGTCCCTGCAGGAAATACAGAAGAGGATAATGAGGAAATTTTTTCTGCTGGAAAAGTTCCAAAACTACAAGCTGACGCACTGCCACATTGGGAACTGGCCTCGAAATACGATTTGATAGATTTTGAACTCGGAAATAAAATTACAGGAGCTGGGTTTCCAGTCTATAAAGGTAAAGGTGCTCGTTTGCAAAGAGGACTGATCAATTATTTTCTAGATCGCAATACGGCGGCAGGCTATAAAGAAGTTCAAGTTCCTCATTTAGTAAACGAAGACTCTGGTTTTGGTACGGGACAATTACCTGATAAAGAAGGTCAAATGTATCATGTACAAACAGATAATCTTTATTTGATTCCTACTGCCGAAGTACCCATTACTAATCTTTATCGCAACAGCCTTCTGAATGCCACAGATCTACCTATTGCCTTAACAGGATACACCCCTTGCTTTAGAAGAGAGGCAGGAAGTTATGGGGCTCATGTACGTGGCCTTAACCGCCTCCATCAATTTGACAAAGTGGAAATTGTACGAATTGAAGAACCTCAAAATGCGCTTGAAGCTTTAGATCAAATGGTAGAACATGTAAAATCCATACTTAATGAATTGGAATTACCTTACCGCATTTTAAGACTTTGTGGAGGAGATTTAGGGTTTACCTCTGCATTAACCTATGATTTTGAAATCTATTCTACAGCACAAAAAAGATGGTTAGAAATCAGTTCTGTATCAACATTCAATGGTTTCCAAGCCGAACGTTTACAACTGCGCTACAAAGATAAGAACGGAAAAAAGCAAAGTGTTCATACCCTAAACGGAAGTGCGCTTGCCCTTCCAAGAGTTGTTGCCGGACTCCTTGAAAATTTTCAAACTCCAGAAGGGATTGAAATTCCTAAGGTTTTAGTTCCCTACACAGGGTTTGATCGAATCGATTAAGATGGTAATTTACAATGTCACCACCCATATAGAAGCTTCCGTCGAACAAGAGTGGCTGCATTGGATGAAAGTGAAACATCTTCCCGATATGCTCGCCACGAAAAAGTTCATCCATAGTAAAATTTTTAAAATCGTTAATCAAGAAGACCAAGGAGGGGTGAGTTATGCGGTCCAATATCATTGTGAAAATAAAACACTATTAGATCAGTATATAAAAGAAGATGCAGCCAAATTAAAGAAAGAAGGAGAACTGAAGTTTGGAAATCGTATTCTTTATTTTAGAACAGAACTTCTGCTAATAGATCAACAATCATGAAACCCGTTCGTGCAAAGAAAAAATTAGGACAACACTTTTTAACTGATTTAAACATCGCCAAACGGATTTCAGACACGCTGGATTTCAATTCCTATGATAGGATCGTTGAAATTGGATCTGGCATGGGTGTACTTACTCAGTTTTTATTGACCAAGACCAATGATTTGTTTTTAGTTGAAATCGATAAGGAATCTGTTACTTACTTAAAGAATACCTTCGCAAACCTTAACCTTAAAGTTTTAGAAGCTGACTTTCTAAAACTTGATTTTAAACATAGTTTTGGAACAGATCCCTTGGCAATAATTGGTAACTTTCCCTATAATATTTCGACTCAAATCGTTTTTAAAACCCTTGAGAATCGTGATCAAATACCTTTTTTTGCGGGAATGTTTCAAAAAGAAGTAGCCGAACGTATATGCGAACCTCCAGGTTCAAAGAAATACGGTATTATATCAGTACTCACTCAATTATTTTATAAAACTGAGTTACTTTTTATAGTTCCCCCTCAGGTTTTTAAACCACCCCCAAAGGTAGATTCCGCAGTAATTCGCTTGGTTCGCAAAGAAAATTTTAGTTTAAACTGTAACGAAGAATTATTATTCAAACTTGTCAAATTAAGTTTCCAACAAAGACGTAAGACTTTGCGTAACAGTTTAAAAACAATGAATATCCCTGAAATATTAAGAGAAGATGCTATCTTTGACCTACGTCCAGAGAAGCTCTCAGGTGATGACTTTATCCAACTCACAAAAAGGATTGGCCATGGCAACATTTCAAATTGATTCCCTTTTTTTAGATGATATCAAAGCGCTCATTGAAAAAAAGGATGATACGCTTTTAAAGAAAAAACTACAGCCAGTTCACTATGCTGATTTAGGAGAGATTATTGAAGGGCTCACCATCTTAGAAGCTACCTATTTAGTTAAATTATTAGGAAGTGACACTACAGCTGATGCCCTTGCAGATGTTGACCCTGATATTAGGGAGGGTATTTTGCGTCAACTCTCAACAAAAGAAATCGCTAAAGAAGTTCTTGAGTTAGACACTGATGACGCTACAGACATCATCCTTGAACTCCCCGAGGAGCGTCAAGAGAAGGTCATGTCTCAAATAGAAGATGTCGAACACGTCAAAGACATTCGTGATCTTCTGCGTTATGATGAAAATTCAGCTGGAGGACTTATGGCTAAAGAATTGGTAAAAGTTAAGGAAGATCTTAGCGTTCTCAAATGCCTAAATGAAATGCGTGCACAAGCTGAAAATGTAACACGAGTACATTCCATTTACGTTGTGGATGAGAAAAACAGACTCAAAGGGCGTCTTTCACTTAAAGACTTAATTACTGCCAATTCCAGAGCTAAGGTTAAAGACATCTACATTCCCAAGGTTGACTTTGTTACTGTAGATCAAGATGGAGATGAAGTAGCTAAAATCATGTCAAAATACGATTTAGAAGCTATTCCAGTAATCAACAGCAAAAAAGAACTTTTAGGTCGTATCACCATCGATGATATTGTTGATTTAATCAAAGAAGAAGCAGATAAAGATTATCAGCTTGCCGCAGGTATCTCAGCAGACGTAGAAGCAGACGATAAAATTTTTGACTTGGTTAAAGCCCGACTTCCTTGGCTTTTTTTGGGCTTACTTGGAGGACTGGGAAGTGTATTCATACTCCAGGATTTTGAAGCCATTATGGAGGAACCCAAGTTGCGAAACTTATTTTTCTACACTCCGTTAATTGCCGCCATGGCCGGTAATGTAGGGGTACAATCCTCAGCCATTATCGTTCAGGGTATCGCAAATGACGTGGTAAAGGGTTCCCTTTTTAATCGCTTAATAAAAGAGATTGCATTGAGTTTAATCAATGGGCTTTCCCTTGCATTAGTCATTCTCGTTTTTGGTCAATTTATAAATCAAGCTTTTATGGTAAGTGTCACTATTGCGGGGTCTATGATGTTGGTCATCGTTGTTGCTGCTCTTGTTGGAACATTTGTACCTATTGTCCTAAACAAACAAGGGATTGATCCTGCCATTGCTACAGGGCCCTTTATAACCACAGCCAATGATATTTTTGGAATTTTTCTTTTCTTTTATATCGCAAAATTTGTTTTAGGCTTTTAATGACTCAACCCAAGATTCTTCATGTTGATGAAAATCATCCCCTTCTTCTAGAAGGTTTGGAGGCACTAGGGTATGAAAATGTTTTAGCCTATAGCACTCCACTTGATGAACTTTTACCTCAATTTGAGAACTATATTGGTTTGGTTATACGCAGTCGTTTTCCAGTTGATAAAAAATGTCTAGATTTCGGAACCCATCTCAAATTTATCGCACGTGTCGGAGCTGGTCTAGAAAATATAGATGTGGAATACGCCAAAGAAAAAAGCATCGAATTAATAGCTGCTCCAGAAGGAAATAGAAATGCTGTAGGAGAACACGCCTTGGGTATGCTTCTTGGTCTTATGAATAAACTTCGTCTCGCCCACCATAGTATAGCAGAGGGCTCTTGGTTAAGAGAAGAACATCGCGGATGGGAATTAGAGGGTAAAACTGTAGGAATCATTGGTTATGGAAATACTGGGAAATCTTTTGCCAAAAAACTACAGGGTTTTAATAACTTAAAGGTACTTTGTTATGATATTCTTGAAGGAGTTGGAGATTTTGCAGCTGAACAAGTTTCATTAGAAGAACTGCAAAAAAAAGCTCATATCGTTAGTCTGAATATCCCTGAAACACCCGAGACTTTAGGATTTATAAATAAAAAGTTTATCAACAACATGCATCATCCTTTTTGGTTAATCAATACCGCTCGAGGGAAAGCAGTTATAACGGAAGACCTTGTTGTGGGTTTAGAAACTGGGAGAATTTTGGGAGCAGGTCTGGATGTTTTAGAATACGAATCGCGTTCTTTTTATTCTATTTTTAAATCAAATAAACAAAACTCTGCTTTAGCTTACTTACTAAAATCTGATCAAGTATTACTTTCTCCCCATGTAGGCGGATGGACCGTTGAAAGTCATCGCAAGCTCGCTCAAACTATTTTGGACAAAATAAAAGCATTGTGCTTAACCGTTTAATGTTTATACTACGAATTGAGCTGTTTCTTGGGTTCTTTGTTCCAAGAGGATCGGTTTTCCAATCTGCTTTATAAATTGAGATGCCTTTGAATCGAAATGACGTATGGTGTACAAATCTACACTTGGAGTTACTACTACATTAAACTTTGACCGCAATACCAAAACAAGTTCTTCCAGTCTTTGGTATTTGTTGTTAATACAAACCGAAAAGCTGATTGCTGAATTTTGAATAAGTTCTACTGGCATCTGATACTCGTGTAACAATCCAAAAATGTAGCTGATGTTTTCTTCTACAATAAATGAAAAATCTATTGAGGAAAGTCTTAATAAAACCTGATCTTTTTTTACGATATAACATGGAATTTGCGGTTCTAAAGTTTTTCCTCTAGATACGGCTGTACCCTGTTCAGTCGGGTTTTCAAAAGATTTTACATAAAGTGGTATTTCTTTGCGCTGAAGGGGTTGTAAAGTTTTAGGATGGATAACTGAAGCCCCATAAAACGCAAGTTCAATGGCCTCCCTATAAGAAATTTGATTTAAAAGTTGTGTCTTTTCAAACACTCGCGGATCTCCATTTAAAACTCCGGGAACATCTTTCCATATTGTAACTGACTTTGCATTAATTGCATAAGCAAAAATTGCAGCGGTGTAATCTGAACCCTCTCTCCCTAAAGTAGTAGTAAAGTTGTTACTGTTACTCCCTATAAAACCTTGTGTAATGATGAGCGAGTGTTTTCCTATTTGCTGATTAATTTCATTTTGAGTAAGTTCCCAATTTAGGTTTGCCGAACGATAATAATCATCTGTTTTTATGCAATTTCGAGCATCTAACCAAAAACTATCCATTTTCTTCTTTTGGATAAAATGATGAATGATAGTGGTTGACAACAATTCTCCATAACACACTACCTGGTCGTAAACAAAACTATAATCTGGGGATTTATTGGTTTTAAAAAATCCAATTAATTCTTCAAATAATTGATGTATTACCGCTTCAACTTCCCCACTTTCCTCTCTAAATAAATCCTTTACAATATCGAGGTGAAATTGTTTTAAGGGAAGTATCCCCGCTGGAGTTTGTCTTTTATTTTTAAAATAGGTTTCTATAATAGCTTCTAAAGCGTTGGTCGTTTTTCCCATAGCAGATACGACTATTAGGGTCTCTTTAAAACCTACTTTTTCTAAAACATGAACGAGATTTTGAACCCCAGCAGCATCTTTTACAGAAGCGCCTCCAAATTTAAATACTTTCATTTTTATATAGTGTCTAAATATTTTTTCATTTCTGGTCGATGCATTTGTACCGTTTTCCAGTCTCCTAAAAGAGTAGCACCACTTTTGCGATAAAAATTTACAGCAGGAAGATTCCAATCCAAAACGTTCCATTCAATACGTTCTACACCAGCTTTGTAAGATTCATTTATAAACGCAGTGTAAAGTTGAGTTCCGATCCCTTTTCCTTTAAACGACTCCGATACAATTAAATCTTCCAGATGAAATGTAGGGCCCTTCCAAGTAGAAAACCGCTGGTAGAATAAGGCCATCCCTACAACCTTGA
>Ga0228657_1000602_pt1 | contig 15718 bp, 13 predicted proteins | sample 70DmetaG_FD_182743 | JGI IMG/M metagenome (GOLD analysis project Ga0228657, IMG submission 182743) | Seawater microbial communities from Monterey Bay, California, United States - 70D | ecosystem: Environmental > Aquatic > Marine > Coastal | place: USA: California | collected 2016-10-07 | reverse complement strand
GTCGCAAAAATTGTTCACGGTCTAACAAAAATTTCCAGCCTTAAAAAGGATAAAAACATTTCACTTCAGGCAGAAAATTTTAGAAAAATGCTCCTTACCCTCAATGATGATGTAAGGGTTATCATTATTAAAATTGCAGATCGTTTGCACAACATGCAAACCATGGACGCCATGCCGGAATACAAACAAGTAAAAATAGCGTCTGAAACCTTATACATTTACGCCCCATTAGCACATCGTATTGGGCTTTATAATGTTAAAACAGAACTGGAAGACCTTAGTTTAAAATATACCGAGCCCCAACGCTATAAGTCCATCAAGGAAAAAATTGAAGAAACTAAGGAGTCACAAGAAACTTACATCAAATCTTTTTCAAAGTTTCTTACCCAAGAGTTTGACAAAGAGCGTTTTAAATTTGAAATTAAAGGCCGAAGTAAATCCATCTATTCCATTCACCGGAAGATGCTTACCCAAAATGTTCCTTTTGAAAAAATTTATGACAAATTTGCTCTACGTATAATTTACAAAGGAAACCGAAACAACGAAAAGTTTCTAGCTTGGAAAATCTATTCCATTGTCACGGATCATTTTACTCCCAACCCAACCCGTCTTCGAGACTGGATCTCAGCACCTAAATCTACAGGATATGAAGCGCTGCATATTACGGTCATGGGCCCTGCAAATAAATGGGTAGAAATTCAAATTCGATCCGAGCGCATGCATGAGATTGCTGAAAAAGGTTATGCTGCACACTATAAATACAAACAAGGGGATCAAAAAGATATCGGGATAGAAAGCTGGTTAAATCGTCTCCAAGAAGTTTTGGAAAACAATACAGGAAATGCAGTTGATTTTGTTGAAGATTTTAAACTCAATCTTTATGCTAAAGAAATCTTTGTCTTCACACCTAAAGGGGATTTAAAGTCTTTGCCCCAAGGAGCAACCGCTTTGGATTTTGCTTTTTTTATTCATTCTGAAATTGGAAAAAAAACACGTGGAGTTCGAGTAAACGATAGACTAGTTCCTCTTAGCAAAGTGCTCAAAAGTGGAGATCAAATTGAGGTCATCACTTCAGAGAATATAAAACCTTCTAATAATTGGCTTGACTTTGTAGTAACCTCAAGGGCGCGTTCCATAATAAAATCCTCAATAAACGATGAGAAAAAAGAACGTGCAGAAGAAGGTAAAGAAATCCTGAGAAGGAAATTCAAACCACTAAAAATTAGTCTTAACGAAAAGACCATTAATCAAATGCTGCTCTTTTTCAAATTTGAAAACAGTCAAGATTTGTATTATCGTGTAGGTATAGGAACCTTAGATAATAAAAAATTAAAAGAATTTTCAAACGCCTATCACAATACCTTACTTAACTTTTTTAAACGCAGAGTTCGAAAAAACAAATCCCTTCCACAGAATGGTGAAAATAAAATTACTGAAAAGTTTGACAAACTCGTTTTTGGAAAAGAAAAGGAGCCTCTCGCTCACAGTTTTGCGAGCTGCTGTCGTCCAATCCCTGGTGATGCCATATTTGGATTTATAACCGTAAATGAAGGAGTAAAAGTTCATCACAAAGAATGTCCTAATGCGCTGGCATTACAATCTAATTTTGCTTATCGTGTAATTCCTGCAAAATGGGTGGACTCAAGTTCTGAAGAATTCAATGCTATCCTAAAGTTAACTGGAATTGATAAGAGAGGTTTAGTAAATGATGTAACCCGTATGATCTCCAACAGCATGAGTGTCAACATAAACAAAATAAACTTTGATTCAGAAGATTCTTATTTTACTGGAATCATTCATGTAAGTGTTCCAAATAAAAATATTCTGACCAAATTGGTTCAAAATCTTTCAAAGGTGAATGGAATCGATAAAATTGTTCGGGAATAAGCCTTTATAACTATCTTTGCCATCGATGGTAGCAGAAAAATCAAATCAAGATATAGTTAAAGAAGTTTTTATAAACTTCCTAGACCTTAAAGGTCATCGTAAAACCCCTGAACGGTTTGCGATCTTATTTGAAATTTACGACAGTAAAGAACATTTTGATATAGAGTCGCTCTATATCAAAATGAAAAACAAAAATTACAGGGTGAGCCGAGCAACACTTTACAATACAATTGAACTACTTCTTGAGTGCGGTCTCGTCAGAAAGCACCAGTTTGGAACTAATCAAGCTCAGTATGAAAAATCTTATTTTGATCATCAACACGATCATTTTATATATACCGATACAGGGGAAGTAAAAGAGTTTTGCGATCCGAGAATCCAACAAATTAAAAAAACCATAGAAGAAATTTTTGATGTCGAAATCCATAATCATTCGTTATACTTTTACGGCACCAAAAAAAACAAAAAATCCTAAAATAAATGGCGGTAGACTTACTACTTGGGCTCCAATGGGGCGATGAAGGGAAAGGGAAAATTGTGGACGTTTTAACATCCTCTTATGATGTTATTGCCCGTTTCCAAGGCGGACCTAATGCAGGTCATACATTAGAATTTGAAGGAAACAAACATGTCCTTCATACCATCCCCTCAGGAATATTTCACCCCAAGGCGCTTAACTTAATTGGAAATGGTGTAGTTATCGATCCTGTCATTTTTATGAAAGAAATCGAAAATTTAGCACCTTATGCTATTAATTTTGACCAAAAACTACTGCTTTCTAAAAAAGCGCATCTAATCTTACCCACACACCGCTTACTGGACGCTGCTTCTGAAGCTTCCAAAGGAAAAGCTAAGATAGGATCTACTTTAAAGGGTATCGGACCGACCTATATGGATAAAACAGGCCGTAATGGAATTCGGGTTGGAGATATCCTTGCTCCTGACTGGGAAGAAAAATACCAACGATTAACAAAAAAACACCTCGCATTGCTCAAAGGTTATAATGCTGCCGTTGATTACGATTTAAAAGACCTTGAGAATACTTTTTTTAAAAGTGTAGAAGCTTTGAGGAAGTTTAAACTAGTAGATAGCGAACAGTACCTCATTGAAGCCCAAAAAGCAGGAAAGAAAATTTTAGCAGAAGGAGCACAAGGCTCCCTACTCGATATTGACTTTGGAACCTATCCTTTTGTAACTTCTTCTACAACCACAGCCGCAGGTGCTTGTACTGGATTAGGAGTCGCGCCAAACAAAATAAAAGAGGTTTTTGGGATTTTTAAGGCTTACGCCACTCGTGTAGGTAGTGGTCCCTTTCCAACTGAACTTTTCGATAAGGATGGGGAAACTATGGCTAAAGTTGGGAATGAATTTGGCTCGACTACTGGTCGATCAAGACGCTGCGGATGGATCGATTTAGTTGCTTTAAAATACTGTATCCACATAAACGGAGTCACCCAACTGATGATGATGAAAGGAGACGTCTTATCAGGCTTCGAAACCATAAAAATATGTACTGCATATAAAACCGATACAGGAGTTATGGATTACCTTCCCTACGACATCGCAACACAAGAAATAGTCCCTATTTATGAAGAGCTTCCTGGTTGGAATGAGGATCTAACACAAATGACTAAATCCTCAGAATTTCCAGAAAATTTTAAAAACTACATCCGTTATTTAGAAGAAGCTTTGGAGACCCCTATTAAGATTGTTTCTGTAGGACCCGATAGAAAACAAACGATATTTAGATAAAGTTCGAGCGCATGCAGCAGTCGTTCCGTATTTTGGCTTTTCTCATTGCGTTACTTGCGGTTTACTCGCTCGCCGCTCAAGAACCCAAAGTCATCGAAATCCGACAAGCAGGAGGCTCTACTCAAGATCAAGTTCAATTTCCAGGAGCTAATATCCTTTTTAAAAATCCTGAAAAACGTGTTCTCTTATTCCACGAGGGAGCTTTAATTGAATCAGACCTTGCTTATTTTTATGCAGAAGACAACTTTTTTAAAGCCACTGGTCAGGTTGTTTTTACTCAAGGGGACAGTCTTCGGATGACATGTAACTCAATAGAATATGATGGAAAGACTAAAACCGCTTTAGCTAAAGGAAATGTAAACCTTAAACGCCCCGATATGTCTTTAAAAACAGAAAGATTAAACTTAGATCGGATTAGTAATGAAGCTTTTTACAACACTAAAGGGGTAATCATTGATAGTGTGAGTACCCTTACCAGTAATCAAGGGCGCTATTTTATGGATCAAAAAAAATACCGCTTCATCTCTAATGTCACGATTGACAATCCTGAATATAATGTCAATTCAGACCAATTGGATTATTATACTGAACTCAATCAAGCTTATTTATTCGGAAACTCTAAAATTAAAGGGGAGGCCTATACCATAGAATGTGAACGCGGATTTTATGATTTAGAAAGGGAAAGAGGAGTCTTCAAAAAAAATGCAACGCTTTATTATGACAATAAAATAATTAAAGGTGACAGCCTTTATTTTGAAAGTGAAAGCGACTATGCTGCAGCTACTAAAAATGTGAGCATCCTTGATTCGCTAAACAATTCCATCATTACTGGGCACTATGGAGAAATCTTTAAAGCCAAAGATTCCGCAATTATAACAAGAAGAGCCTTGGCGGTAAATATCATCGACAAGGATTCTCTCTTTATTCATGCCGACACTTTAGTAGCTACAGGACCCGAGGAACGTAGAATATTAAGGGCTTTTTACGATGTAAGAATATTGAAAAGTGACTTGAGAGGAAGATCTGACTCCTTATATCTAGATGAATCTATAGGTTTGACCAAATTACTCAACAAACCCCTGAGCAAACAACAAGAGCAAGTTTATACCGAAGCCGATCGCAATGCAAACAATCCCGTTCTCTGGTTTGACAAAAGTCAAATGTCTGGAAACCAAATCAGACTAATATCAGATACTAAAACCAATAAGCTAGACTCACTTAAAATAAATGGGAACGTTTTTATCATCGAAAAAGATACGCTGAGTGAAGAGGGTTACCAACAAATTAAAGGAGGTCGATTAGATGGGACCTTTGTGGAAAGTAAATTAGACAATGTCGTCATCAAAAAAAATACTGAAATGGTCTACTACCTATATAACGATAAGGATTTAGAACTCATCGGTATAAATAAAACGACATGCAGCGCTTTAAAAATGTATTTTGAGGAAGGTCAAATAAGTGATATTACTTTCTTAGTAGAGCCCCTTGGAGATGTTTTCCCAGAGAATGAATTACCCCTTAACGATCGTACGCTAAAAGGATTTGTTTGGAGAAAAGAAGAGCGTCCCGAATCCCTTAATGATTTGTTTGATGAAAATGATCGGGCAGAACAATTTCCAGAGATATTAAAGTTTAAGTACCCCGAAACGGAACAACAAGAAATTCCTAAAGAATAATTTTTATGGATTCCCTAAAAGAAGACTTCTTTAAGTTTCAGGCTAAAACCACTCCCCACCCTCTAGCTTTATCAGTAAAATCAGCTAAAGGGTGTTATGTTACTACTACCGATGGAAAAAAGCACTTAGATTTTATAGCCGGAGTCTCAGCTTGTAGCCTTGGACATCGCCATCCCAAAGTGGTATCAGCTATCCGAAAGCAGACAAAGAAATACATGCACGTGATGGTTTATGGAGAATTTGCTCAAGCCCCAGCCGTTTCCTTATCAAAAGAACTGATTGCTTTACTTCCCGAAAATCATCAAAGTGTTTACCTAACCAATTCAGGAACAGAGGCAATAGAAGGAGCATTAAAATTAGCTAAGCGCGCAACGGGCAGGAGTGAACTCATAGGAGCGCAATACAGTTATCACGGAAGTACACATGGCGCCTTAAGTCTTTTAGGATCTGAACATCAGAAAGTAGGATATAGACCCTTGTTGCCCGACATCCGTTATATAAGGTTCAATCAAGAGGAAGATTTAAATCTTATAACAGAAAAAACTGCTGCTGTTTTGCTTGAAACTATTCAAGGAGGAGCTGGTTTTATTGTCCCCCAATCTGATTATTTAAAAAAAGTGAAATTGCGCTGTGAGAAAGTAGGCGCACTTCTCATTTTAGATGAAATTCAGCCGGGTTTCGGTCGGACTGGTCGCTTTTTTGGCTTTGAACATTACAATGTAAATCCCGATATCGTCGTAATGGGAAAAGGGATGGGCGGCGGTCTTCCCGTAGGTGCTTTTACAGCTTCAAAAGCCTTGATGAAACTCCTAGAAGAACACCCTAAATTAGGCCATATTACCACTTTTGGTGGCAATGCTGTAATTGCTGCTGCTTGTCTTGCTACCTTAAGAACCTTAAGGGATTCTAAACTTATTTCTCAAATTGAAAAAAAAGAAGCACTCTTTAGAAAAGAGTTACAACATCCAAAAATTAAAGAGATCCGTGGCAAAGGGTTGATGCTTGCACCCATTTTAGAAGATTCAAAACTAGTAGATCAAGTAATTTTTAAATGTATTAATGAAGGACTTTTATTGTTTTGGTTACTATGGGATAAAAAGGCTCTGCGTATCTCACCGCCCCTAACCATAACTGAAAAAGAGATTCGTAAAGGCTGTGCTATAATAAGAAAAGTATTAGATGAGCTGAAAGAGTAGTGTTAATTATTTTGTTAAAAACAATCTTGCCTGTAGCAAAATTTCTGCTAGCTAGTCCCTACTTTTAATTGAAAGTAATTAGAGGTTACCTATGCTAAATTACAACTCTGAGGAAACTCAATCATCCATAAACAAGTTTGAGCAAATGCTCAAAACTAATCTAATTTATTTCTTTGATGCTCAAGAATTCGAAGATATCATTGTTCACTATTTAGGTTATGGTGAACACCAGCTTGCCAAAAAAGCAATAAAAATGGGTCTGGAGCAACATCCAAGCAGTCATGAACTCATGTTGCTACAAAGTGAGATTTTTATTTTGGATGAAAAATTTGAAATGGCTTTACAGCTTTTAGAATACATCGAGAAACTGAATCCTTTTGATGAAGAAATTGCTTTACAGAAGGCCAGTATTTCTTCCAAAAAAGGGGATCATAAATCCTCAATTGATTATTTACATCAAGCTTTGGAAATATCAGAAGATCCTGGGGAAATTTGGAATCTCTTAGGAATGGAGCATCTTCTTGCAGAAGAATATGAAGAGGCCTCCTATTTTTTTAAAAATTGCTTGGGAGACAATCCTGAGGATTACCCTTCCCTATATAATTTGTTGTATTGTTACGAACAACTCAACAAAATTGAACCAGCAATCACTTCTCTAAATGAGGTGTTAGAACACGATCCTTATTGTGAAGTCGCTTGGCATCAATTAGGAAAAATCTTAATGAAATCCGGAAAAATAAAAGAAGCCCTTTCCGCACTTGATTTTGCAATCATCAGTGACGATACTTTCACAGGAGCTTATATTGAAAAAGGGAAACTCTTAGAATCTGTGGGGAGAATAAATGAAGCCATTGAAAACTATGAAGTAGCATTAAATACTGCTGAACCTTCCTCTTTCATCCATAAATGTATTGGAAGGTGCCATGAAGGATTGGGTAATGTGGAATTAGCCCAACAATTTTATCTCAAATCCGTCAAACTAGAACCTTCCAATGAAAAGAGCTGGGAAGCTTTAATCCTGTTTTTTCTTACGCAGAAAAATTATAAAAAAGCAAAACTCTATTTAGAACGAGCATTAGACAGCAATAGTGATTCCGTTAATTTATGGAAAAACAGTGTGGAGATCTACAGTTTAATGGGCAAAAAAGACAAAGCGATTGCCGCGGGTAAAAAACTTCTAGAACTGGGCTATTATCATCCCGATATACTCATTCAACTTATCGATCTTTTTCTTGAAAAAAGAGAATGGGAAGAAGCCCACAATGTTGCAGAAGAAGCCTTTGCTTCCTTTCCCGAGAATAGAGATTTGGCTATACGAGTAGCAGGATGCTGTCTCCATTTAGACCGAACCGATGAGGGTGTTTATCTTTTGAATCCTCAATATTTAAACAGTTCTGAGAGGGGTACGTTTTTAAACCTATTCCCAAATTTTAAAAGTTTGCTTACGGAATCTAAATAGCGATTCGTTTCTATTCCGTTAAGGTTCTCTACCTTTGTGCTAACAATTGACACCAATGCGATACTTACTTCTTTACCTTAAGGGAATGTTGATGGGAGCGGCTGACTTGGTACCAGGGGTATCAGGGGGCACCATTGCCCTGATTACAGGAATATACAAGGAACTCTTAGAAAGTATCAACTCTATTTCTTGGACCGTACTAAAAAAACTGCAAAACGACGGTGTTAAAGCAGCGTGGAAACAAATTAATGGAGCTTTCTTATTGCCTCTTTTTGGGGGAATCGTAAGTGCAATATTAGCATTATCTAGACTTTTGGAATGGCTAATGATTAATGATCCTATAGGGCTTTGGTCTTTTTTCTTTGGACTATTAGTAGCAAGCATTTTATTCTTGATCTTTACCAAAATTGAATATAAGCTACAATCATTTCTATATTTATTTCTAGGTGCCGCACTTTCTTTAATGATTACTCAACTCACTACCGTTTCAACTGAGGTGCCTCTATGGTATTTATTTTTAGCGGGTTTTATTGGAATTTCTGCTATGATCTTACCCGGACTTTCTGGAGCTTATATTCTTTTTATCATGGGGGTTTACCAAACAATCGTATCTCATGTTCGTCAAGCACAAGATTTAATTATGGATTTTAGCCAAGAAAAGTTTATCCAAGTTTCAACTGTGTTAGGAATATTCATATTAGGAATTGTAGTAGGCATCAAAGTTTTTGCAAAATTTTTATCGTGGCTTCTTAAACGATATCCTGAACAAAGCATTGCTGTTTTAATAGGACTCATGCTCGGTGCAATCAATAAGGTTTGGCCTTGGCAAAACAAGCTACCAAAGCTTAATGAAAACGCTCCTGAAATTACTGTAGCTGTTCTTCCTCAAAACTTTGATGGAGCTGCACCAGAAATAGGAAAAGCAATTTTATTGATGTTATTTGGCTTTGTTCTGCTCTTTGCCCTAGAAAGAAGTAAAGCATTATTCAAAAAATGAAACCTACCGCAAACAAACCTGATCGTTACGACAGCTTTTTTTTAATCCTAAAAGGAATCGCGATGGGTGCTGCAAACAAAGTTCCAGGGGTTTCTGGAGGAATTGTTGCTTTGGTAGGTGGTTTTTATCAAAAGTTGATTTACTCTTTTCAACACCTCAATGGAAAAGCCTTAAAATTACTTTTTAAAGGACGTTATACGAGCTTCTGGAACTATGTAAATGGACGTTTTCTATGTTTACTTTTTGGAGGGGTAATCATAAGCTATTTTAGTGTTTCGCTTTTATTAGATTACTTACTTTCCAAATACGAAACATTAGTATTGGGTGGTTTTTTTGGGATGATTTTAGCCTCTCTGTATTTAATATTTAAAGAAGTTAAAATTTGGAAACGATCCAGTATTACGCTCCTATTTGTAGGCTTTAGCCTTGGGCTTTCTCTATCACTTGCGCGTCCTGTTGCTGAGAATGATCATTTATTATTTGTTTTCTTTTGTGGAATCATAAGTGTATCAGGGATGACCATCCCTGGACTTTCAGGTTCTTTTTTACTTCTTATACTCGGAAATTACAACCTTCTTTTAGTAGATGCTGTTAATGCCCTTTTTCTAGTTCTTTCTGAAGCAATACTCTTAGATTTTGACTCCCTTTCAGATCCAATTATACAACGGCTTTTATTAATCATGACGGTTTTTACTACAGGCTCTATCAGTGGATTGATCCTCCTTTCTAATATTTTAAAATGGGTTTTAAATAAATTTCCAAAGCAAACTTTAGCTACCATTATTGGTTTTATAAGTGGTACACTAATGCTTGCATATCCTTGGAAAAATAAAGTTTATCTCTATAAAGAGGATGGAACACCTATAGTGAACGCTGTAGGAAATCTAGAATTTTCAAAATACGATTATTATTTACCCAACTTTAAAGATTTGGAAACCTTTACCGTACTTTTAACCATTATTTTGGGAGCAACTATACTTTTCGCTTTAGATTATTATGACAAAAAAAGAGCACATTAAACAATTTGGCTTAGTAGGTAAAAATATTGAATACTCTTTTTCAAGAAATCATTTTACTACCAAATTTGCTAAGGAACTCAAAGTGGATCATCAATATATCAATTACGATATTGAAGACATTAGTGCTTTTGAAAGCGTTCTTTCTAAACCTCCTATCCCTAGTGGCTTAAACGTAACAATACCCTATAAAAAAGCAGTGATCCCCTATTTAGACGACCTCTCAGAAGAAGCGAAAACCATACAAGCAGTAAATACCATAGTTTGGGAAGCCTCGGGGAAAACTGTAGGTCATAATACCGACCACTATGGCTTCGAAAAAGCATTATTAGAAAAAATTAATGCCAAACCGGATCGCGCATTAATTCTTGGAACAGGTGGAGCCTCAGGGGCAATAAAGTTTGTTTTAGAAAAATTAGGGTGTGATTTTCAATTTGTATCAAGAAACCCTAAAAAGGATCAACTGTCTTATGAACAATTAACAAAAGATCTTATCAAAAACATAGACTTAATTGTAAACACAACCCCAGCGGGAACCTACCCTAATACGTCAATGGCACCACCCATCCCATATGAATACTTAAATTCCAATCACTTTTTATTTGATTTAATCTACAACCCAGAAGAAACAAGATTTTTAAAAGAAGGTAAAATTCGAGGAACAAAAACCTCTAATGGTTATCAAATGCTTGTTTATCAAGCAGAAAAATCATGGGAGCTTTGGAACAGATAGTGTAAATTTGGATCATTCTATTTTTAGAATTCAAAAAATTGTATATTATTTGTAATAAGACAAAAACTACTCATGGAAGAGAACACTCTACAACCTGGTGCGGAGGAGCAGAATAAGCCGCAAACTAAAAAAACGAAGAAGTCAGAAGAAAAAAAAGCAAAGGCAAAAAAACCTGCTTCTGAAAAGCCTAAAAAAGAGGCCAAAAAGACAACTGCAAAAAAGAAGACTACAAGTGCGAAAACTTCTGAAGAAACTATTTCCGAAGAGGAAGTAAAAACTGAGAAAAAGTCAAAAGCTAAAACAGAAGCCAAAAAAACTACTACAAAAAAGAAGAATGCAAGTCCAGAAGCTCCTGAAGAGACTATTGCCGCGGAGGAAGTAAAAGCTGAGAAAAAGTCAAAAGCTAAAACAGAGGCTAATGATGAAAAAACTGAAAGTGAAGAAGCTCCTAAAAAAGAAGTAAATGAAGTTGACTACAGCAAACATGACATTGAAGAACTTATAATCGCTTACACAAAATTTTCCACAGAGGAAGGCTGGTTAAAAAACCATAAAAGCCTCCAAAACATCAATCAATTCTTTGAAGATAAATTTAAGAAAGATGTAGAAGTAGAAAAGAAAAAATTTATTGATGAAGGAGGTAACGAGATCGATTTCTTTTTTAAACCAGAATACAAAAAAAGATTTGATCAAATCTCTTTTGAGTACCGTAAAAAAAGAAGGAATCACTTTAAAGATCAAGAAGTCGTACAAAAAGTAAATTTAGAAAGACGTAAAGCAATAATTGAAGAAATAAAAAATTTGATTGATTCCAATCAAATAGACTCCAAAACCTATAAAAACTTTAGAACCCTTCAAGAAAGTTGGTACAATACAGGACAAGTACCCCGAAGTGAAACCCAAAACCTTTGGGAAACCTACAAGCATCATGTAGAACGTTTTTATGCCTTTCTGCACTTAGATCGAGAATTTAGAGAACTTGATTACAAACACAATTACGAAGAAAAGCTTAAAATCATAGAACGTGCAGAAGCCCTTCAAAACTATCCCGATGTCATAAAAGCAAGTAGAGATTTAAATATCCTTCATCAGCAGTGGAAAAATGACTTGGGCCCTGTAGCCAAAGAACACCGAGAAGATCTATGGACTCGTTTTCAAAATGCTTCTAAGGTGATCCAATCTCGACGACAGGAATTTCAAAAAGATGTTGCTGGAGCAATGAAAGAAAATCTTGCCAAAAAAGAAAAACTTTTAAAACAAATGCAAGCCATTCTTGTCAATAAAATTGAAACTCATAACGCTTGGCAACATGCACTCAAAAAGTTTAATGAACTAAGAGAAGAATTTAAAACAATAGGGTTCGTGCCTGCCAAAGAAAGTAAAGCCTCTTGGAAGAGTTTTAGAGAGGTTGGTACTGAATTCATGCGCAAAAAAAACCTCTTTTACAAAGAGCAGAAAAAAGCTTACAATCAAAATATTGAATCTAAAAAAGAATTGATCAATCGATCAAGTGAAATTTTAGAAACTGAAGATTGGAACGAGCGCGTACAAGAGATGAAGGATATCCAAAAGCAATGGAAAACTGTAGGTTTTGTTCCTAGAAAATTAGACAACAAACTCTGGAAAGAGTTTTCAGACATCCAAAAATTATATTTTGATAGATTAAAATCAGGATACCAAAAACTTAGCCCAGAACAAGAAACACTGCTTAAAGAAAAGAATGTTTATCTCGAAAAAGTAAAAACACTAGATTTTACTGCAGATCCTGAAAAACTCAAAAAAGAGTATTTTGATCATTGGGAAACTTGGAACCAAATGGGCACCTTAGTTGGAAACAATGAGGTAAAGATGAATCAAAACTTTTCAAAAACTTTACTGAGTAAAGTAAAGAGTGTAGGTATAGAAAAAAAAGAATTGGATCAAGTCATTGCTGAGTTAAATACTACTATTCTTGAAAATGACCCAGTGCGTTTAGAAAAAGACTTTCAAAATGTACGATCAGAATTATCTAGCCTTAAGGCAGAACTCACACAACTTGAAAATAACTTGGAATTTTTTAGTAATTCCAGTAGCGAGAATCCTTTATTCAAAAACGTTGAAAAACAGATACAAGATTGTCAAAAGAAAATAGACAAAACGAAAAAGGAATATGTCGCTTTAAAACAGATAAAAAACTCTCAAGAAAAACTGGCCAAAGCTGCAAAAGAGGAGGAAAATGAAAATATGCAAGATCAAGAGGCTCCTGAGGAGGATTGATTTTTAGCCTCAACCCATAAATGCTCCATTTCTTCTAAAGACATTTGATCTAAAGTTTTTCCCATGTCCTGAGCTTTCGCTTCCAAATAGTTAAAGCGTTTTATAAACTTTTGATTTGTCCGTTCTAGCGCAGTATCTGGATTGATCTTCATAAAGCGAGCGTAATTGATTAGAGAAAACAATACATCTCCAAACTCTTCTTCACTTTTTTTTAGGTCTCCTTTTATGACCTCTTCTTTAAATTCATTAAGCTCTTCATTAACTTTATTCCAAACCTCTTCTTTAGCATCCCAGTCAAAACCAACTCCAGCAACTTTATCTTGAATGCGTTGTGCTTTAACTAAAGTCGGGAGTCCTTTGGGAACACCTCCTAGTACCGATTTCTTTCCTTCTTTAAGCTTTAGAGCTTCCCAATTTTTCTTTACATCAGATTCGTCTTTTACTTCTACATCTCCGTAGATATGAGGATGACGAAAAATGAGTTTCTCAGAAATATCGTGGGCAACATCTGCTATATCGAAAGCTTTTGTTTCACTTCCTATCTTGGCATAAAAGACAATATGGAGTAAAAGGTCTCCCAACTCTTTTTTAATTTCAGATAAATTACCTTCTAAAATAGCATCGCCCAATTCGTAGGTCTCTTCTATAGTCAAATGCCTTAGACTCTCAAAAGTTTGTTTCTTATCCCACGGACATTCTGCTCTAAGCTGATCCATGATGTCTAACAACCGACCAAAAGCTTCTAATTTTTGGGCTTTAGTCTTCATTTCTTGGTGGAAGTTGGAGTTTTCTTTGCTTTTTTAGGAGTTTCTTTTTTATCTGTCTTTGGTTTTGGGAGCGTTATTATCTTCTTTGCTACCAACACATTGTACCATTGAATAATCTTTTTGATATCGCTAGGATAGACACGTTCTTCGTCATAATCCTCTAAAACATCAAAGAAGTAAGCTTCCAATTTATTCGAAGGGGCCTTAGGTTTTACTCTTGCTTGAGCTCCAGACTCATGTTTTAACATTTTTTCAAAAACCTCAGTCAAAGGAACCTCTTTTCCAATGCAATAAATTTGAATCTCGCTGAGCATACTGATTTGATTATTTGCAGAGCTAACAACTCGTTTTCCATCTACTAAAGATTTGGTTACGATACCGCCTCTTGTTTGAGCTTGTAATTCAAATAAGCCAGGTCTTCCACCTATGGCCAATATATTTTCTAAATTCATTTTTTATCTTCTAGGTTTTTTGGGAAATTTCATCCGATAGTCCACGCTTATAGCACCTTTTGAAATTGCTGTTAATCTGTTTTTTAAAAGTCTTTTTTTTAGTGAAGATAGATGATCCGTAAATAAAATCCCCTCAATATGGTCATACTCGTGTTGCACTACCCTCGCTGCTAAACCGTTTAACTCTAACCTTTGAGCTTCAAAATTTTCATCCAAATAGGACAATACGATTTTTTCTCTTCTTGAAACATCCTCCCTTACATCCGGGATACTCAGACATCCTTCATTAAAATCCCATAATGCTCCATTTTCAGTAACAATTTCTGGATTGATAAATACCTTCTTAAAAGTAGAAAGTTCATCAATTTCTTCCTGGGTCATTTTTTCTTCATCAACAAATGGAGAGGCATCTATAACGAAAAGCCGAATAGATAAACCTATTTGTGGTGCAGCTAAACCTACTCCATGAGAAGCATACATAGTTTCCCACATGTTTTCAATGAGGTCTTTTAGATTCGGGTAATCTTTAGAAATTTTTTCTGCTTTCTTTTTTAACACAGGAGAACCGTAAGCTACAATCGGCAATATCATATTGAATTCATTTTATGGTTTAGATAAGATTGTAATATTATTGTGGCACTTACTTGATCTACCATCCCTTTGTCGGAACGTTGCCTTTTTTTTAATCCTCCATCTATCATGGCTTGTAGAGCCATTTTTGAAGTAAAACGTTCGTCATATCGCTCAATCTTACAATCGGGAAAGTTTCTCTTTAATTCTTCAACGAAAACTTTAATTTGAGATTCTACTTCAGAAGGGGTTCCATCTTTTTGAAGCGGCTTTCCAACTATAAAACAATCTACCGTTTCTGTTTCGCAAAACTGTTTTAAATAAGATATGACCTGATAAGTCGGAAGGTTTTTTAAACCACTAGCAATAATTTTGTTGGGATCTGTATAAGCCAATCCTGTTCGCTTTGTACCGTAATCTATTCCCACCAAACAACCCATAATTTTTTTTGCAAATATACCTTTTTCGTGACGATCTAGTTCATTTGAATCGTTTTGAATTCTTTACCTTTGCTGAAAAATTGGAAATGAAAGAAATTATAGAGTCCGTGTGGGAAGACAGATCCTTACTTCAAGATACCGATATTCAAAAAACGATTAGAAACGTAATAGCACAACTGGACGAAGGAAAACTGCGTGTAGCCGAGCCCAGCCCAGAGGGATGGACGGTAAACGAATGGGTTAAAAAAGCGGTTGTACTCTACTTTCCGATTCAAAAAATGGAAACCTTGGAAGCAGGACCTTTGGAGTTTCACGATAAAATACCATTAAAAACAGGCTATCAAGAAAAAGGAATTCGTGTTGTTCCTCATGCTGTTGCTCGGCATGGAGCTTACATTTCTAATGGGGTCATCATGATGCCAAGTTTTGTAAACATTGGGGCCTATGTAGATCATGGAACTATGGTGGATACTTGGGCAACTGTTGGGAGTTGCGCCCAAATAGGTAAAAATGTTCA
>Ga0228657_1000578_pt1 | contig 16146 bp, 13 predicted proteins | sample 70DmetaG_FD_182743 | JGI IMG/M metagenome (GOLD analysis project Ga0228657, IMG submission 182743) | Seawater microbial communities from Monterey Bay, California, United States - 70D | ecosystem: Environmental > Aquatic > Marine > Coastal | place: USA: California | collected 2016-10-07 | reverse complement strand
TGGCCTTCCGGCGATCGCTGATGACTCTGGCCTCGAGGTCGATTACCTGCAAGGGGCTCCGGGTATTTACTCTGCCCGCTTTGCTGGCGCCAATGCTACAGATGCCAGCAATCGCGACAAGCTTCTAGAGCAGCTCGCTGGCGTGCCCGCAGAGCAGCGCACCGCCCGCTATCAAACAGTGATTGTGTATATGCGCCATGCCAATGATCCCACGCCGATTATTTGTCAGGGCACCTGGGAGGGCTCTATTGCCTGCGACGAAAAAGGTGATGGCGGCTTTGGCTACGATCCTATCTTTAATGTTCCTGAAACAGGGTGCCGCGCAGCAGAACTGGACAAAGATCGCAAGAACCGCTTGAGTCACCGCGGCAAGGCGATGGCCAGCCTGTTGCTCAGGCTTCAGAATCAGTAATCCGTGCTCCAGCTCCCGCCACTATCTCTGTATATCCATATTCCCTGGTGCGTGCGCAAATGCCCCTACTGTGATTTTAACTCCCATCAGGCTGGCGACAGGATTCCTGAGCAGGCCTATGTGCGCAAGCTAATCGCTGATCTGAGGACGGATAAACACTGGGCCCAGGGCCGTAAACTCCATTCAATATTTTTTGGCGGAGGCACACCCAGTCTGTTTTCCGCCGCTGGGATCGGTGAAATTTTGTCTGCCGCTGAACAGATTATTGGTTTTGAGTCAGATATTGAAATCACTCTGGAGGCCAATCCTGGTACCTTCGAGCAGGAAAAATTTGCTGGCTTTATGAGTGCTGGCATCAATCGACTGTCGATAGGCATTCAAAGTTTTGACAGCAACCATTTGCAGCGTCTGGGAAGGATTCACGACGCAGATCAGGCCCTAAAAGCCATTGTCACCGCCAGGACCGCGGGCTTTACTAATTTTAATATTGATCTGATGCATGGCTTGCCCCAACAGAGCCTGCAGCAGGCAGAGTCAGATGTAAAACTGGCAATCGACAATGGGGCTCAACATATTTCTTGGTATCAATTGACGATTGAACCCAATACCGAGTTTTACTCAAAGCCCCCCTTACTGCCCAACGATGATCGTCTAGCCGATATTCAGCAGGCAGGTACGGCGCTGCTCAATGCTAATGGATTTAAGCAATATGAGGTGTCCGCCTTTGCACGCAACGGTCAGGTCTCAAGGCACAATATGAACTACTGGCAGTTTGGCGACTATCTGGGAATCGGTGCCGGCGCCCATGGCAAAATCACTTTGCCCCAGCACAATCAAGTGGTTCGCACCAGCAAGACTCGCCAGCCAGACAACTACCTGGCGCGACAAGAATCGATGATTGCCCAGCAAAATTCCATTGAGCCAGATCAGATGGCGGTGGAGTTTATGATGAATGGGCTGCGCCTCAAGGAAGGTGTGCCTGCCGAGTTCTTTTCGGCACGCACCGGTCTGGACAGGGCCAATATTAAGACTCAAATCAGTAATCTGCAGCGCCAGGGGTTGATCGAATCCAACCCTGACAGATACAGCACAACAGCGCTCGGTTATCAGTTTTTAAATACTGTGCTGGAGAGCTTTTAACCTGCCCGTTGATCCCTAGTCGGAGCCAATGACTTCAGCCAGTCTTATAAATTTGCTAGACTGCCGACCATCATGACTCAGTCCCAAAGCCTATCTACAGACCCTCAAGAGACCGCCAAACTATTGCGCTTGGCGACCTATGCATCTATTTCTGTGGCGCTGATATTAATTATTGCCAAACTGGTAGCCTGGGGATTGTCAGACTCGGTGAGCCTGCTGGCTACATTGATTGATTCTGTGCTGGATGCCCTGGCATCGTTGATTAACCTGGTTGCTGTGCGCCACGCTTTGACACCTGCAGATAAGGAGCATCGCTTTGGTCACGGCAAGGCCGAGGCTCTGGCTGGGCTGAGTCAGTCCATGTTTATAGCCGGGTCGGCCGGCTTTCTACTTTTGGAGGCCGGGCGCAGACTTATCAGCCCTATAGCTGTTGAGGCCGTGGGTACCAGCATGCTAGTGATGGTGTTTTCGATTGTAGCTACCTTGCTATTGCTGGGTTTTCAGCGCCATGTGATACGCAAAACTAACTCGACGGCAATTCGCGCCGATGCACTGCACTACCGCACTGATCTGCTGGTGAATGCCAGCGTCATACTGGCTCTGTGGCTATCGGTGAAGGGATGGGCTGGTTTTGATGCGCTGTTTGCCTGCGCTATCGCCATCTATATTCTGTACAGCGCCTGGGAAATTATTACTGTCTCCTACGACCATCTAATGGACCGCGAACTCCCGGACCCACAGCGCGAAGAAATTGAAAAACTGGTGCTCCAACATAAAAGCGCCCGCGGCCTGCACGACCTGCGCTCCAGACACTCAGGCACCATGACCTTTATTCAGCTACATCTGGAACTAGATGATGACCTGTCACTGCTTGAAGCCCATAAAATTTCTGACGAGGTTGAATTGAGCCTTTTAGAGGCGTTCCCCGGTTCGGAGATTATTATCCATATCGACCCGCAGTCCGTGGTGGGCCAGGAGCCAATGGCAGATTTTAGCTAGCGGCTAATCGGTAGGCCGGTCACTCTGGGTACTCTAACTGCCCAGTTTCCAGCGGTAGTATTTCTCGACCCAGTGCAGTAGCCGCTGGGGTACATGTTTGCGCTTCCACTCTCCAGCAACATATTTATTGGCCTCACTCAAAGTGGGATAGCTATGGATTAGCGCGAGTATCTTATTGAGGCCCAGATTGTGCTTAATAGCTGTCACAAACTGGGTAATTAGCTCTCCTGCCTGTGGCCCCAGTACTGCGGCACCCAGAATACGGTCAGTGCCCCTGGCGGTCAGTACCTTAACCATGCCTTTGGCATTACCATCTATAATGGCCCGATCCAGATCTGCCAGGTCATACAGAGTAACCTCAATATCTATACCCTGAGCCGCAGCTTCAGCCTCAGTGAGCCCTACTCTAGCTAGCTGAGGGTCGGTAAAAATCACCTGAGGCATAAGCAAATAATCCACGGCAAACTTCTTAAACTGACCAAATAGTGCATTGACCCCAGCAAACCAGGCCTGATGACCCGCAGCATGAGTTAGCTGATAGGGCCCGGCGACATCACCACAGGCAAAAATAGTCGGACAGCTGGTGCGCAGATACTGATCAACGCTGACCGTACCATTTTTATTTAACTCAACTCCCAGCTGCTGCAAACCAAAACCTGAGGTGTTGGCTCTGCGGCCTACAGCCACCAGAATATGGTCAAACTCCACATTGGTGTGATCTCTGCCCCGGGCATCGGCTGAGCTTGCCAGAACAGCGCTGGGTCCGGCACCCTGAGACTGCACGGACAGCAGCTTATGCTGAGTCATAATCTGTACACCCTCCGCGGCGAGACTATTGCTCACCCCAGTGGCCAGATCTGCATCCTCATTGGGCAATAATTGAGACATGGCCTCCACCAAAGTCACCTGAGAACCCAGACGCTGAAAAGACTGAGCCATTTCGCAACCAATAGCACCGCCGCCGACAATTAATAACCTCTTAGGCAATGTTTGCAGCTGCCATAGGTTTTCTGAGGTCAGTGGCTCAATTTCAGCCAAACCGGGAATCGGCGGAATAATAGGGCTGGCACCGGTTGCCAGAATAATTTTCTCGGCACTGATGATCCGCCCATTTACCTGTACTTCCCAGGGACTGATAAATCTGGCCTCACCAGAGATGCAGTCCACTCCCAGGTTCGTAAAGCGCTCAACCGAATCATGGGGCTCAATCTCTTTGATAGCCTGATGAACTCGTCCCATTACAGCGGCAAAGTCCACCTTGGGAGCGCCAGCCTCCACACCAAACTGTACTGCACGTTCAATATCCACTACAGACTTCGCAGCTCTTATCAACGCTTTGCTGGGCACACAGCCTGTATTTAGACAGTCACCACCCATCTCTGCCTTTTCGACCAGTATAACTTTGGCTTTCACAGTTGCAGCGATGTATGCGCTTACTAACCCTGCACTACCAGCACCTACAACAAGTAGATTGGCATCAAAACGCTTGGGGCGGCGATAACGTCGCAGTGCTCTGTTGCGTTTAGTCAGCGCTACCAGCTGTCGAGCAACCCAGGGAAAAAGCGCTAAAAGCATAAAGGAGAGAATAAGTTGCGGAGTTAAAATACCCACGGCAGAGAACTCCTCAACTGCCCCCAAACTAACTCCGGCATTAACAAATACCGCGGTGCCAGCAAGCATACCCAGCTGACTGACCCAGTAAAAAGTGGTGGCCCTAATCGGCATTAATCCCATAACCAAGTTAATCACCCAAAATGGGAATAGAGGGATCAGCCTGAGACTGAACAGATAAAAGCCTCCGTCTTTTTCCATGCCTTGATTAATTGGTCCTAGATAGCGAGCAAATTTTCGCTGCACCCAGTCTTTTAAAATAAACCTCGACGCCAAAAAGGCCAGGGTTGCACCAATACTGCTGGCAAAAGACACTATAACTATGCCGACCCAGAGACCAAAAACCATACCGCCAACAATGGTCAGTAGAGCGGCCCCAGGAAGAGACAGGCCAGTGACCAGTATGTAAGCAAGGAAATATACCAGAGCCGTCAGCTGCGGCTGCTGTGTATAGAGATCGCGGAAAAACGCCAGTGACAGGTACTGCTGGCCATCAAACAGGACAAAGGTCGCGGCCGCCAAGCCAATTATCAGAATTAGCAGATACTTCGAAAACGCCATAGGGCACCTGAAATTTACTTGTTATGGGTTAGAATCGTTTGTTGCCATCATAAACCTGATGCTATTATGCCCAAAAAATCAGTCCGCTAAACTAAAACCTAACTACTGGAGCACCTTCCTCATGAGCGACAACATTGTCCATGTCACTGACGCAAGCTTTGAAGCCGACGTTTTGCAATCCGATATCCCAGCCCTGGTTGACTTCTGGGCCGAGTGGTGTGGACCCTGCAAAATGATTGCGCCAATCCTCGATGAGATCGCCACTGAGTACGCGGGTAAAATCAAGATATGCAAAGTGGATGTAGACAGCAATCCAGAAGCTGCGGCTAAATTTAATGTGCGCGGTATCCCGACGCTGTTAATCCTTAAAAATGGCGTAGTAGAGGCAACCAAAGTAGGTGCTCTATCCAAGGGCCAACTGATGGAGTTTGTTGAAACCCAGATCTAAAGTTTTCATTGGCCCTGCTAGCAGGGCCATAAAAATTTTCTTGCGCTTTGCGCATCCAGCGCTATACTTCAGCTGTATCTGTCAAGTTTGCCTGTTCTGACGCCCAATCCTGATCTTTTTTTGCGCCAAATGCGGCTTTAACAGCACCCAACCGATTTTAAGACTTCCGTAGTCGCTTAATCCCTTCAATCCTATAGCAATGTAAAACCAACCTATGAATTTATCAGAACTAAAACAAAAACCTATTGACGAACTATTGGAAATGACAGCCTCTGCAGGCCTGGACAACCTAGCTCGCTCAAGAAAACAAGACATTATCTTTGCCCTGCTTAAAAAGCACGCGAAGAGTGGTGAAGATATTTACGGAGACGGAGTATTGGAGATACTCCCAGATGGCTTCGGCTTTCTGCGTTCTGCTGGAGCCTCCTATCTCGCTGGCCCAGATGATATCTATGTATCACCCAGCCAAATCAGACGCTTTAACCTGCGCACTGGCGATGGCATCGCCGGCAAAATCAGACCGCCTAAAGATGGCGAGCGCTATTTCGCCATGCTCAAAGTTGATGAGATCAACTATGACGCGCCAGAAAATGCTCGCAATAAAATCCTCTTTGAAAACCTGACACCATTATTCCCCGACCAGCCACTGCGTCTGGAAGCGGGCAATGGCTCAACTGAAGACTTAACCGGACGTATTATCGATTTAGTGTCGCCTATAGGTAAGGGCCAGCGTGGCTTGATTGTAGCGCCGCCCAAAGCCGGTAAAACCATTATGATGCAGAATATCGCCCAGTCGATTATTCGCAACAACCCAGAGTGTCATATTATTGTTTTACTGATCGACGAGCGCCCGGAAGAAGTTACGGAGATGCAGCGTACCGTGCGCGGTGAAGTTATTGCCTCCACCTTTGATGAGCCGCCTAATCGCCATGTTCAGGTCGCTGAAATGGTCATCGAAAAGGCCAAGCGCCTGGTAGAGCACAAAAAAGACGTAGTGATCCTACTGGACTCCATTACCCGTTTGGCCCGTGCCTACAACACCGTGATTCCGTCCTCGGGTAAAGTACTCACCGGTGGTGTCGACGCCCACGCACTCGAAAAGCCCAAGCGCTTTTTTGGTGCTGCACGTAATATCGAGCATGGCGGCAGCCTGAGTATTATTGCTACAGCTCTGGTTGATACCGGATCGAAAATGGATGAGGTTATCTACGAAGAATTTAAAGGCACAGGTAATATGGAGCTGATTCTGGATCGCAAGATTGCAGAAAAGCGTGTCTACCCAGCCATTAATGTGCGCCGCTAAGGCACTCGTCGTGAGGATCTGTTAATGGATGAATCCGAACTACAGCGAGTATGGATTTTGCGCAAATTACTCCACGATATGGAAGACCTTGGCGCTGCTGAGTTTTTGGTTGAGAAGCTTAAAGGCTTCAAAAACAATGCAGAATTCTTTGGCGCAATGAAACGCAAATAGTGCGCCAAAGTTAGAGCGTGCTGCGTATCATAGCTCAGACGCAGTGACCCAGGCTAAAGCCCTATGAAATATTCCGACCTCCGCGAATTTATAGCTTTCCTCGAACAACGGGGAGAGCTGGTTCGTATATCCCAGGAAGTCGACCCCAATCTGGAAATGACAGAGATCAGTGACCGCACATTGCGTGCCAAAGGTCCTGCCCTGCTATTCGAAAACCCCAAAGGCTACGACACACCCGTACTGTGCAATCTATTTGGCACCCCAGAGCGAGTGGCCATGGGCATGGGCCAGGAGAGCGTTTCTGCACTGCGTGATGTAGGCACATTGCTGGCATTTCTTAAAGAGCCTGAGCCCCCCAAAGGCCTGCGCGATCTGTGGGAAAAACGCCATGACTTTAAACAGGTACTTAATATGCCTGTTAAACAAATCAAAAGTGCTCCCTGTCAAGAAATTGTGCTGGAGGGCGAGCAGGTTGATCTAGATCAGTTACCCATCCAAACCTGCTGGCCTGGCGATGTAGGCCCACTGGTGACATGGGCACTGGCCATTACCCGCGGCCCGGAAAAAGAACGCCAGAATCTCGGCATCTACCGTATGCAGAAGATCGCCAAAAATAAATTAATTATGCGCTGGCTCGCTCATCGCGGTGGTGCACTGGACTATCGCGACTTCCAGAAAAAATACCCCGGCAAGCCCTATCCGGTTGCCATTGCCCTGGGGGCAGACCCGGCCACCACATTGGGTGCAGTAACGCCAGTGCCCGATACTTTGTCGGAATATGCCTTTGCAGGCCTCTTAAGGGGCGAAAAAACGCAGGTCACAAAATGCATTGGCAGCGACCTGCAAGTTCCCGCCAGTGCCGAATATGTTCTCGAAGGGTTTCTACATCCAGGAGAAGAAGCCGAAGAAGGCCCCTTTGGTGATCACACCGGTTATTACAATGAAGTAGAAACCTTCCCCGTCTTTACCATTGATCGCATTACCCATCGCAAAGATCCGATTTATCACAGCACCTATACAGGCCGCCCGCCCGATGAGCCCGCTATTTTGGGCGTAGCACTCAACGAAGTATTTGTGCCCATACTGCAAAAACAGTTTCCAGAAATTGTCGATTTCTATCTGCCGCCGGAAGGCTGCTCATATCGCATGGCCGTGGTCAGCATGAAGAAACAGTACCCAGGTCATGCCAAGCGCGTAATGTTGGGCGTCTGGTCATTTCTGCGTCAGTTTATGTACACCAAGTTTGTGATTGTCACCGACGATGATGTGGATGTGCGTAACTGGGAAGATGTAATCTGGGCCATGACCACCAGAATGGACCCCACTCGAGATACCGTGCTGGTAGATAACACCCCCATCGACTATCTCGACTTTGCCTCACCGGTCTCCGGCCTGGGATCAAAAATGGGTCTTGATGCCACCAACAAAATGCCCGGCGAAACCAACCGTGAATGGGGCGAGCCCATTGAGATGGACAAATCAGTAAAGGATCGCATCGATGCACTGTGGAGCGAGCTCGGTATCCTGCCTGAATAATCGGTACTCTGACGAGCCATATAAAGACTATGGATAAATTTGCGGTCATTGACTATCGCAACGCTCATCCCAATGAGCACCCGGCTCTCATTGATTTTCTTTTGGACCAGGGTGCAAACCCATGGAATTATCTGCCCGCCGATGAGGTAATCAAGACCTTTGCTCAGATTGCCGGTGGCGAGGGACAGATTTTGTTGGCCTGTAAAAACCATGAGGTTGTCGGGCTCTGTGTTTTCCTCTTTCCCGGCGCCCTACCGACTAAATACGATCAGTATGCTCAATCGCGCGCCACTGTCTATGTGTCTGAAGTGGCAGTACATCGAGACTTAGCTGGCCAGGGTCTGGGGTCTGAATTACTTCGCCTAACCATCGATCGCGCCAGAGCACTCAAAGCGCAGCTGGTGTTGATTGATCGTCATGAGGAAAATTTGGCTTCAGCTGGTATGATGCGCAAGACAGGGTTTAATGAATTGCGCACCTTTGTGGATTTGGAGCGGCGAAATTATGGCAGCCGCAAGACCACGGTGATGGGCTATCAGCTAAGCTAAACAGGTACACTGTCGCTAAGATTGACCAATAAAATAATTAACAGTCGCCAGGGGAGAGGTTTATGGAGCAGTCCGACAGCGCCGCAGTGGTCAAGAGCCAGTTTCATTTATTTGCTCAGCGCCGGTTTCTCCCTTTCTTTGTTACCCAGTTTCTGGGGGCACTCAATGACAACCTTTTTAAGAATGCCCTGCTGGTAATTGTGGTTAGCAGCGCTGTTGCCGGCTCAGATAGTCAGACTAATTTTATTACCAATCTGGCTGCCGGCCTGTTTATTCTGCCCTATTTTCTTTTCTCGACCACAGCCGGCCAGCTGGCAGATCGCTATGACAAGGCCATGTTGATAAGGCGTATTAAATTTGCCGAAGTTGTGTTGATGGTGCTGGGCTGTATTGCACTCTGGCTGGGTAGTGTTGCCTGGATGCTGGCAATTCTATTTGCGCTTGGGGTGCAGTCGGCCTTTTTTGGGCCTATCAAATATTCCATTATTCCCCAGCACCTGGGTAGCGACGAATTACTTGCGGGCAACGCGCAGGTGGGTATGGGTACCTTTACTTCTATCCTGCTGGGTACATTGATTGGTGGCTGGCTGGTAACTACAGATCAGGGGCCAATCTATGTGGGCGCACTGGCTATTGGCTTTGCGATTACTGGCTGGTTGAGCAGCCGTCAGATTCCTGATGCGCCCTCAGTCTCGACTAATAATGATCAAATAGGGTTTAATCCTTTGCCGGTAACTGCCCAGAATTACAGGTTAGCGAGAGAAAACCCGCTGGTGTTTCACTGTATTCTCGGTATCTCTTGGTTCTGGCTGTTCGGTGGTGCCTTTTTGACTCAGGTACCCAATTTTGCGGTAACAGTACTCTATGGTCATCCCACCTTGATATCGGTACTGCTGGCTGCCTTTATTGTAGGCGTTGCCATCGGCGCTCTGCTGTGCAATCGGTTCTCTAGCGGCAGTGTGGAGCCGGGGCTGGTGCCTTTGGGTGGACTGGGGCTGAGTGTTTTTGCAATTGATCTGTTTTTTACCTCCATGGCCTATCAGACAGGCAATCCTCTGGGTGAAACTGTAATGCCAATGCAGTTCCTGACCATGGGCACTGGCGTGCATATTATGCTCGACTTGGTGTTTATTGGCATGTTTGGTGGATTCCTGATTGTGCCGCTGTACTCCATGATTCAGGAACGCACTTCTGGCGATAGGCGCGCCCGGGTCATCTCGGTAAATAATATCTTTAACGCGATGTATATGGTGGCCGGAGCCCTGCTGGGTATTGTCTTTTTAAGTATTCTGGGCTGGACCATTCCTCAGTTCTTCCTTGCTATAGCTCTGCTCAATATTTTAGTGTTAGGCGCAATTTTCTATGCAGCTCCAGAGTTTATGCTGCGCTTTAGAGCCTGGATAGGCAGATTACTGCCTGGGGCATAGCCCTGCCTAGAAATAACCCTGCAAACAAATAGTCCTGCAAATAAGCCTCATCTAGTCAGTTTTGAGCCTCGTATACTGTCAACCACTGCGGGGGGTCGGCCGTTGTACCTCCGCAACCCCTAAAACTAATAATCATAAAGGTTCACAATTTCATGCCACTGGTCAGTCAAAAAGGCAAAGTCACTCTTATCGTATTGATTGTTGGTATTTCTTTAATTGCCGCTCTTGCTCTATTAAAACCCAAGGCCGAACGCGCTCCGTTAAAGCCACGCCCGCCACTGCCGGTGGATGTGCTTGTGGTCAGCCCCTCCGCAATTAAAATGACTGTAAACAGTCAGGGCACAGTGGCCCCAAAGCGAGAGATTAATCTGGTATCCCAGGTATCTGGCAGGGTTGTCTCTGTGGCGGATAATTATGCCAATGGTAGTTTTTTTGCGAGCGATGAGCAGCTAGTACAAATAGAGTCAGCAGACTATGAATTTTCGGTGACTCGGGCCAAAGCTCAGGAGGCCAGAGCCGAGGAGCAGGTTGCCCTAGAGCAGGGTCGCTCGAGGCAAGCCAAACGCGAGTGGCGGGATCTCGGCGACAACACGGCCAATAAATTATTTCTTCGCCAGCCCCAACTTAATGCCGCCAGGGCGGCGCTGGAATCTGCCCGCGCCGATGTAGAAAAAGCCAAGCTTGATCTGGCTCGCACTGCTATCAGTGCACCATTTCAGGGTCGGGTTCGTCAGACCTTTGTCAATATAGGCCAGTATGTAACGCCTGGAACCAAAATTGCCAGGGTCTACAGTACTGATGTAGTGGAGGTTCGATTACCATTGGCAGATCGTCAGGCCGTGCTGGTGGATCTGCCGGTCAATTTTGAAGACAGCCAGGCACAGAACTATCCCAGGGTAGTACTGCGCAGCGCTGTAGCTGGCGTTAGCCACGAGTGGCAGGGTGAAATTGTGCGTACAGATGCCTCTATCGACGTGCAGAGCCGCATGACCTATGCAGTTGCAGAAGTAAAAAATCCCTTCAAGTCCTCAGGCAATGATGGGCGACCACCACTGAACATTGGTCTTTTTGTCGAGGGACAGATCGACGGCAAAATAGTTGAAGATGCGGTTAATTTGCCCAGACAGGCTGTGTATAAAGGTAATCAGATTCTGGTGTTGAACCAGAATAATGAAATTAATTTTCAGACTATCTCGGTGCTGCGATCCAACCCCAATAATGTTGTAGCCGTTGGCATTGAGGCAGGAACCCGAGTGGTGACTACTCGTATTGCTCTGGCTATCGCAGGCATGAAGGTCAATCCCTCTGATACTGAGATGCCCACCGCCAGAGCTGGCGCTTCAGAGCCGGAACCGGGGGCTGCTGCGGGAGACGAATCATGAAGGGGCTGATTACCTGGTTTGTACGCAACCCTGTCGCCTCTAACCTGATGATGATTCTTATTCTGGTCGGCGGCCTGTTCGGCTCTCAGGATATGGGCAAGGAAGTCTTTCCTGCTGTTCCGGTCAATTACATCAGCATTACTATGCCCTACCCCGGTGCTGGGCCCAGAGAGGTTGAGGAGCAGATTGTTATCCGCATTGAGGAGGCAATCTACAACCTCGATGGTGTAAAACATATTACCTCCCAGGCTCGCCAGGGCCGAGGTTCTGTCACCGTCGAGGTTGATACCGCCTTCGACATGAACAAAATGCTTAACGATATCAAAAGCCGGGTTGACTCTATTATCAGCTTTCCAGTCGACGCCGAACGCCCCATAGTTATGGAAGAGATCATACGCGAAGAAGTGATTCGCGTTGCACTCTATGGCGATGCTAGTGAAGCTGTACTCAAGGAGTACGGAGAGCGCATAAGAGATGACCTCTCCACTCTGTCGAGCGTTGACTATGTTGAACTCAAAGGTGTTCGGCAATCGCAGATTGCCATTGAGCTATCAGAGGTCGACATGCGGCGCTATGGCATTTCCTTTGATAACGTGGTCAATGCTATTCGCCGCACCTCTATCAACCTGCCCGCAGGTACCATTCGCGCAGATACCGGTGATATTCAGATTCAGACTCGTGGCCAAGCCTACTTTGAAGACGACTTCAAAAATATCGCAGTATCCAGCCGTGCCGATGGTACCGAAATTAAAATCAGTGATATTGCCGAGGTGACGGATACCTTCGAAGAGCGCAACTTTCTTACCCGTTTTAATGGCAACCCCGCGGTATTTTTGGGGGTCAGTGTAAGTTCCAGCAGCCCAGATGTGGTGGCCACTACTTCGGCAGTTAAAGACTATATTGACAGTCAGACTGGCTATCTCCCCAGCAAGCTGCAAATTGCAACCTGGGCTGATTTTTCTGTTATGTTCTCTGGCCGTCTGCAGTTGCTATCCAGCAATGCGCTGGGTGGCCTGGTACTGGTATTTGTGGTACTGATGCTTTTCCTGCGGCCACAGCTGGCATTCTGGGTTGCTCTGGGCATTGCCATTGCCTACATGGGTGCTCTGTGGATTCTGCCCAGTCTGGGTCTAACACTCAATATGCTGTCTATGTTTTCGTTTCTGCTGATTCTGGGAATTATTGTCGACGATGCCATTGTGGTGGGCGAGAGTATCTACCGCCATCAGCAGGAGGGCTATGACCGTCAGGCTGCGGCCCAGCTAGGTGCACAGGCAATTTCCAAGCCAGTGGTTCTGGCAGTAGTAAGTACCATGATTGTGTTCTTACCCATGCTTTTTTTACCTGGCATCTGGCCAAAGATGCTCTGGGGAATACCGGCAGTCACTCTGGTATCAATGAGCTTCTCACTGATTGAATCACTGTTTATTCTGCCCTCACATCTGGCTCAGATGAAACCAGAGAGCAAGCCTAAATCACATCTGGGCCTGAGGTTCTACCATCTTCGCCAGTGGTTTGCCGATGGTATGATGAGCTTTGCTAAAAACAGCTATGAGCCTTTTTTGGTCAAGGCTCTGGACTGGCGCTATCTGACGCTTGTGGGCTTTGTGCTGGCCTTTATCCTATCCATCACTCTGGTGGGTTCAGGTTATATCAAGCAACGTTTTATGCCCACTGTGTCTTCAGACATTATGCAGCTGAAAATCAATATGCCCGACGGGTTCTCTAAAGAGCGCAAACTGGAAATTATCAAACGGGCAGAGCGCGCCGTCGACATGCTGGCTACTGATACTGAGATCGCCCAGCAAATCACTACCGACAAGCTAACTAACAATCAGCTGTCATTTATGTGGGGCGATAATATCAACCTGGTACTGGAGTTAAATCCTGAACACAGCGGCAAGGTTGATCCTGCGCTTATTACCAGACGCTGGCAGCATTATGTTGGCAAGATACCTGAAGCCAAGAGCTTTGAGGCGCAGTCTTCTCTTTCGAGAACAACCTCGGGGCGCGTCTCTATTGTGCTGACATCTTCTAATCTGGTGCAGCTCCAGGAGGCCTCAGATTATTTAAGGCGGCAGCTTGGGCAGCTACCGGGTACCAGCAATATTCGCGATGATATCCATTCTGGTCGCTCTGATATTGATATTCGTCTACGGGATGGCGCCGATAATCTAGGTATAGGATTAGCGGACGTAGCCCAACAGGTGCGACAGGGGTTTTATGGCGCAGAGGCTCAGCGAATTCCCCGCGGCCGCGATGATGTGCGGGTTATGGTGCGCTATCCTAAAGAGGATCGTGCCCAGGTAGATACCCTGGAGAATGTCCGCATTCGCACGCCCAATGGCGCGGAAATTCCTTTTTACTCGGTAGCAGAGGCTTCCTATGTGCCTGGCTATAGTAGAATCAATCGTCGCGATCGTGAGCGCAGTGTGCGCATCACTGCTGTGCCCGACGATGACAAGATGTCTGTCACGGAGATTGCCGACCTGGTCTACTCTGATATAGCGGCAGAGATGCAGCTGCTTTTCCCTGAGGTCAAACTTAACAAGGATGCTGAACTGGAGGAACAGGAGGAGTTTTATGCCTCATCCAGTAAGCTGTTTGGCCTGGCCCTGGCAGTTATCTATATCTTAATGGCGATTGAATTTAAATCTTATCTAAAACCCATGGGCGTACTCTCCGCAGTTCCATTTGGCATTATGGGCGCTATTTTTGGTCATCTACTGATGGGGTTGGATTTCAGCATGCTGTCGCTGCTGGGAGTGCTGGCTGTGTCGGGAGTGGTGGTGAATGATAATCTGGTGCTAATTGATCGCATCACTCAATTGCGGGAGACTGGCTTAAGTGTCAAAAATGCTCTGGTTCAAGGAGGCTACGAACGTTTTAGGCCAATTATTCTCACCTCTATTACCACCTTTGTCGGCCTGGTTCCTATATTGCTGGAAACTAGCATGCAGGCGCGATTCCTGATTCCTATGGTCGCCTCACTGGCCTTTGGCGTGCTATTTGCCACTGGCGTGACTCTGGTCTTTGTGCCCTGCCTCTATCTGGCTGGAGCCAATTTAAAAGCCCGGTTTATCAAGCCAGAGCCCGACCCTGTAATAGGCACCAATGTCGAGAGCCCTCACTAAGCCCCGGCGCCCGACTCTGAGGCTATCAATAATAGGCGGTTGCCGATGTGGTCAGCACCATTGGGGCGCCCACTTCTTCACGTTTAACCACGCCGCACAGTTGCTCAACCAACTCCAGCGCAAAATCCAGTGCGGTTCCCGGGCCCTGGCTGGTGATGCAGTTGCCATCTACCACCACCCGAGATTCACTATTAAGCTCTTTGGCATTGAGATTTTGCTGAAACATTGGGTGTCCAGTTGCGATCTTGTCCACAAGCAGGCCTTTGCTGCCCAGTACCAGTGCAGGCGCTGCACAGATAGCCCCGTATAGCTTGCCCCCCTGCACCTGGGAGCGCAGCAGAGCATCGAGATTTTGACAGCTGGCCAAATGTTCGGCGCCGGGAATGCCACCGGGCACTGCAATAAGATCCCAGGCTGAATTGGCACAGCTATCAATGGTGCAATCGGCATTGATTTGAATACTGTGAGCACCATTAATACTCAGGCTTTTGTCCTGGTTGACCGCAGCGACACTGACTTCAACACCAGCTCTGCGCAACACATCAATAATGGTGATCGCTTCAATCTCTTCGCACCCATCGGCTATAGGTATCAGGGCTGTTTTTGGCATGTGATTTCCCTTTTTATCAATCCTAGGTATAGGTTACACTGTGCCGCAAATCAATGGATCTGTCACGGGATTGGAATGAAAATTTATATTTTACAAACGCAGGATCAGCGCACTCTTAACAAAGATTTGGAATGGAGTTCAGAGGCCGATCGCAACTGTGTTTTTTGCACTCCCTACAGAGATATCGCCCTTAATCAGCTGATCGAACTCAATGCCAAAGACATTGATCTGCGCGCCTCAATTGTTGAATGCGAAGCTGATGCAAAAGGCCGCCCGGTGCTATCTGCCGAACTCCAGGCCAATAATCAGGCCGCCGCCAATTCTGACCAGTCAGACGCCGCCTAAGAGAGCATTGAATTGTCTCTGCAGAGCAAACTGTCTCTTTTGGCAGGGCCGGAAAAGTCGGCACTGTTTACGGGTATTGTCAGGGGCATTGAAAAAGAGAGCCTGCGCGTAGATCCCACTGGGCACCTGGCTATGACACCTCATCCCAGTGCTCTGGGCTCTGCCCTGACCCACCCCTCTATCACCACAGACTATTCCGAAGCACTGCTGGAGTTTATAACCGCACCCTCAGCCTCTATCGACGAGGTTTTACACGAGCTGGACGAGATTCATCGCTACACCTACCAGCATATTGGTGACGAGTTATTGTGGGTCAGCAGCATGCCCTGTCAGTTGGGCGATGACAGCAGCATTCCCGTGGGTAAATACGGCAGCTCCAATGTAGGCAAGATGAAGCAGGTATATCGGGTTGGGCTTGGCAACCGCTATGGTCGTCTGATGCAAACCATTGCCGGCATTCACTATAATTTTTCGGTGCCTGACGAACTCTGGCAAGAGCTGCAGAGGGCCAGCGGTGAT
>Ga0228657_1000573_pt1 | contig 16247 bp, 11 predicted proteins | sample 70DmetaG_FD_182743 | JGI IMG/M metagenome (GOLD analysis project Ga0228657, IMG submission 182743) | Seawater microbial communities from Monterey Bay, California, United States - 70D | ecosystem: Environmental > Aquatic > Marine > Coastal | place: USA: California | collected 2016-10-07 | reverse complement strand
GCATGGAATTGGCCAAACGATCCTGTTACTAATGGGTCAGGCGCTAACCTTTTGTGTGCAAACAATCAGGATGGCTTTTGGTTAAATGATACCAATTGGCAAAACAACAGTTATACTTGTAGGCAGAGCCCTAAGCGCGCTTTGGTTGCTGGATGGTGGTGGTATAACGCCATAAAACAAAACACCCTAGTCGATAAATTAACGTGGTTTTTGTTTACCACTTTTACCGCCTCCAAAGACGACGGTTCTGGTAAATCGGCTCATTATTTTGACTATTTAAACTTGCTGCAATTCTACGCAGATAAAAGTGTTAAAGACCTTGCCCGCAAAATTACTTTTGATAATTCCATGCTCTATTATTTAGATAATGGTGATAATAACAAGAACAGCCCAAACGAGAATTATGCTCGTGAGTTTTTAGAACTTTTTACTATTGGGAAAGGTCCTCAGGTTTCTGATGGCGATTATACGAATTATACCGAACACGATGTTGTTCAAGCTGCTAAGGTGTTTTCAGGCATTAAATTAAAAAATAACCGCAATACTTTAGACAGTGACACAGTTAAATCTCCGCATTTCCCCTCGGGCATTCCTATGGGGTATATCAATGTCAATATGCACGATTCAGGAGATAAAACGTTTAGTTATGCTTTTGATAATCAAACCATTTCTGGTGGAAATTCGACAACAACAATACATACAGAGTTAGATGATTTTGTGGATATGGTCTTTGATCAATTGGAGACTGCAAAAAATTATGTACGTAAAATGTACCGCATGTTTGTTCGCAGTGAATGGGAACAAGAGGTTGAGGATGATATCATCACACCTTTAGCGCAACAGCTTAAAAATAATGGGTATAACTTACTAGAAGTACTACAAACATTACTCAAGTCAAAGCATTTCTTTGATTTAGATGATTCGGATAGTTCCAATGAAAACATTGGAGGTATTATTAAAAGCCCATTACAGTTTATAAATGAACTGTTAACGATACTAGATGTTAAAATTCCAAACCCCGAAACGCCTCAAGTGGCTGAGGGTACAAGTCAGAATGATGCAAAAAGCAATGAGAATTATAGGTTTTACATGTTTTGGTGGAATTTTTGCCACAATACGTTTTTCTCTTACAGTGGAATGAATATTTTTTCTCCACCTTCAGTCGCTGGTTACCCTGCCGATTACCAACCACCTGCCTATGATAGGGCTTGGTTTAATTCAAACAATATCATAGCTCGCTACAATACTATTCTATCTTTTATTGGTGGAACCTATACTAGTGATAATTATGGAAACGGACATAATGTAATCCAAGGTGTTCAAACAACCAATAATGGTTATCAATATTATGCGCGCATATGGACAGCCTTTGATGCTACGGATTTTATTGAAAATACTGTTTCAGATCCCTATGACGCCACTAAAATAGTACAAGAGTTATCCGAGCTCTTTTATAGCGAAGATTTAGACGCCAACCGGATTGCTTATTTTGTGAAATTTCTAATTCATGACAATGAGCAAAATTATGTTTGGTATGATGCATGGGAAGCCTACAAGACAACAAGTGGTAGTACACAAGAAGCTGCCGCTAATTTTATTAAGAACAGACTTTCTGGTCAAGACGGTTTGCTTCCTAAAATGATCAATGCTGCCGAATTCCAATTGATGTAATAACGCTTATGAAAAGAAGAGAATTTATTAAACTTTCATCCACTGCTTCAGCTCTTGGATTACTTCCTTATGAGGTGGGCGCAGCCTTAAAGTTAGCCAATACCTCTTTAAATTGTGGTGATATTTCTAATCGAAAATTAGTTTTGATTGAATTAAAAGGAGGTAATGATGGATTGAACACCCTTATTCCGTACGATCAATTTGGATATTATAGTCAGCTTCGTCCAGATATTTATATTCCTGTAACTAATTACAACAATCAGGCCGTTGATGTATCCGTTTCTGGGTCAAATCAAGATCTAATATTTAATCCTGCGCTTTTAGAGGGCAGTATTAATTCAGGTTTTAAGGGCTTGTATCAAGACGGTATGTTACGTGTATTACAATCTGTTGGATATCCTTCAGCAAACAAATCCCATTTTGCTTCAATAGATTTATGGGCAACGGGAAATGATGGTAACAGCTGGGATAATGGAAAAGATAGTGGTTGGATGGGTCGATTTATGGAAGAAGCCTATGCTGATCTATTTCCCTCAAATTTTCCCCTAGGTATTCAACTTGGCTCGAGTAATACATGGCTTGGTTTTCATGCTGAACACGAGCATGGTACTGCTTTAAATATTGAAGGCCAAGACTCTGAAAATTTTTACACAATATTGGACGGACTTGCCGGGCAAGCACCCCAAAACATACCTCAAAGCACGCACTATGGTTCAGAACTTCAGTACATTGTTGATACTGATGCAAACGCTAACACATACGCAAAGACCATTGAAGATTCTTTTACAGCTCCCGGTGCAGCAAACTTAGTTACTTACCCCGATACAGATCTTGCAGATCAATTAAAAACCGTTGCTCGTTTAATAAGAGGTGGTATTCAGACCAAGGTTTATATGGTCACCATTGGAGGTTTTGATACCCACAATAATCAAAATGAAGGTAATGGAGATATAAACGGAAAACATACCGATTTACTTACTGAACTTTCTTCGGCTGTAGATGCTTTTGTTGCAGATATTAATTCCGATTCTATTGGGGATGATATTATTGGGTTAACCTTTTCTGAGTTTGGCCGAAAAGCCATTCAAAACGGTAATAATGGTACCGATCACGGAGAAATTGCCCCCATGTTTGTCTTTGGAAAGCCAGTAGAAGGGGGTATTTCTGGTGTAAATGTTGATTTGACAGAGGCCTCATCCAATAATAACTGGCAACTGAAAACCGTACAACACGATTACCGTCAGGTTTTTGCTACCCTTATGCAGGATTTTCTAGGAGCCGATGATTCAGTAATTGATAATGCTTTTTTTGATAACACGAATCAACAGAGTTTTTCAGACAACAAGCTTTCAACGATCATAAACGCGGATTATCTTGTTGCTCCTTCTTGTTATATTACATTGGGCTTAGATCAAGTTAAAAAAGAATCTTTTTTTGCTGCATATCCAAATCCAGTTTATGACAACCTATTTATAAACCCTATAGATGATACCACATCAATATTGGGTTATCGAATAATTGACACATTGGGACGACTCATTAAAAAGGGGAGTTTGAACTTTGATCAAGGCTACAGATCTATTGATATGCTGTCTGTAAAACCAGGTGCTTATATTGTTCAACTCAGCGATGGAGAACGTTCAGAACACAAAAAAATAATTAAGACCGCTGTTTAACTTAGGTTCAATAGTGTTTGTTCCATTTTCCTTCAATTCGTTACCTTTATAACATGAGATTTTTATTTTTATTTGTTTTGATTTTTGTAACAGCTTGTCAGCAAAAACCAAAAGTGCTTGAGCAAACTGCTGGTCATAGTTGCACACCTACCAACAGCCGTTTTACGTCTGTTACTGATCAAAATCCATATGTAAATTCAAATCAATCTACAGCGGATATGGTGTTGATTCCGGGAGGCACCTTTACTATGGGTGCTGATGATGAACGTGCATGGCGCGATGAATACCCAAAACACGAAGTTCAGATAGACTCTTTTTGGATGGATGTACACGAAGTTACCAATGCACAGTTCGAAGCTTTTGTAAAAGCCACCGGATATATTACTACCGCTGAAAAGGCTGTTAATTGGGAAGCAATTAAAAAAGAATTACCACCTGGTACACCCAAGCCTGATGACAGTCAGCTAGCCCCTGCTTCCTTAGTTTTTGTGGCTACCCAAAATCCAGTTCCACTTGATAATGTGAGTCAGTGGTGGCGTTGGAAACAAGGTGCCAATTGGCGTCAACCAGAAGGTCCAGGCAGCAGTATTGAAGGAATGGAAAGCCATCCTGTTGTCCACATAAGTTGGTTTGATGCTGTTGCCTATTGCAACTGGGCTGGTAAGCGGCTTCCAACTGAAGCAGAGTGGGAGTATGCTAGTAGAGGTGGTTTAGCGGACAACCCTTATGCATGGGGGAATGAAGATCTTTCAGCGGGAGCACCTAAGGCCAATACATGGGAAGGGAATTTTCCTTATCAGAACGAAGAACGCGATGGTTTTTATTTAAGCGCCCCTGTTAGTACTTATCCACCAAACGGCTATGGATTATATGATATGTCTGGCAATGTTTGGGAATGGTGTGCCGACTGGTATCATGAAAATTATTATGAGACATTAGCGAATCAAACAGCTGTTAATCCCAAAGGACCTGAAACGTCTTACGACTCAAATGAGCCCTATGCACAAAAGCGTGTCAGTAGGGGAGGAAGCTTTTTATGCCACAAAAGCTATTGTAGTGGGTATCGCAACTCCATGCGTATGAAAACTACGTCTGATACTGGAAGTATACATACGGGCTTTAGAGCTGTTAAGGACATGTAACAATTAATATCGTGTACTGATGACAAAGTTTATTAGCATCGCTGCAGTAGGATTTATTCTCTTTATGAGCAATTGCTGTTATGCCCAAAAAGTTTTTTCAGTTCAATATGCCAACCAAGCCGATGTTAAGGTATTTGTGGTCGATTATCCAAACCAAGCTGATCTCAAGGTATACAAGGTAAAATACAAAAACCAAGCCGATAAAAACAATGGGATTTGGTTCTTTACAGCATACGCAAACCAAGCAGACAAAAACATTTACTTTGTAGAGTACCAGAATCAGGCTGATTTAAATATATACTTTGTCAACTACAAAAATCAGGCGGGATGGGTGAATAATGCTAAAAAACACCTTTTCTATTAAGGCACGTTATACTTCGCATAAAGCTTACTCGGATTATTTTTGAATAACTGTCTTATGGATTGTTTCATTTTCTCCACTTCCTAGCTTTAAAAAATACACACCATTTGTTAAGGGGGTAACATCGAGTTTATCAATAATTTTTTTTTTTAATTGCACCTGACCATTTACGTCATAAACCGTTACTTTGAGTTCTTCTTTATTTTCATTGATTTTGATTGTGTTTGAAGCTGGGCTTGGTGATAAGTATATATTGCTTGTGTTGTTGTTTTGGAGCGAAAGAGAATAATTGGCATAAAAATCACCCAAAGTGGTAAGTTGATTGTTTTCTGAGATTAAATCTGCCGTTTCAAGTCTTGGGTATTTTGAATTGTTGCTGCTTGGATCAAACCATGAATAGCGTTTTACATATTCTAATTGTTCTAAGGCATTTAGAACTTCATTCATAAAAGAATGCACGTATGCTTCTGAATATTTATTAGGTGTGCTTTCGGAAGCATTGTTGTCTCGAACAGCAAACTCAGTAATCCAAATGGGTTTTCCATAGGTTTCATAAACTTCTTCTACCAATGCTAAAAAGTTGGAAGGTGTGTTTTTGTGATAAATGTGAATGGCGACAAAATCAATTCGAAGGTTTTCATCTATTGCTTTATTCATAAAATTGCGCATCCAATCGTTTAGTGGTGCAGAAGTGACGGGGCTAGAGATAGGAACATTTAAAGTTTCTAATAAGGGCCACAGGTCTACGGCTTCATCAACTGTTAGGTTCGCTTGGCCCTCCAGATCTGGCTCGTTAAAAGCCAATACGTTTTCAATGACACCCATGCTTTCCAAATTATTTAGGTAATCCATTTTTTCTTGTGTTGCGCTTTGTCTTCCCCAAATCATAGGAACAAATTCTACGCTATTGGAGTATCCTGACCTGTATTCCCAATTCCAGGAATAATGCCAAGAGGGGTTTAGTTTATCAAACCTTTCCTGCCAACTGCTTTCATAACTTAAGCTAAAGGCAACCCCTTTTTTTGATGGGGGATTATTTTGTGATAGGATTTTAGAGGTTGTTAAAAGAAATAAAAGTAAATATCTCATGATTGTGTCAATATATGCGTTATTATGCAGACTGTTTTTCAATAATATGTATGCTCAGTTAAACACTTGCGTTCCTATAAAACAACACCACAGCGTGCTATTCACCTGTAATGTTTTTTTGATAGACCGCATGAAGGGTGGTCTTAAGTTCTGATACAACGTCTGCAAATTCTTTTTGATTTACAACATTGATATTTTCATCCTTATTTTTTTGGTGATCATAGAGCATAGAAGTGACAGTGGTATTGTCTTTTGGTCGGATGAACTCGGTATAACTAAAGTCATTAGTTTTCAATGTATACCCCTTACCTTTTTTAATAAAAACATGTGGTTTTCCTTTCAATTTTGGATTAGACATAACCTCTACCAAGCTCGTTCCATCCAATTGATCAATAGGAGCCTTAAGGCCACATATTTCGGCCAATGTAGGATAAACGTCTACTAGGGATGTTAAGGCGTTCGTTGGACCCTTGGTTTTTGCAAGTGGATTGTAAATAATCAAGGGTACTTGGGTTGAAGTGTTGTAATTGGTAAATTTTGCCCATTGCGTGTGCTCTTGTAAATTATAACCGTGGTCTGAGACCAAAACAACAATGGTGTTTTGGTCAAGCCCTTGGTCCTTGAGCGTTTCTAATATTTTACCAATTAAGGCATCTGAATATGAGACGGTAGCATAGTAGCCGTGAATTAAATCTATTGCTATGCTGTCTGAAACCTGATCGCGTTTGGGGATATTGGTATAAGAGCGCATTTCTGGCCAATTGCTAATGCTCATTTTTGGCGCACCATGTGGGACATAGTTGTGATTTTCGGGTTGCTTAATGTTATTTCTGTCGTATAAATCCCAGTATTTTGATGGTGCATTGAACGGCAAGTGTGGACTTATAAAGCCAGCTGTTAAAAAGAATGGGGTGCCGTTTTTCTTTAACTTTTTAATATCTCTGATGATCTTTTCAGTCATCAAACCGTCAATATAGGTAGAGTCTGTAACCTTTGCACTTTCATACGCAGGGCCTCTATCAGTCTTTTTATAGGTTGCTGCGTTTTCTGGATCGTGATAATCTTTCCAAAGCGATTGCCAATAATCTGTTGGTGCCAATCCCGTTTCGTTATCATCAAATGCATACGGGCGCCAAACCTCATCCCAATCTGCTTCCCTGTCGTCTAAATGATGATAGATTTTCCCATTTGAAATAGTGATGTATCCATTTTCTTTAAACAACTGAGGGAGGCTTATGGCTTCTGGTGTTTCCTTTTCAGCAAAAGTGTTGTAGTCTAAAAATCTATTTTTGGTGGGTAGCATACCTGTGAGCATGCTGGCACGTGATGCTCCACATACGGGTACATTACAATAGGCGTTCGTAAATTTCACACCTTTTGCTGCAAGTGCATCAATGTTTGGAGATTGTATGTGCGCTACTCCAAAACTACTCAATTCAGGTCGTAAGTCATCCATATAAAACAATAGGACGTTTGGTTTTTGAACGGTTTTTTCTTTCGTGATTTTTTCACATTGAAGTAAAGACAAGAGGGATAGAACAAATAGTTTTTTCATAGTTTGTAAATACTTTAATAGCGAATCAAAAGAATACCAATGAAATCAGGCTAGGGAAGCAATTCCATTTACATAGCTTTTGATTATTCTTTTGATACTAGCCGTGTTCAACAAAATCAATTTACCTTACAGGGTTAGTGGAAATTTATCTTGCTCCTTTAAGGTTGTCAATGTTTATTGCTGCTGACAGTTCAACTTTAATAATTCAAAAATTGAGTCGTAATATAATTGATTTTTTTATTGATTTAATTTAATTGTTAGATAAATGCTCAAGCGCAACGCTTTCACTCTTGGTATTGGTTAATTTCTTACAAGTATTAACATAATAATTATAGAATTTAGAATTTATTTCCTGTAAAATTATTTAGTGAAAAGTTTCTGTAATTTATGTTGTTTTTTTATGTCCATGTTGCATTGTGTAGCCCAACTTCCAATACAAGATGGCGCAATAGAGCTTACCTCAGGCACTGGTTTTGCCTATTGGGTTAATCAAGCGGATAATAATGCTGTAGCACAGTTTCAGATACAAACCAGTAATCTTATAGCAGGAAGTACAAAAGCAATACAAACAGATGTGTCTTCTCTTGGGAACTTTGAACATAGCATACAAACAAAATCCACACATGCTTTTGGTGTTGCTGGGGAAAGTAAATTAACGATATCTTTTTACGCAAAATCAAGCGGTTCAGCACAAATTAAACTCTGTATTAGCGATCCAACGATTGGATCAACTGTTTTCAAGGGACAAACATTTAATGTAGAACCAAACTGGAAACAATATGTTTACACTTTTGATATAGTCGAACCTGTTTCAAACTACAAGATCAGCTTTCGATATTTAACAGCAAACACCACCTATTCCTTAGACGAGGTAAATGTAATGCCAGGCCCATCCGTTGTTTTAAATACAAATGAGCGATTTCAAAAAATTGATGGTTGGGGCGGTGGAATTAAAAGGCGCACTAAAGATTTGGCTGCGCTAAGCGCAACGAAACGAGCACAGATAGAAAAACTGGCGTATCAAGATCTAAACATCAACATGATTCGCTTATTTATTCATCATACATTGGAAAATAATGCAAACGACAATGATGATCCCAATTCCATCAATATGGATGCTATTAACTGGACGTATTACAATCACAACGATCTTAACAATCAATACTCGCACTTTGTTGTCAACTCCTTACAACAAGCGATTTCACTTTCAAACGTTGGGATTGACTACATTATTGGCAACAGCAATACAGCACCGGGTTGGATGAAAAAAAATGGATCTCATAAACGCGCTTCTGTAGACGAAAGTGTCTTGCTAAATACTCTTAAAGATGGAATGGTCGATGAATTCATTGAATATATTTTAATTTTTTTGACGGGTATGAAAGATATGTTTGGGATTAATATAACTGAGGTTTCCATTACCAATGAACCAGACTTTTTGAACAAATACGAGTCCATGAATGTTACCCCAACAGAACTTTTGGGAATCATTCCTTCTTTGAGAGTAAAATTAGATCAGGCGGGTTTTTCTTCAGTGCGAATTGTAAGCCCAGAATCAGCGCGTGCTGTCCCTGGAAGTAATAATAATAGTAATTCCTTAACGGCGATAAATTCCACAGCCTCATACATTTCAACCATGTTTCAAGACGCTCCAACCAAATCGGCAATTGATGTAATTGGCACGCATACCTATTATGATTCGTCGCATGACGCAGACTGGTCACAGTTGACAGATGTATCGGATCAAAAACCTATTTGGGTTACGGAATCAGGAAACCTTAAGAGTTTGGATATGTCCATGACTGATGCAGCTAATTATATAAAGTGGATTTCTCGTGGCTTTAATGGGGGTGAACTTACGGGTTATATGTCACATTTATTGTTTGAAGAACACAAATATGAAACACCAAATGTTGAGGGTGACAAAGAAGGGTCTTCTGCACTTGTTCTATGGGATCAAGACGCTATCATTTTACCAAAGCGGTATCATGTTATGAAGCAATTTATTAACCTCTCTGGTAAGGATTATGTTCGAATAGGTCACGCTAACAACAATCCAGGGATGTACAGCACCTCATTTATTTCACCCGAAAATGATGAAATCGTCCTTCATGTTTTTAGTGAGCAAACCGAGCCAATTTCTTTTGCACTTGATATTCCGTATAACCTAACTTCTTTGACGCAATACCGGACATCTGATAGTGAAGATTTTACGCAATCTTCGTTAACGGTTTCTCAGAACACGAGGTATTTGGAGACATCTCTTCCTGCAATGTCATTTACGACTTACGTGTATAAGTTTTCACAAGCACTTAATGTGAACGATCTTCTAGACAATGCTGCAGCATCAATCAACATCTATCCAAACCCTTCAAATGGCTTGGTATATGTGATGAATGCGTCTGCTATAATGAATTATAAGGTATATGGGCTAAATGGACAGTCTTTATTTACCCAAGAGGGTGGAGGTGTGTTGGATTTACAGGCATTGCCAAAGGGTGTTTATTTATTAGAGGTTAAAAGTGGTGAACAGAAAATATGTAAAAAAATTATTTTGCAGTAATTCTAAAGATGGTTTCAAATCCTTAATCTCACACCTTTTAAATAATTTTCTAAAGTATAAATGTCTTGAGTCCATTGGTTTGTGGATATTGAGTTTTTTGATATCAAACACTAATTTTTAATTTGTGAATTTGAATACTGATGAAGCTGTATCGAAATTGACTTCTCCATTTCCATGGCTACCAAGTTTTGTTTCTAGGACAAAAAAAATTAAAATAGGGTTATTAATTGAAGTGATTTTCTATAATAAGAGTTACAAATGGGTATAAATTCGACGATCAAAAAAACGTATATCAAGTCTATATCAGCATTTATTGTATCATTCTTTATAAGTATTGCTTTATATGGTCAACATGACAGACCAAATGTCATTATAATAATTAGTGATGATTTAAATGATTCTGTTGATGGAATGGGAGGGCATGTACAAGCACAAACCCCCAATATTAACAGGCTAATTAGCAAAGGAACTCAATTTACAAATGCCCACGCTAATGCACCCATTTGTGGTCCATCTAGAGCAAGTCTTTGGACAGGAATGTATCCCAGTAAAACGGGATATTACGGACACAATCAACAACAAAATAGATGGCGTAATTTTCCAATGATGACAGCTGCGGTTACCGTAATGGAACATTACCGTAATAATGGATATAAGGTGTATGGAAGCGGTAAAGTCTTTCATAATGGGCATGAAGATAATAGTGTTTTTAATCAGCCGTTGGATGGTGGACCCTCAAGTTTTGGTCCTTTTCCATGGGATAGCTCTACAATCTAGAGTTGGGGAAAACCACTTGCCTTTGGGCATTCCGTTATGCCACCAAATATAAAAGATAGTAAATGGGGAGGATTTGCACCGTTGAACGAGGTTCCAACGGTTGGGGATTACACTGGCTGGATGAAAGACTGGGAAGACCCTTGGGATTTTCACTATGAAAGCGAAATGGACAGGGAGTTAATGCCCGATGAAATTACATCGAGATGGGTTGCCGAAAAATTAAATGAAACGCACGAAAGCCCATTTTTTATTGTGGCGGGGATGAACCGACCTCACACACCACGTTATGCCCCAAAAGAATTCTTTGATTTGTTTCCTTTAGAAACAATAAGTTTACCTCCTTATTTAGAAGACGATTTAAATGATACACCTTCAATTTTATGGGAGAATAGTTATCAGAGTTCCGCACTTACACGGATCCTTGAGGATTCAGCAGAAACGGATATTGGTAGTGAAATGTGGTGGAAAAAATGGATACAGTCCTATTTGGCCTGTGTTGCATTTGTAGACCATCAAGTAGGCGTAATTTTAGATAGCCTTGAAAACAGCCAATATGCAGACAACACCATTGTTTTTTTTACTGCAGATCACGGGTATCATATGGGAGAGAAAAACTTTCTTTCAAAAACCACCATTTGGGAAGAATCAACTAGAGTCCCTTTTGTAGTTTATGCGCCTGGGGTTTCAGTCGCAGGCGAAAAAGTCGCTCACCCAATATCTCTAATTGATCTTTATCCCACATTAATGATTTATCTGCTTTGCCACAAAACCCAAACTTGGCTGGCAATGGTCACCATTTGGACGGCCATAGCATTAGACCATTTTTAGAAAACCCAGCAAGCGGTACATGGAACGGCCCTCCTGTAGCATTGAACCATCTCCATGGAAAAGTCACGCCTGCTAACGACACACCATCACCAATAGAAGATAACCATCATTCTGTTCGCTCAAACCGGTATAGATATACACTTACTAGTGATGGTAAAGAGGAGTTTTACGATCATTTAAACGATCCGAATGAATGGACTAATTTGGCTATGACCGATTTAGATGACGATGAAAGATCTTTGATGGAATGGCATAAATTAGAGCTGCTTAAACTTCTTAATATTTCTGCTTTACATATTAACAATCCAACAAAATCACCCAAATTTAATCTTTACCAGAGCTATTCGGGTGCTTCAAACCGAACTACTAAAATTGAATATACTTTATCTAAATAAACGCAGGTTAGCATAGAGGTCTATGACGTTAATGGTAAAAAACTATTGCGTCTAGTTAATGAGTCCAAGCCAGCAGGAAAGTATAATATAAGCTTTAATTCATCTGAGCTCCCAAGGGGTTTGTATTTTTGTAAAATGACTATAGCAATGTTATCTCAAACTAAAAAAATGATACTAAGCCATTAAACTTGTACTTTAAAAACGAGTAATTTTCAATTCATACCCACCAAGTAAAAAACCCTGCGCAAGCAAGTTTGGTAGATTTTTTCACCTTTTCTTATTAAGTGTTTAGTGGACGACAAGAGCGTGAAATCGAACTATTTCGAAACGGATTTAAATCTTTTTAGTTTAAATAATTAGTTAAACACACGTTTCGTTTTTTTTGTTACTTTACAATATGAAAAAACGTATACTCACCCTTTTAGGATTATTTGTTTCTCCTTTTATTTTTAGTCAAATTTTAACCGTTAATTCTGGATCCTCCGTGTCCATTGCTTCGGGTAGCTCTGTTACCCTTGGTGGATTGGAAATTGCACCTGATGACACCTATGTGATTAGTGGGGACAATACCATTTCGAGAGCCTCAGCGCCCATAAGCTCAGGATCAAACAGCTCTGTTTCTCGCGTCTACAGCTCGACTGCTTTACTCTCTGGATTTACAGGAACGTTTACGTTCTCTTACCTTGAAGGAGAACTCAATGGCATAGCGGAAGGGGATCTTGTTTTAGAACTTCAAGCAGATGATGACTCTTGGACATCTTACGTTGGAACTAGAGATGAGGTAAGCAATACGGTTAGCTATACCTTTAACGAAGCGGTATCTTTTAAAGCTGTTACAGCAAGCGCAGCAGGTGCTACACTAACCATAGAAGACCTAAGCCCAACCACAAGCAGTATCCACGTTTATCCAAACCCAACTGCCAATCGTGTTTACATACAAGCAGAAAACATAACAAAAGCGGAACTTTTTGACCTTATGGGAAGGAAAGTAATGGAAACTAACCAAGATCAAATTGATATTAGTAACATGAGTAGCGGCTCGTATATCCTACAAGTCACCACACAAAACAACAAAACACAATCCTTTAAAATCATCAAACAATGAAAAACCATATTTTTATTTTACTTGTAGCTATATCAACCGTATCTATTGCTCAAAACAGTATCCTTTTCGATGCTTCGGACCAACAATACCTAACCATTTCAAATGCGGATGACAGATTTAATGCCACTGCCGATTTCACCTACGAGATATGGGTTAAATTCACTTCCAAAGGTTTCGATGGAAAGAGGTTAGCTCCGTTTTTTGGGGGGCAACAACACGATTATGCAGCATTGCTTGATAACAAAATAGGGATGCGTTTAAATTCAAACTCTGTCTGTAGTGGTGATAGAATGTTTGGAAGTACAAGTACAATTGAAACAAACACATGGTATCATATTGCTTATGTTAGATCTGGAAGTATTGTTAGCTTGTTCCTCGATGGAACACTTTTGGGAACTACTGAATGTGCTCAAGAAGATGGTTCTGTCAAAGGTGTTTGGATGATAAATGCCGACACCATTAATATTGGAGCAATCTTTTGGAACACTAGCTATCTTGACGGTTACATTGGTGGGATGAGATATGTTGTTGGAAGTGCTTTGTATTCGGAGGATTTTACGCCTCAATTGAGATGGGAAAAAACCAACGAAACCATTTTATTGATGAATATTAAAAACGAAGGAGCTGCATTCACTGACGAAAGTGATTATTCTAACACAATCAATTTGAATGGTAGTAGTTCAGCGCCAACATTTGTAGCCGAAAATGGACCAACATTTCCAGCAGATATATTATTGAGCGGCAATGTTAGTATAGAAAATAATCAGATCAAAAATGTAGCCGATCCCGTTTACGCTCAAGATGCAGCTACAAAAAATTATGTAGACACCAATACTTCTAACACATACACAAAGTCGGAAGTTGATGCTTTGATTGCCAATCTACAACAACAAATTGATGAACCAGTATATACGATTGGATATCATGCAGAGCTTGGAGGCTATGTTTTTATGATTTCAGCTGATGGTAAGCACGGTTTGGTCGCCGAAACAGAAGATCAAGGTCTTGAAACATGGTATGATGCACAAAACCTTATATCTAATCCTTCAAATCACTCAACTGTTGGACAAAATTTTACAGACTGGAGACTACCCACTAGATACGAACTAGCACAAATGTATATTCTCAAAACAGAAATTGAATCCGCCGGGGGGGATTCATTTGGGACAAAAACCTATTGGACGTCGAATCAATCTATCTTTTCTGTTAATGGGCTTGAAGAGGAAACTGCCTGGAGACAAAATTTCGGCAATGGTGCTCAATATTCCACGAATGCTGTAAGATTAGATGAAGATCTGTTTGTTCGATCAGTTCGTGAGTTTTAAATGATCATTTTATTGAGGTTTCTTTCTGCATAGAATAAAAATATCCCCAAAAGCAAAAAATTATTCTTGGGAATAAAAGTGGAGCCAAGGGGAGTGAAGTCGAACTTTTTTGGGGAGGATTTGACTAAAATAATTAATACTTTGTGATAACGATCATTACTTTAAATTTTCAGTTTGATGAAACGAAAGATTTAAGAAATTCAGTATTTGGAAAATCAGCAAAAACTACAAACCTATAAATGCAAAGCTCAGCTTATTGGATAAATTGAGTTATCTATTGCTTTTGTTTAAATTTGTTTAATTTTCAAAGTACATGAGGTTTCTTATATCATTTACTGTATTTTTCATTCATTGCTCAATAGGTTTCTGCCAATTAGATAAAGTGACGGCACCATTTATTACGAGTTTTAATATCACTGAATTGGGTGTCCGAAATGTTGAGCAACTGAAACAAGCCGAAAATGGTCTTTATTATATGGCAACCTCTGCAGGTTTGTTAGAAACTGACGGTGTAAATCACTTTTTGTACAGAAAGGGAAAGCGAAGACTATTCGTTATTTTGTATACCAGAGTCCAACAAAAAATACTTTGTTTATATCGGGTAATGAAAGTTTTATAGTGGTTTCTTTATACAAAGTATTACTAAAAGAAGTACTTAATAAAAAATATTAATAACATCAATGCACAAGCATTGCCAAGCGGTGTGTATGTGATTAGAATATCAGATGATGTGGGGCAAACCAATAGAATTTTTATAAAAAATTAAGACAGATTTAAAGTTATGAAAAGATTAGAGCATAAATATGTATTTTATATTTTATATTTAATTTCCTTTAACTTTTACGGACAGTGTAATGGTTCAAAAGATTTATGCAACAAGAGATATAATGAAGTTGCTTATCTTACTACACACAACGCCTTTAATTCAAAACAGGACAGTTTTCTTTTTCCAAATCAGAAATCCAATATAATCGAACAACTTAACAATGGTGTACGTGGACTAATGATTGATGTATACAACGATAGTGGGAGCATTGTTGTTTATCATGCTCATAAATTTTTAGGACACAAACCACTATCTATTTATTTAAATGACATTAAATATTTTTTAGATAATAATCCAAATGAAATAATAACTATAATATTAGAGTCTTACACAACATCAAATGCTTTAGAAAATGAAATTACTCAAGTCGGGTTATTAAAATATTTACATTCACAAGATGTTAATTCTTTATGGCCAAAGTTACAAACGATGATTGATTCTAATAAAAGGTTAGTAATACTCTCAGATAAAAATGATGCAAATGAAAAACAAAGTTGGCATCATTATATGTGGGATTTTGCTGTTGAAAATAAATATGGTGAGATTAACTGTGAATTTAATAGAGGAAATCCTACAAATAGTCTTTTTATATTTAATCATTTTATTACTTCTCTTAATATTAATGAAAATGATGTCAAAAATGTAAATTCATTTAAATTCCTTTTGAATCATATTATAAAGTGTAAAGACTTAAAAAATAAGTTTCCCAACTTTGTAACAGTTGATTTCTTTGAAATAGGAGAGAGCTTCGATGTAGTTAGTAAATTAAATAAGATAAATTATTCCATAAAATAAATCTTATTTTATGGAATAATTTCGTGGAGCAGAGAGGAGTGAAGTCGAACTTTTTTCGAGAAGATTTGTTAAAAACGTTAAATCTTTGATCTTTGGGATTGTTGGTTCAAGTCCCGCCTCGAGTACAAATGGGGTTATT
>Ga0228657_1000566_pt1 | contig 16580 bp, 18 predicted proteins | sample 70DmetaG_FD_182743 | JGI IMG/M metagenome (GOLD analysis project Ga0228657, IMG submission 182743) | Seawater microbial communities from Monterey Bay, California, United States - 70D | ecosystem: Environmental > Aquatic > Marine > Coastal | place: USA: California | collected 2016-10-07 | reverse complement strand
TTTAAACTTAAAATCAGAATTATATTTTTTAATTTCTTTTGACATAATTTATTAAATTAAATTTTTAATTAACAGATGAAAAAATATTAGCATATTTTTCCATCTTCCAAATCAAAATTTAAAGAAAATATAGTCTATGAAATTTAAAAATTAATGGTCTGAATTTTAGGGGGCATTTCTGTTACAGAGCTTGCTAAAATTATTGTAGAAAAAGCTCAAAATTTTAGTGAAATATCAACTTTTATTGACGGTGAATCCCGCAGAATTATTGGCATAATTGATAATTGCAAATCATATAAAGAGGCTTGGAAAACATTAGCAGATTTTGAGCAAATAATCCTAGATAAAATTTTATCAAACTAATTTAACAAAAAATAAAATGCCTGATCAATTTCTACATGGTGTGGAAGTCATTGAACTTAATGACGGAGCACGCCCTATAAAAACAGTTAAATCATCAGTAATTGGACTTGTTGGCACGGCACCACAAGGTCCAGTAAATACACCAACCTTAATTCTTGGCTCAAGAGCAAAAGCAGCCGAAATCTTCGGTGAAAATAATGATACCAATAAAGACTATACCATACCAAAAGCTTTAGATGGAATATTCGATCAAGCTGGTGCAATGGTTGTTGTGATAAATGTTGCTGATCCAAGTAATCCTGCTCATTTAACAACTGGCGTTCTTGATCCTGCAAATATTATAGATGCTGATGTTGTTGGCGGAGTTGATGGAGCAACTGGTCAATATAAAGGTGTTCATGCTCTTTTATCAGCAAACACAGAGCTTGCAGTAACTCCAAGAATCTTGATCGCTCCAAATTTCACGCATGATATGCCAAGTGGGAATGCAAATCCTGTGGTTAGTGAATTACTTGGAATAGCAGAAAACCTAAGAGCGATTATTATTGCTGATCTTCCAAACACCAATGACACAGATGCAATTGATTATGTTGGTGATTTTGGATCTGCCAGAGTCTTTGCGGTTTATCCTTGGGTAAAAGTTCTTGATACGTTAGGGTCTATTGCCTCCGAACCAGCATCTGCAAGAGTAGCAGGGTTAATCGTTAAATCTGATAATGAAAGAGGATTCTGGTGGTCACCGTCAAATCTTGTTATTAATGGTATTGTTGGAATTTCTAAACCGATTGACTTCGTTCTTGGCGATGTAAATTCAAAAGCCAATTACCTCAATGAAAACAACATCACAACCATAATTCAAGAAAGCGGTTTTAGGTTATGGGGTAATAGAACTTTATCAGCTGATCCTAAATGGTCATTTCTTCAAGCTAGAAGAACAGCAGATATGATTAATGATTCTCTTCTTAAATCTCACCTTTGGGCTGTTGATAGAAATATCACCAAAACCTACATCGAGGATGTTTTGGAAGGAGTTAATAATTATCTTCGTCATTTAAAAAGTATCGGAGCAATTATTGGTGGAACTGCTTTTGCTGATCCCGAGTTAAATACTCCTGATCAAATTGCTCAAGGAAAAGTAAGTTTTGATTTTGACTTCACTCCGCCATATCCAGCAGAGCATATTACCTTTAGGTCAAAAATGACCGATGATTATTTAAGCGAAATTGTTTAACTAAATTTTAAATTAACATGATTCCAAAAATATTAAAAAACTTCAATCTCTTCATTGATGGTAGAGGTTATGCTGGCAAATGTGATGAGGTAAATCCACCAAAGCTAAATATCAAATCAGAAGAATATCGAGCTGGCGGTTTAGATGCTCCAATTCCAATTGATATGGGAATGGAAAAACTAGAAGCAAGCTTCACTTTATCCGAATATGATAAAGATGTTTTAAAACAATTTGGTCTTATCAGTGGCAATGCTGTTCAAATTACCCTTCGAGGCGCTCTACAAGATGATGAAACTACCTCTCCAATTATTATCAAACTTCGTGGCATGTATACCGAAATGGATATGGGCAAATTCTCAGCTGGAGAAAAAGGAACTCTAGCTTGCACAATTGCTTGTAGATATTACAGCCTAGAAATTGATGGAGAACAATTAATCGAAGTCGATATTGATAATATGACCAGAATTATTGGCGGTGTTGATAAGATGGTTGAAATTCGTGATGCAATAGGAATTTAAGAATAAAAATTATGCAAAATATTAAATTAAATTATCCAATTGAATCAGATGGTACAAATATCACTGATTTGAATATGAGAAGATCAAAAGTCAAAGATCGTCTTTTGGTGGCTAAAATGAAAAATTCATCTGATGAGGAAAAAGAAATCAGGCTTTTTGCAAATCTTTGTGAAGTGGCTCCAAATATTATTGAAGAGCTAGACGAATCTGATTATGCCAATTTACAAAAGGCATATATGGATTTTTTCAAATCCGAGGGAATATAAGACGGGCCATCATAATTCTCTCAAAAATCACTCATTGGCCACTTTCTGAAATTTTAGAACTAACCGAAGAAGAGTTCTGCTTATTTTTTGATGAAGCAATCTTGATACAAAAAGAAACTAATGAAATTTAATTAAATTATGCCAGCTACTAATGCATCAGTTTCAGTCTTAATTGGCGCAGAGCTTGGCAAATCATTTAAAGGTGCTTTCGGATCTGCAAATAAGCAATTATCTTCACTTGGCTCTGCTATTAAAAAAGTCACTGATAGAGCAAATCAAATTGAGGCTTTTAGAAACTCATCAAGAGCTACAAAAGAAGTATCAATTGCCTATCGTGATGCTAGACAAAAATTAGATGCTCTATCAAAAGAAATTGCGGCAACTGATAGCCCATCAAAGCAGTTACAAAATAATTTTAGAAAGGCAAAGAGGTTAGCAGATCAAACAAAGAGATCTTTCATTGATACTGCTAGCTCAACCAGACAGATGGGTAAAGCCCTGCGTTCTGGTGGAATTGATATTAAAAACTTTAACTCGCAGCAAGCAAAATTAAGTAAAAATCTTAATGTTTTAAAAAGAAGGCAATCAGCTCTACAAAATAACCAAAATGCTAAGGATGCTAATTTAAGCAATAGAGCAAATTATCGCTCACAAATGGTTGATGCTGTCGCTCTTGGTGGAGTTTTATATTCGGCAGTAAAGCCAGCTGTAGATTTTGAATTAGCGATGGCAAAAGTTGGTGCAATAACTAATGAGGCAGCAGATAGTAAAGGATTTAAAGCCTTAACAAAACAAGCAAGAGAATTAGGTAGAACAACGCAATATACAGCATCTCAAGCAAGCGAAGCCATGCAATTTCTTGGTATGGCGGGTCTTAATACCAATCAAATTTTATCTGCAACTCCATCCGTATTAAATCTAGCAATTGCTGGCAATATGGATCTTGGAAGAACTGCAGATATTGCATCAAATATTCTAACTGGCTTTAATATGGAGGCGGAAAGAACTGGTGAAGTAGCTGATATTTTGGCTCAAGCAAGTAGATCAACTAATGTGAATGTTGAGATGCTTGGTCAGACCATGAAATTTATTGCTCCTGCCGCAGCGGCAGTTGGTGGTACTTTATCTGAAACTGCAACTCTAGCAGGTGTTTTAGGGGACGCTGGTATTCAGGCAACCATGGCAGGAACAATGCTTAGATCAACTTATTTGAGACTCGCTGCACCTGCAAAAGCTGGAGCTAAAGCTTTGGGTCAGATGAGAAATGAAATGGGAATCTCTGCTGAAGAAATGCCAGATGTTGCTAAAGAGGCTCTACTTGCTCAAAAAAGATTATCTGGTCTTGGAGTTAAAATCTTTGAAAATGGCAAGATGCGATCAATGGTTAGCATTTTAAAAGAAATGCATAACGCAACCAAAAACCTAGCCGATGATGAAAAACTATCAATAATCAAAGATATTTTTGGTACTAGATCAACCGCAGGAGCTTTAGCTATTTTTAAATCAGTTGAAACTGGAAGATTAGATGAGGTAGAGCAAAAAATTAACAATGCTAATGGTGCAGCAAAAGAAATGGCTGATCGTTTAAAAAATACCACATCAGGAGCATTTAAGGAATTTGCCTCAGCTATTGAATCAGTTGGAATTTCTATTGGTTCAGTTCTACTTCCTGCCTTTGCATCAATTGCCAAAACAGCAGCAAATGTTGCAGGAAGAGTAGGTATTTTTGCAGAGAAATTTCCAGTTTTAACCAAATATCTTGGCTTGGCAATTGCTGGAATGATCAGCTTTAAAGTGGTTTCTATTGGAATGGGATTCGCATTTACCTTTTTAAAAGGAGGATTTTTATCAGCTAAAGGAGCTTTGCTTGCTTATAAAACTGCAATGACCTTGATGAGCTTTTCTATCCCAAAAGTAATTCTTGGCATTAAGGCTCTTGGTGTTGCAGTAATGAGTAATCCAATTGGATTAATAATTGGTGGCATTGCAATTGCAGCAGGACTTTTGATTAAAAATTGGCAACCAGTTGGAGAATTTTTCAAGAATTTATTTAGTGGAGTAATTGGCTATGTCAAAAAAGCCTTTAAATGGGTTAGTAAATTATTAAAACCACTAGCAAAAATTAAAGATGTTGCTGGCAAAGGAATCAGTTCTGTAAAGGGTATATTTTCTGATGATGAGGCAAATAATCAAAGCCAAATTGGTGATACGATTAAGGACTTACAATCTGACAATACTGATTTTAGCAAGATAATCGAAACCAGTAATATCTCTAATATTGCTGGTAGTAGCTCAAATTCCAATATCTCAATTTCTGCTCCAATTACTATTAATGCACATACCAATGCAGATGAAAAAACAATCGCTAATCAGGTTAGAATAGCAATTGATGAGGTGATGCATAAATTTGCAGTGAGAAAACAGGCACTCAATTTTGACTAAGTTATGGCACTCGATTTCTTTAAAAATATCAGCTCCAAATTAACAGTTAATAATCTGCTGAAAGTTGATATGATGCTTCTTTTAGGTGCTTACCGCTTTGCCATCAAAAGCTCTGCTTACCAAACACTCAAAAGACAAAGTGAATATCGTTGGCAAGAAATTAACCGAATAAATGCCAACCCAACTTTGCAATTTACTGGTTTTGGCGTTGAAACCATTGATCTTGAAGGAGTTATTTATCCGCATTTTAAAGGAGGATTAAAGCAAATAACTTTAATGAGAGCGCAAGCAGGACTTGGAAAACCATTATTTCTTGTTTCAGGAAATGGCTTTGCTTTTGGTAGATGGTGCATTGTCAAAATAACTGAAAATCAAAGTAATTTTTTAAATGATGGGGCTCCAAGGAAAATTGAATTTTCTATTAGCTTGAAGCGATATGGTGAGGATCAAAAAAGAGGAATTAAAGGTATTATTCAAAATGTTGTAAGTGCGCTATGAGCATTATCTACACTACCAAGGACGGCGATGTTTTGGATCAAATTTGCCAAAATTATTATGGCAAAACTAGCAAAATTGCTGAACAGGTAATTGAAGCAAATCCTCATATTGTAGATCTTGAACCAGTATTTGAGGCAGGAATCAAGATTACTCTGCCTGACATAATTCAACAAAAAGAATCTGAAACAGTAAAACTCTGGTCTTAGAAAAAATTCATGAAACCTATATTTTCTATTGTTGCTGATGATAAGGATATCACCGATCTTTTATCTGCCAGACTAATTTCTTTAAATATTAGCGATGAAACTGGGTTAGTTTCTGATAAGGCAGAAATTCTTTTAGATAATAGGGATAATATTTTGGATATTCCGCCTAGAGGAACAACGCTTAAAATTTATCTAGGCTATGATAAAGAAAATCTATCCTTAATGGGTAGCTTCATCGTTGATAATATTAGCCTCTCATCTCCTCCAAGCAAACTTAGAATTGTAGCCAAAGCTAGTTATGGTAATGATAAAAATCTGAGCAACAAAATCAGATCGCCAAAAAGCAGATCATGGCATGAATATAGCTTAGTTGGCATAATTTCTAAAATCGCAACTGAGCATAAATTTGAGAGCCTAATTGATGAATATTTTAACCAAATATATATCAATCACATAGATCAGGCTAATGAGAGTGATTTATCATTTTTGGTTAGCCTATCTCAAAATTACGATGCTTTAATCAAATTCATCACTGGCAAATTGGTTTTTGCTAGAAAAAGCCAATCTCTATCAATTAGCGGTAAGGAACTTCCAACAACAGAAATCTTTGAAAATCAAATAACCAACTGGCGCTTAGATATCCTTGATCGAGGAAAATTTGGTAAGGTAATTGCGCGGTATCACGATTTTGCAACAGGAGAAGAAAAGCAAGTTTTTGCAGGAAGTGATGATCCTGCTTACGAGATAAGATTTACTTTTACTGACGAATCAAGAGCTATCAATGCAGCAAAATCAAAATTAGCAGAATTTGAAAGAGGAATAACAAAACTAGAACTATCAATTGCTGGCAATCCAAACCTATCTGCTGAAAAGCCAATAACCATTCCTGATATCAGATATCTAAAAGACAAAAACTGGATCATTAATTCAGTAAATCACGAATTAAGTGATCAAGGATATAAATCCACTATCAACGCAATAGAAAAATTTTATGCTTAAAAAAGATAACAAACAATATGTGCTAACTCACTCTGAACTTGAATGTCTTCTTAATAAGGCTTCCAAAAAAGGAGCGAAGGAGGCTTTGAGCGAAATTGGTCTAGACGATGTTCAAGCTTATGTCGATATTTTAAGCTTAAGAGAATTATTGAAATCTCTTAGAATAGCAAAGAAACATGCTTTTAGAATTTTTATCAAATGGTTAGTAATTGGTATTATGGGTCTAATTACAGCAGGATTCATAGCGCTAATTGGTGACAACATAAATCTTAAATAAAATGCCAAAATTTTCTAATAGATCAAAAAATAATCTAATTACCTGCCACCCTAAATTACAGGAATTATTTCACACAATAATCAAAAATTATGATTGTACCATTATTGAAGGACATAGGAGTAATGATAGGCAAGATGAGCTTTTTCATCAAGGTAAATCAAAGTTAAAATCTGGTCAAAGCAAACATAATAATAATCCAAGTTTAGCTGTTGATGCAATTCCATACCCAATCGACTGGAATGATAAAATTAAATTTTATCATTTTGTTGGTTATGTGAAAGCGACTGCAGATCAGCTAAATATCAAAATAAGGTGCGGTGCCGATTGGGATAACGACAATGATCTAAAAGATCAGACATTTTTCGATTTACCACATTTTGAATTAATAACCGATTAACTAAAACGATGACAAATAATTTTTTACAAGACTCCAAAGGCAATAAATCCTCAAAAAGGCTTTGGGGATCAATATTGCTAGCGATAGGCATAATATTTTCTACCATATTATTTGCTTACTCACTTTATCGAGGTGCAGCAGATGCAGCAACAGCTCTTGGTATCATTAATATGTTTTTGATTTCAGGTGGCGGATTGCTTGGAATTGGCGTGTTTGAGAAAGGAATAAATATTAAAAGAAGATGATCGAAGGACTAATAATCAAATCAATGATATTTTTGGCAGGAATTTGCGCCAGTTTTGGCTTTGGATTTTTTAAGGGCAAAAAATCAGAAAAAATTAAGCAACTCAAAAATAATGTTAGTGATGCAAAAAAATCTAAGAAGAGGCAAATTAATCGTAGGAATGATAGCGTTTCTACTGTTAAACGCCGGATGCAAAAATATGTCCGTAAATAATCTCTGCCTTTGGGCGAATCCTATTACAATTACGCAGTCAGAGTTAAATTCTTTGAGCGAAGAAACACTTCGCCAAATTGATAATTTCAATCAGGAATTTGAAGAAAGATGTGATTAGAAAATCAGCATTTATTTAAGAAAAATAGCACTAATTGACTTGATAGACAAACCTTACGAAGCTAATATATACCTAGCTTTACAAGGCTTTTTAATAAAAAATATCAATCAAATTAGCTTATGAAAAATTCTGAAGTTTTAACATTTTTTAATAAATTTTTACCCGCAACAAATCCTAAATTTTGTGAAGATTTTTACAAAATTTTAAAAGAGGAGCAAACCAAAAATAATCAATCTTGGATGAAGGATTTAGTTCTACTGGTTGATGGAATTAACGCCGATAATAAATCAAAAAATTAAAAAATATGAGTAATTTAATTTACCAAGGCATCGTTGAAGATATTAGAAGCGATAAATGTTCTGATAGTGAAATTGAGAAATTGCTAGAAGTTTTTACAAGAGCGATTGGTTATTTTGAGCCAGATCTTAACGAAAAATCATGGGATAGTTTGGAGGGTTTTTCTGGATCTTGCCAATATGGAGTTGTTAATTTTAGCTTAAAAATTAACAAAAAGAAAAAAGGAGATATTTTCCATTATACTGGCGAATTCAAATCAGACTCAAAAAATCTAAAAATCTTTGCTAAATCCGACAATTAATCATTCGAGTTACCAACACTCAAGTTCTTCACTCTCCTTCTAAAAACCTTATCAAACTTCTCTATATTGGTTTTAAACCACTCATGCTGATTGCTCCAATCATCATTATTTGCTATATTCACATCATTTTTAGAAATAATAATTTTTGACTGAGTTTTATTGGGGTTTTCTTTCCATTCCAAATCAGCGCCAATTTCATTTTCAATAGCCTCTTTATCTTGCTCCAGAAGGTTATAAAAAGCCTTTGATTCATTTTTATCAGCAATACACAGTTCAACACTAATTTTGTTGTTAAGAGTGTTTAATGTAGCATTAATATAAAAGTGACTGCGACCAACTGCAAAAGTTTGCCAATGTCTTGGACGAGGGTCTTGAGTGCGAAGTTTTGAATTTGTACTCTCAAGATAATCAACTAATTTCTGCCAATAGCGATATTGCATTGCTTTAGTTTCTGATTCAATTCCATCACTGATATTTTTAGCTGCTTGAGATATTGTTTTGCTCCAATTGTTAGGTTTGCTGATAATATTAAATTTAGGTGCAGCTGGGGAATCTCCTATTTTCCATAACTCAACTTCTAATCCAAAAAATCTAAAATTATCATCAGTAATTTTATTGAGCCAATCAAGTGCCGCTCTATGTTCTTCTGTAAATTTTGATGCCACCCAAACAATAGTAACCGCTTGCAATCCAGCAGCATAGGTCATTAATTGACCAAGATGTTTATGATCTGTTTTTTCAATCTGATTTTCAATCAACACCCAAGAATCATCCTCGGTATTTTTGCATAAAATATCCGCCCTAAATGGCCCCACATCTTTTTCTTGAGCTTCTAATTCTAGCTCAATTCCAATAGTTTCACCCAGCAATTCTAGATTTTTCTCTTCCGCAAGCCAAGGAGTGAATCCTTGATCCTCGGTTTTCCATATTTTACGAAGTTCTACTTTTTCTAATTTTCCTAACATAATATTTTTAATTGTTAAAATTTATAATAAGTTGTTTTCACCATTATCTCGAACCTCGGTCAAAGCCTTACTAAAGAAGTGTTTTATCACTTGCTCTCTAGCTTTTGGATCGGTCATTATAATATTTTGTAATTCATTTTCACGCTGTGAAAGCTTAATAAATCCTTGGAAAAATGCCTGAGAAAATGCACCATAAACTACGTCTGGCGGATTATTTCTGAGCATTTCTTTTAAGTCAGGGCTCATAATTTCCCTATTCACCTTTCTATATTTCAAAAAATCATCTTTAGAAAAAGATGTTCCATGTCTTTGATTAAAACTTTCTATTATTTCAGATAGAGATTTTTCTTCATCTTCCGCTGGGTTATTAGCCCCAAAATCTTTAATAGGCGGCAGCTCTTTGCCCGATCCAACTGACAAGGAAGCGTTGCTTTGCTCTTTTTTCTCAATTCTAAATGCTTTTAACCTGATCATATCATCAGTAATTTCAACATCTGGCGGAACTTGTCTATTAGGTAATAACTTAACAAGCCAAGAGGAGTAAGAAAATAATTTTTCTAATCCAGTATCATATAAACGCATCACTTGAGAAACAAATGAGTAAAAACGCATATAACTTTTAAGAAGTTGACGAAACTCTTCTTGCTTGCCTTCATCTTCTTCATATTTAAAACGCTCAACAGCATTTTTAACCAATTTCTCTAATTCGATTCTATCAAAAGAATCAAGACCAATACCTTTATAATAAATATCAGCAAATCTATTGATCTCATCTTCATCTATAATTCCATAAGCTCTTATTCTTCCTTCAAGGTCATAAATTTGATTAGGATCAGAAACAGCTTCAACTAATGTTGTTTCAAAATATGGTCTAAAGGCTTCCTGTATATCAGTCACTTCATTTTGAAAATCCAAAACAAAAGTATTGTCTTTATTTGGGAATGTTCTGTTAAGACGAGATAAAGTTTGAACCGCTTGCAATCCATCTAATTTGCGATCAAGATACATCGCACATAATTTAGGCTGATCAAAGCCAGTTTGATATTTTTCTGCTACTATTAATAATTTATACTCAACATCACTATTAAATTTCTCAGGTAAGGCATTTTCAGAAAAATCATTTAAACCAGCCTCAGTGTAGTTGTTACCATCAATATTTAACTCCCCAGAAAAAGCGATCAACGCTTTGATGTTAAGATAATTTTTATCCTCAATATATTTTCTGATTGCTTGATAATATCTAAAAGCATGTTCACGACTTCCAGTTACCACCATAGCTTTAGCATTTCCTGATAATTCATCTGCTACATGGCGGCGAAAATGTTCTACAATAACCTCAACTTTCTGAGCAATTGCAGTCGGATGTAACGATGCAAATCTAGCAACTCTTGGATGAGCTTTTCTCCCTCTTAATTCTGGATCATCTTCTATTGCCTTTTCTAGCTGATAATAGGTTTTGTAAGTGATATAATTTTGTAAGACATCAAGAATAAACCCTTCTTCAATTGCTTGCCTCATTGAGTAGATATGAAATGGTTTCGGCAATCCATCGATATCCTTAGTTCCAAATCTTTCTAGGGTAACATTTTTTGGGGTAGCGGTAAAAGCAAAATAGCTAATATTTTTTTGTGGCCCTCTCTTTTGTTGATAATCGGCAACAATATCTTCTATTTCTGTTTTATCGTCATTTTTGGATAAAACGTTTGATAAGTGACCAGCTCTTTTGCCAGATTGTGAGCCGTGCGCTTCATCAATTAAAATAGCAAAATTTCTTTCATTTTGTAGACTAACCTCTTTTAAATGCTCAGTAGAAAATTTATGAATTGTGGTAATAATAATTTTAGCTCCTGCCTCTATCGCTTCTTTTAATTGGCGCGAAGTCCCATCTATCTTCTTTACCACTCCCTTAACTTGCTCAAATGAAGCAATCGTGTTTTGTAGCTGACGATCAAGAACTATTCTGTCAGTTACAACAATAACACTATTAAATATAGATTTATCCTCATCATTATGAAGCGTGATTAAGCGATGGGCCACCCAGCCAATTGTATTGGATTTTCCAGATCCAGCAGAATGTTGAACTAAATAATTTTGCCCAGATTTAAATTCTTTAGCGTGATTTAATATTTTTAAAACGCAGTCCAGCTGATGAAAGCGAGGAAATATAATTACTTCTTGGGATTCTTTTTTCTCTAAATGAATAAAACGACCAATAATATCTAAGAAAATCTCACGAGAAAATATTGCCTTACAATCCTTTAAATCATTATACAAATAAGCAATTCGAAACTCATTTTTAATATCAGGATTTCCAGCTCCTCCATTCAAACCTCTATTAAATGGTAAAAAGTTAGTTTTACCATTAACAAGCTTGGTTGTCATAGAAACATTATCCTCGTCAACTGCAAAATGCACTAAAGCACCTCTTTTAAAAGTTAAAAGAGCTTCTCCTGCTGGCGATCTATCTTTACGATATTGTTTTTCTGCATGTTTAAAAGTAGAACCAGTTGCTAGGTTCTTGCATTCCATCGTGGCGATAGCAATGCCATTAACAAATAAAGCGATATCAATTCTATTATCATTTTTGGCGCTATATTTTAACTCATCAATAACACTTAGAATATTTTGCTCGTAGGCTTCAGATAATTCCTTAGTAAGATTTGATGCGGGCTTAAAAAAGCAAAGAGAGAATTTGATGCCAGGAATTAGCTTAATGCCTTGCCTCAAAACATCTAAAGTACCACGCTGTTTCAATGCTTTTTCTAGCTGTTTAAAAAATTCATTTTCAGCAGAGGCAGAGTAACTTTCTTCTAATTTCTGCCATTCTGAGTTTTGAGTGTTTTTAATAAATTTAAGAACCAACTCCTTATCAAGAGCAATTTTACGATCAAAATCATCAGAGCTTCTTTTAATATATCCTTGGTTTTCAGCCAGCTTATCAATTATATGATACTGCAAAACATTTTCTCTATGAATTGCATATTTGCTATAAGTTCTTGTTTTCGAATCCTGTATATTAAAATTATTTGTCATGCCGTCATGGTTTTATTAATTTTATCTAACTTTTGATCTCCTAAACCTCTATTTTGCCATTCTTCTATATTTAGCTGACCCGTTATTGCTTCGGTAATTATTGAAGATTTAAATTGTAGCAGTAGCTTGATTGAATCCTCTGTCTTTTGAGAAATATTAGAAATATTTTTTAACTTTTCGTTGATTAAGGAAATAACTTTCTTTTGGTCAGTAATTGAAGGCAAGTCTATTAACTTTGACCCTATATAACCCCAAGATGCACGAGGCATCCTAGCGCCATAAGTAGAAGAGACAATATCTTCTATAAAGCCTTTCTCCAGCATCATATATTTTAAATATGAAGCTAAAACTTTTTTGGGTTTTAAAACTATCGCTTCTGTAGAGCAAACTCCATCAAAGTTAACTACAGCCACCTTAGCTAGGTTTGGACGCAATTTGCCAAATAAAACATCTCCAGAATAGAACTGGGATACTAAGCCATCTGGAGAGGATTCTGCATCAATTTTAATATCCCCAGTCCAAGATTTAATATTTTCTAAACCTATATAAGAGGCATTAGTATCCTTATATGATAATTTCATAGTTCTTAATTCTACTATATGCTTTATTTTGTATTTTTTTCTAGACTCTTGGTTTGACTCTAAAATCAAATTAGAAATAATATTATTTCTCTTTTCATGCAACAAGCCAAGTAATCTTTCCTTCCTTTCAATCAAAAGATCAATTCTCTCAATCTCCTTATCTAAAAAATTGGCAATTTGCTTCTGTTCTTCATATTTAGGAAGTGCAACTATAATACTTTTCAATTCTGAATACCTAGTTGTCCATAAATCAGCAACAATACCATGGCCATATTTATAAAACTCTTCTTGGAATGCGTAACTTTTTAATAGATGATGAATGAATTTTGGATAGCCATGTCTTGGCTCAAGCACTATATTTATCAATGATACAGATCCATTATAAATAGAAAGTCCACTGGATCCCCGTCTGTCTGACCTGCTATTTATTACAAAGTCACCAATCAAAACCTTCTTTCTATTATCTCCATCGTCAGATTTTGCAACATTGGCCATTTGTGGTACTATGCCATGTTTTGCAACGGATAGTGGTGAATAATCTTTGTCACTAACTTTTTCTTTTCGCTCATTAAAAAGTTGTCCTAACTTTTCAAGCTTCCAATAATTGGGGGTGTTGTTAATCATAATATTAATCATCCCACAACTCCTTTTAATAGTTCAGCAATCTCAACTTCCAATTCTTTCAATTCTTTATCAATCTCTAAGGCTGGACGAGGTGGAACATATTTGTAAAAATAGCGATTAAAATTTATCTCGTAACCAACTCTGCCAATTTTATCATCTTTTTTATCTTTATGTTTTTTATCGATAAAAGCTTCTGGAACAAACGGAATAACTTCGCGCTCAAAGTAAGTTTGATAATCTTCCTTTAATGGCACTAACTCTGTATCTCTTAAGTCAGCATCTGGCTCAATATTTCCTTTTGAATTTTTACAAATATCTGCCTTTTCATCTTTTTGGCTAAAGGAATTTAAAATAGCTTTTTTAAGCGGCGGAGTAATTTTGATACTTGTTTCTTTTAAAATATTAGTGAGGGCTTTTTCAAATTTATTACGATTTAAAAATAACTCATCTGATAAATTATTTTGGAATAGAGTTAGTAATTCTTTCTGCTCTTGGTCACTTAATTTTAAAAATGCCTTTTCTATTCTTAATTTTTCTAAACGATCCTTATTAATAGCAAAATTAAGCCTTAATGGTCTTTCAACTCTAATTTCACGATAACCAAATTCTGATGAATTAAAGATTTTAGAAAATTCTTTTAACTCTTCTGGTACATCATCATATGCTTGATAAATTTTAACTATTTCGTCACGAGCATTTTTTGGTATTTCCCTTCTTTTATCACCCAAACTTTTTCTCATCGATTGCCAGAATCTTTCACTGCCAGCATTGATTAATTGAATTTTGCCTCGTCTTTTTACCTCTTTTTTGTTGGTAAGTATCCAAACATAGGTTTGAATTCCTGTGTTGTAAAAAAGATCAGTTGGTAAAGCTATAATTGCTTCCAACCAGTCATTTTCTATTACCCATCTTCTAATCTCACTTTCGCCAGAACCAGCTCCGCCAGTAAATAGAGGTGAGCCGTTCATTACAATTCCAATGCGAGAGCCAATTTCATCATCTCTCATTTTAGAAACCATATGCTGCAAGAAGAGTAACTGACCATCTGAAACTCTTGGCAATCCTGCGCCAAATCTGCCATCCTCACCTTTAGTTTTGGCTTCATCTAAAATTTTATCTTGGTATTTTTTCCAATCCACACCATAGGGAGGATTAGAAAGCATATAATGAAATTTTTTATCATTATGAGCATCTTCGGTTAAAGTATTTCCATAAGCAATTTGTTCTGGATCATGACTAGTAACCAACATATCAGATTTGCAAATTCCAAAAGATTCTGGGTTTAGTTCTTGTCCATAAAGCTCTACATGAATTTTAGAATTAAATTCTTTCATTGCTTCTTCCATCAAAGCAAGCATACCTCCTGTTCCGCAGGCCGGATCATAAACTGTGCGAATAATTCCAGAACCAGTTATGGCATCAGCGTCATTTATTAGCAGTAGATCAACTATTAATTTTATTACTTCTCTTGGTGTAAAATGCTCTCCGGCAGTTTCATTAGAAATTTCAGAAAAACGACGGATTAAATCTTCAAATAAATAACCCATTTCAATATTAGAAACCTTATCTGGATGAAGATCGATTTGCACAAATTTATCAAAAATTTGCCAAAGAATCCCACCTTCTTTTAAGCGCTTTAATTGATCGGTAAATAAGAATTTCTCTAAAAATATATCCCTAACCGAGCTGTTGAATTTAGTTATATAGTCCATCAAGTTTTTATGAACATCCAGCGGATCTTGCTCCTTTATCTTGCTTAGGGTTAGGTTGCTATAATTATAAACTTTTAGATTATTACCAACTGCATTAAACATGATCATGTCTTTTGTATGATCATCACTTTCAGCAGGAAGAGTTTTTGAAGCTTTGATAGCCAGTTCTTTTGTTGGCTCCAAAATGCAGTCCAAACGACGCAAAACAACAAATGGCAAAATAACCTTACCATATTCAGATTGCTTAAAATCACCTCGCAATATTTCAGCAATAGACCAAGCAAATGAGCTTAAAGTTTGTACTTTTGAGTTTTTCATATTTTTCTATTTTGTTTTTTCTTGTTTCTTAATCCAATTATCAATTTCACTTTTTCTAAATCTCCAAGCATTACCAACCTTAAATCCGGGAATCTTTTTATCAGACGCAAAACGATATGCTGTTTTTTCGGCTATTTTTAAGTAATCAGCCAGTTCCTTCATCGTCATTATGTCGTTCTTTTCAATGATACTCATAAAATTTAAGCAATCTGTTGTAAGTTGAATTAAAAAACTTTCTATATAGAATAGGATAGAAAATAATAGAAAACAAGAGTAGTGGTAATTTTTTTGCAAAATGGACAAATTGATGCCTTAAAACAATCATTAATCGATATTTCTAGCTATTTTGTTGCTTTTTGTAGTCTTTTACTTTAAAATTCTAAGCTTTTCTAATCCTTGCTTAAAGGATTTAGATATTTTGCCACTAATATCTAAAAATAATTTATAAGAAAATTTGTTTTGTTTAATAAAGAAACTATTTCAATATTCAAAAATAAGGCGATTTAATAGAAAATCGTTATTGCTGCTTGCTGCCCTAGAATTATATATAATCATATCAAGAATCAGAGAAATTAACTTTTGTCATGTAGGTGCAAATATCATTAGATTTGTTCTAATAATCTCTCTTTCATTTTTTCAGCCTCTATCAATTGCAAATTCTTATGCCAACACTCTTCCTATCGAAGTTGATGGCACAACTAACACACAAATTGATTCAGCGGCCAATGGAGTGCCAATTGTAAATATTGCCGCACCTAACTCAGGAGGGCTTAGTCACAACAAATTTAATTCATATAATGTCAATCCATCAGGTTTAGTAATAAATAATGCTACTGGTAATCCAAACCAAGTAGTACAGACTCAAATTGGAGGATTAATCACAGATAACCCAAATCTTGCTAATTCTGGTTCTGCTAGAGTTATTTTAAATGAAGTAACTAGTACAAACAGATCAATTTTGAATGGTTACACAGAAA
>Ga0228657_1000550_pt1 | contig 16799 bp, 12 predicted proteins | sample 70DmetaG_FD_182743 | JGI IMG/M metagenome (GOLD analysis project Ga0228657, IMG submission 182743) | Seawater microbial communities from Monterey Bay, California, United States - 70D | ecosystem: Environmental > Aquatic > Marine > Coastal | place: USA: California | collected 2016-10-07 | reverse complement strand
ATATATGTTGTTTTTCTAATTCTTTAAATTCATCGTAATACTTAGAACTGATAACAGCTTCATTGGCTTTTGGATTAAAGTTTAATGGAGATGCATTAAATTGATAAAACACAAAAACCATTACCCCGGTTAACAATATAAAAAATTGCATGGGTACTTTTAACAAACCATTGAATAGGAGGCCCAGTTGACTTTCTCTTAGAGATTTTCCAGACAAATATCTTTGCACCTGACTTTGATCTGTTCCAAAATAAGAAAGCATCAAAAATGTACCACCTAAAAACCCCGTCCAAACTGTATACTTTTTATCTAAATCAAATGAAAAATCTAATACTTTCATTTTATCACTTGCTCCTGCTATATCTAATGCTTTAGAGAATGTAATCCCGTTTGGGATATAGAACATAATTAAAGTAAAAGCAGTTACCATCCCAAAAAATATAATGATCATTTGCTGTTTTTGTGTAACATTCACTGCCTTAGTGCCACCAGAAACAGTATAAAATATAACCAGTAAACCAATAACTACATTAAGCACTATTAAATCCCAACCAAGTACATAAGATAAAATAATTGCCGGAGCATAAATAGTGATTCCAGCAGCAAGGCCACGTTGAATTAAAAATAAAAATGCAGTAAGCGATCTTGTTTTTAAATCAAATCTAGTTTCTAGATATTCATATGCTGTATAGACATTTAATTTATAGTAAATTGGAATAAAAACCAGACAAATAATAACCATGGCTATAGGTAAACCAAAGTAGAATTGTACAAAACCCATTCCGTCATGGAAAGCCTGACCTGGTGTAGATAAAAAAGTAATGGCACTCGCTTGAGTAGCCATTACAGACAATCCTATAGTCCACCATTTAGTATCATTACCTCCTTTGATATAATCTTCCACTCCGCTATCCATTTTACGGGTCTTATAAACTCCGTATAAAACAATAAATAGCAACGTTGTTACTAAAACAAACCAATCTAATGGATGTAAATCTGGTACTCCCATAATTACTTAGTGAAAAATTGTGTTATAAAATAAAAAATAAGAATATATATAACATTTACAATCAGTACAATTGAATATATTTTTTTCCAAAGTTTTTTTTCAATTTTCATTATTAGTTTTTTAATTGCTTTTGTTGCTGAATACGTTGTTTACCTATGGATAAAATATTTGCAAATAACTTATAAGCTCCTGGAACTCCTGCTGGCAATTCTCTAAAAAAACTTAATCCAGTATATATGTAGTTCCCTTTTCCATATTTAGCAAGTAATAAACTTCCTTTCTTTGGATTCTCTCCTTTGTCGTTCATGGATAAAATAGGAGTATATTCTGAACTCCAGGAATTAGGAAAATACAAACCTCTTTCTTGAACCCATCCATCAAAATCTTTTTCAGTAATTTTATTAGGGAAATTCATTATTGGATGATTTTTCTCTAAGATTTCTACTGTAGCATTTTCATCAGTTACTCTGTCTCTAGATAATTTTAACTTAAATGGAGCAGCTACATCAACCCCTCGACTAGTATTATATTGAACTACCATATTTCCACCATTTTTTACATATTCTAGTAAAAATTTTTGTTTATATTTTAATACGGAAATTGTGTTATAAGCTCTAATTCCTAAAACAATAGCATCAAACTTTTTTAAATTTTCTGTATTAATTTCCTCGGGATTAATCATCTGTACAGCATAACCGATTTGTTTTAAACTTTCTGGAACAACATCTCCGGCACCTTTAATGTAACCAATAAAATTCCCTGCTTTTTGTATACTCAACCGAACTACTTTTGCTTCTGATTTTTGCAATACAGATTGCTTTGGAATGTGATCATATTTAATTTCTATTAATTCTTTATCAAATTGGTTATCACCTATGAGTAAAGTTGCTTCAATAATTCCTTGCGAATCATCAACCGGAGGAATTACTTTGAATTGAAAATTTTGGACATCCCCTTTTTGTTTGATGTCTACATCAATAAAACTGGGTGAAACCTGCCATTTTTTTGGCACCTTTAAAGATAATTTTCCCATAACATTACTAGCCCCTGATCTTACTTCCACAGATATTAAACGCTCTTTTAAATCCGAGAATAACACCACTTTTTCCTTAAGTTTTGTAGTTACAATTGGTAGTATTTCAAACGGTTCGTATAATTCACCTTTGTCTCTTTTTGAATATCGATGAATAACTTCTTTTTTTATCTTAATGGGTTGACTATCTACTAAAAGATTAAAATAAACAGCTACCTTTCTAGGTGTTTCAGGTTTTCCAATTAACTGACTATCAGGTACTTGATACATCCCTAAAGTTCCTTTTGACTGTAGCCAATAAGGATCTGTGTAATGTAAGTTGTTTAACTTAATAGTCTGTTTAAACTCTTGTTTTTGGTTACCCTGTAACAGTATATCTGTTTTTATTTTTTGGAGATTACTAGTTTTAAAACTCATTGATTCTAAATAGACAGGCACCTCAGAATTTCTATTTAAAACTTCAATATTGATAGTTATATTTTCGTTTGGAACACTACTAGCACTTTGTGCAGATGCTTCTAAATATAATCCTGCACAAGCTTCAATAATTTGACTAATTTGTTCGGATTTAATTCTTTTCCAATGAATATCCTTGAGAGATTTGATTTTCTTGTAGGCTTTCATTAAATCCTTCAAATGTTTTGCAGGTTCAGCAAAATTAAAATTCTTCTCTATTTCATATAGTATATCACCAATTTCTCCTCCACCTTGAAGTCGATTCCAAGTGGTATTAATACCAGCAAAAATATCATTAGAATCTTTAGGTCTATCTCCTTTTAAAAATTCTAAAAATTCTTTTTGACTTCCTCTGTTGGTTAGTCTTCCAAAACCTTGACATAGATGCTGACTGCTAGCTAGAGCTGCAACCTCATTATTGGATAGTCCTTTTAAAGGATAATAAACTCCAACGTCTACTGAAGTTAATTTACCTTCTGTAGCATTTTTAAACGCTTCTTCTGTTTTATAAAACCAAGAGGATGTATTAAAATATACACGTTTAGGTTGCCAAGTATCTGTGTATTTTAACTGATCTGAAAAATTTATAGCATCATCAGCTAAATCAAAAGCTTCAAGACTTAACATGGCCGAAGTTGTATGATGTCCATGAGTAGTTCCGGGAGTTCTATGATTAAATCTATTGATAATTACATCCGGTTTAAAAGTTCTAATAGCCCAAACCACATCACTTAAAACTTTTTCTTTATCCCAAATATCCAAAGTTTCTTCTGGGTGTTTAGAATATCCAAAGTCATTAGCTCTCGTAAAAAACTGCTCACCTCCATCTATTCTTCTAGCAGCTAAAAGTTCTTGAGTTCTTATGACACCTAATAGCTCTCTTATTTCGGATCCAATCAGATTCTGTCCTCCATCTCCTCTAGTTAATGATAAATAACCAGTTCTAGCTTTCACATGATTTGATAAATAGGATATTAAACGAGTATTTTCATCATCTGGATGCGCAGCTATATACAAAGCAGTGCCTAAAAAATTTAATTTCTGAATTTTCTCATAAATTTCATTGGAAGATAATTTTGTTGGCTTTTGTGAAGAAATTTGAAAACTTACAAGTAGAAATAAAAATGTAGTAATCCAGTTTTTCATAGTATTATTGGGTTTCATCGCTAACAAATGTAGCATTTTAAATCTTCATTTAAAATTGCAAAAACAATTTAACATATTTCAAAAACCCCCATTGATTCACATACTTATTTAATCAAAAAAGCTATCAACAATAAGAGTAAAATGTTGATAACAATATTTTCAAAATCACTAATTTCCAATATCTTTGTAATTGAACCATACCTTAACAAATATCAAAATGAAATTTATCGTATCAAGCTCGCAATTATTAAAACAACTACAAGTTTTAGGCGGAGTTATTAACAGCAATAATACCTTACCTATATTAGATAATTTCTTGTTTGAAGTTTCTGAAAATCAATTAAAAATTTCTGCATCTGATTTAGAAACAACTATGAGTGCAGTAGTTACAATAGAATCTGATACATCTGGCTCTATCGCAATATCAGCTAGATTACTCCTAGATACTTTAAAAACATTTCCAGATCAACCATTAACTTTTAAAACTGAAGGTGATAGCATCATAGAAATAAGTTCTGATCAAGGTAAGTATGACATGGCATACTTTGGAGGTGATGAGTTCCCAAAATCTGTGAGCCTACCTTCACCAAGTAAAACAATCATACCATCTAATATTTTAGCGACAGCTATATCAAAAACAATTTTTGCTGCAGGTAATGATGATTTACGACCAGTAATGAGTGGAGTCTTTTTTCAATTTAGTTCACAAAATTTAACCTTTGTAGCAACAGATGCACACAAATTAGTGAAGTATACCAGAACTGATGTAACAGCAGATAAAACTGCTGAATTTATCATGCCAAAAAAACCATTGAATTTATTGAAAGGTGTTTTAAGTGGTGAAGAAGATGTTACCATTGAATACAATGATGCCAATGCGAAATTTACGTTTGAAAATTTTGTTTTAATCTGTAGATTAATTGATGGAAAATATCCTAATTACGAAGCTGTAATTCCAAAAGAAAATCCAAATAAGTTAACAGTAGATAGAGCATCCTTTCAAAATTCAGTTCGTCGTGTTTCTATTTTCTCAAGCAAAACAACACATCAGATTCGCTTAAAAATGGCAGGTACTGAGTTAAACATTTCTGCTGAAGATATCGATTTTTCAAATAAGGCAGATGAACGCTTAAATTGTGATTATCAAGGAGATGATATGCAAATTGGATTTAACTCTCGTTTTTTAAGTGAAATGTTGAGTAATTTGAGTTCTAATGAGGTCTTAATTGAAATGTCATTACCAAACAGAGCTGGTATTTTAACTCCTATAGACGGTACAGACGAGGGTGAACAAATCACGATGTTGGTAATGCCAGTAATGTTAAATAACTAATCCGATCCATGTTAAATTAACCTATAATTTGTGTAGGATATTTTATCAAATTTACATCAATAGACTACAACACAATACTGAAGTAAAACCAGTTTATCGTTGTAGTTTTTTTGTTTATTTTTATGATTAAAATTTTATCTTATTGAATTTTCTAGCACATTTGTATTTATCTGAAAACTACCCAAATATTATGATTGGTAATTTTATAGCTGACCATATCAAAGGGAATCAGTTCAGTCATTTTAATTCACAAATTAAACTGGGTATAAAATTACACAGAGAAATAGATACTTTTACAGATACCCATGAAATTACTAGAATCAGTAAGCGAAGACTTCATAAACGTTATGGATTGTTTGCAGGTATTATTATTGATATTTTTTATGATCATTATTTAGCAAAAAACTGGAATGATTATTCTGCCATACCCTTAAAAATCTACGTTAATTCAGTCTATAATTTACTTAATAGTCATAAAGAAATATTACCAGAGAAAACATTGCAAATGATACCCTATATGATAAAATATAATTGGCTTTACAACTATCAATATAAAGAGGGAATTAAAAATGTTCTTCAAGGAATGAATCGTAGAACAAATAATAAAGGTCAGATAGATTTAGCGATTGAAGACCTATACAAATTAGACACAGATTTTGATAAAGATTTTGAATCATTTTTCAAAGATTTAAGAATTTTCTCTCATCAAAAAATTAAAAAATTAAACCCTCAAAACACCTATTCATGAAAAAAATAATTCTCTTATTTATTATAAGTTTACTTTTTACATCTTGTAATCAAGAGGAAGAAAACACTAATCAACTGAAAGGTTTGGTTACAGAAAAAGCAATGGTAGTTTCAGCACGAGCTGAAGCTTCTAAAATTGGGACAGAAATTTTAAATAAAGGGGGGAATGCTTTCGATGCTATGATGGCTACTGAATTAGCATTAGCTGTTAGTTATCCAGTTGCAGGAAATATTGGTGGTGGTGGTTTTATGGTTTACAGAAAAAATGATGGTGAAATTGGTGCCCTAGACTACAGAGAGAAGGCTCCTTTAGCGGCCTCTAAAGATATGTATTTAGATACAGAAGGAAATGTTATCAAAGGCAAGAGTACCTCTGGCGCTACTGCTGTAGGAGTTCCTGGAACTATAGCTGGAGTGTTTAAAGCTCAAGAAAAGTTTGGTGTATTGTCTGTCAAAGAGGTTTTAACTCCTGTGATAGCATTAGCAAAGAAAGGAGTTTTAGTTACAAAAAAACAAGAAAAAAGAATTCTAAAGCATCAAAAAGATTTTAAAAAAGTAAATAAGGATACATTTATTTTTCTTGATCCATGGAAAGAGGGTGATACTATAAAATATATTGCCCTAGCCAATACTTTAGAACGTATTTTAAAAAATGGTAGAGATGAATTTTACAAAGGAGAAACTGCAAAAAAATTAGCAAAATTTGTACAGAGTAACGGAGGAATCATAACTGAAGATGATTTAGAAAAATATGAGGCCAAATGGAGAACTCCCATTACTTTCATGTACGACAATTTAAAAATAATATCCATGTCTCCCCCCTCAAGTGGGGGAATTTGTTTGGCACAAATTATGAATGGAATCGAATCTTTTGACCTTCAATCTTATGGTCATAACTCTGTGAAAACAATGCAAGTGATTACAGAAGCTGAACGAAGAGCATACGCAGATAGAAGTTATTATTTGGGTGATCCTGATTTTGTTAATATTCCAAGAGATTCATTAATAAGTAAAGCTTACTCGAAGAATAGGATGCGTTCTTTTTCTTTTGAAAAGGCAACTGCTTCAAAAGATATTTCACATGGTTCTGTTCAAATTACTGAAAGCAAGGAAACCACCCATTACTCCATTATAGATCAATACGGGAATGCAGTTTCAGTTACCACTACTTTAAACGGAGGTTTTGGTTCTAAGCTATATTCATCCGAGTTAGGTTTTTTCTTAAATAATGAGATGGATGACTTTAGCAGCAAACCAGGCGAACCAAATATGTTTGGTTTAATTGGTGCTAAAGCAAATGAAATTGCTCCAGAAAAAAGAATGTTAAGTTCCATGACACCTACAATTGTAGAAAAAGATGATAAATTATGGATGGTAGTAGGAACACCCGGAGGATCCACCATCATCACCTCAGTCCTACAAACTATTATAAATGTTCATGAATTTGGAATGGGAATGCAAGAAAGTGTAAATCAACCAAGATTTCATCACCAATGGTTACCCGATGTGATAATGATAGAACCCAATCAGTTTGAAAAAAATACAATTGAAGAGTTAAGAAATATTGGCTATACAATAGATGAGCGCAATTCTCGACTAATAGGAAAAGTTGATGCTATTTTAGTTTTAAAAAATGGAAAACTTGAAGCTGGTGCAGATCCAAGAGGAGATGACACTGCTATAGGTTTTTAAAGTACTTATAAAAGAATAATAAAAAAACAATGATTCAACCATTTCATTTAGCTATACCAGTAAAGAACCTAGAAATTTGTCGAACTTTTTACAGAGATATTCTTCACTGTAAGGAAGGAAGAAGTGATACGCATTGGGTAGATTTTAATTTTTTTGGACACCAATTGGTAATTCATCAAAAAGATAATTTTGAACCACAACAAATCTCAAATCCTGTAGATGGTCATGACGTTCCAGTTCCTCATTTTGGTGTAGTTCTTAAAATGAATGAATGGGTAAAATTAAGTGAACGTTTAAAAAATAATGGTACGGAATTCATAATAGAGCCTACTATCAGATTTAAAGGAAAACCAGGTGAACAAGCTACTCTATTTTTTAAAGATCCTGAGGGAAATGCTCTAGAGTTTAAAGCTTTTAAAGATCTTGGACAATTATTTGCTACTTAAATGCGTCTTTTAGAAACCCATATTGTTAAAGAACAAAAAATTCCAATTAGAATACAAGAATATGCGGTAGGTATTTTTAATACTGTTCCAACTAGATCTGCTATCAAAAAAGCTATCAAAAAAAAATTAATTCTTGTCGATCATGTTACTGTAACAACTGCAAAATTTATTGTTGGAGGGGAAAAAATAACATTGTTTGCTCCTGAAAAAAAAACAACTACCAAACCACTAAAACTAAAACTCTCTGTAATTTTTGAAGATGACTATTTAGCAGTGATCGAAAAACCTCCAGGAATTTTAGTTAATGGAAATACATTTAAAACAATTGATAATGCATTGGAACAAAATATAAATAAAAGCAACCAATGTGATGCAGTAAAACCAAGACCTATTCATCGGCTAGACTATCCAACCACTGGACTATTACTTATAGGTAAAACCAGTTCTAGTATTCAGTTATTAAATAAGTTATTTGAACATAAAAAAATAAAAAAAATTTACCATGCTATTACCATAGGAAAAATGAACTCTGATGGGTTTATTCTTTCTAATGTGAATCTAAAAGAAGCAAAATCGAGTTACAAAACTATACATACTGTAAAATCGGATCGATTTAAGTTCTTAAATTTAGTGGAATTATCGCCAAAAACAGGAAGAAGACATCAATTAAGAGTTCATTTATTAAGTATCGGTAATCCAATTTTAGGTGATCAAGAATATGGAGTAGAATCGTTAATTTTAAAAGGTAAAGGATTGTATTTACATGCTTCTCAATTAGATTTTACACACCCATTTACTAAGGAAAAATTATCTTTAACATCTGACCTCCCAAAAAAATTTAATTTGATTCATAAATAAATTCCATCTACAAAAACCCTCGAAAATCTTTTTTCCATTTTGTATTGTCATTACTTCATCTAAATTATTTATTTTTAAGAAATTAAATTATTTATTTGACACCTCTACTAATAATAATTTTCGTAGATTATTAATGCACAATTTTAAAAGAAAATTGAACTCAACTTTATGAAAAAAATTCTAAAAATAATTGGAGTGTTAATAGCTATAATAATTGTAGCTACAGGTATTTATTACATTGCTAATACTGAGGCATTACCAAAAGGGGTTCAAGGAAAAGAAGCAGAAGAACTAGCTGAAAAAATGATGTCAGCCATCAATAAAAGAGCTTTTGATGCTACAGAAATACTAGAATGGAGTTTCAGAGGTAAACATCATTATGTATGGAGAAAAAAAGAAGGATTGGTAGATGTTTCTTGGGATAGTACGTTAGTTACTGTGAATTTAACTGATTACTCAAAAAGTATTGGTACTAGTTCTGAACTCATTGAAACTGCCATAAACTTCTTTAATAATGATAGTTTTTGGTTGGTAGCTCCTTTTAAAGTATTTGATGATGGTGTAGAAAGAAGTATCGTAAAAGTTGATGGTAAAGATGCATTACTCATAAAGTACACCTCAGGCGGAACAACACCCGGAGATTCTTATTTATGGATTTTAGACGAAAATCATGTACCTGTTTCATTTAAAATGTGGACAAAGATTATTCCAATTGGTGGAGTATCTGCCACATGGAATGATCTTATAACTACAGATTCTGGGATTAAATTACCTTCATCACATACACTCTCACTTTTTGGTTTGAAAATAGACATGGGTGAAGTGAAGGCTTACAACCCTGATGCAGATAAATTAGCTCAAACTATTTTAAAGACAGTTAAACATGAAGCTTATAAAAACACCAGATATATAGATTGGAGTTTTAGAGGTAAGCGTTTTTACAAATGGGATAAAAAACTACATATTATAGACGTTAAATGGAACGATGCAAGGGTATTATTACATCCAAATAATTTAACTAAAAGTAGTGTATATTTGAATGGTAAAGAAGTTTCTTTTAATAAAAATCTTGTAAACAGAGCTCTCAATTTTTTCAATAATGATAGCTTTTGGTTGGTAGCTCCTCATAAATTATTTGAACCTGGAATTTATCGCAGTATTGAAATGATTGATGGAAAAGAGGCTCTTCATGTAAAATATTCTATAGGTGGAACAACTCCAGGAGATTCTTACATATGGACATTAGATGAGAACTATCTTCCAACTAGTTTTCAGATGTATGTTCAAAAAATGAAAAAAAAGGGAACATATGTAAGCTGGGAAGAGTGGACGCAAACAGAATCAGGTACCCTATTACCGAAAAATCACAGATATTTGAGTGGTAGAAAAATTAATATGGGAGATGTAAAAGGATATAATTAAATGAATTCAAAAATAATTACAAACGGAATTTTAAGAGCAGTAGCCATCATACTGGGAGTTATGGGACTTGGATATTTTTTATTTACTATTCAATCTGTTTTGGTTTACATAATTATCTCTGCTATTATAGCATTGATTTCAAAACCAATCATTTTATTTTTAAGGAAAAAACTAAAATTCCCCAATACTGTCGCCGTTATTAGCACAATGGTTCTTTTTGTGACTCTAATTTTAGGAATTACTGGAATGTTCATCCCTTTAGTAATAGAACAGGGAGAAAGCCTTTCTTTACTAAAAACAACAGCATTAGAAGAAAATATAGGGAACCTAATTACACAAGCGAACGATTACTTCACCTCAAAGAATATTAATATTTTAAGTGAATTACAAAGTGCCGATGTTTTTACAAGTTTAAAAACTATTCCTAATTTACTCAATTCAATAGTAGGAGCACTCGGGTCCTTCAGTATTGGACTTTTCTCTGTGTTGTTTATCACTTTCTTTTTTATGAAAGATAGTAGACTATTTAAAAATGCTCTATTAATGTTGATACCTCAAGGTGCTGAAAAAAAATTCTCTCACTCGTTGGAAAAAATAAACGACTTATTATCACGATATTTTATTGGCTTGGTCATTCAAATTTCTATTTTGTTTATTATTTACACCTTAATACTATTAATCTTTGGGGTGTCTAATGCTGTTGTGATTGCCTTCTTGTGTGCACTACTTAACATAATTCCATACATTGGACCATTGATTAGTGCCTTTCTAATGATTGTTCTAACAATGACGAGTGGATTGGGACAAAACCTTGATTTTCAGTCAGATATACTCCCAAAAACCGTTTATGTAATGATTGGTTTTATCATAGCTCAGGTGGTAGATAATTTTGCAAGTCAGCCCATCATATTTTCAAAGACTACGAAATCTCATCCGTTAGAAATTTTCTTAATAATTATCATTGGCGGTTTATTAGCTGGTCCTCTAGGAATGATTATAGCCGTTCCATCCTATACTGTTTTAAAGGTTATCTTAAAGGAATTTATGTCTGATAATAAAATTGTTTCATCACTTACTAAGGAAATTTAAACTATTGAACGAAAGAATTTTACAACAGGATATTGAGGAGTATATTAACAACCATTTAAAATCTGATATTCATAAATTAATTTTAAAAGGTATTCCTTTTGAAGGAGTTACTGTGCAAGAAGTTGCCAATCAGGTGATTTGTAAGCAAAAGTCAGAAAAAAAACTTCCAACTTGGTTCGGTGCTAAGAATATATATTATCCAACTAAATTAAGTATAGAACAAACATCATCAGAGACTGCAGCTAACTATAAAGCTTCTTTAGTTTCAGGTAAGAGACTGATAGATTTAACAGGTGGTTTTGGAGTAGATTCTTTTTACTTTTCTTCCTCTTTTAACACGGTTGTTCATTGTGAAATAGATACTAATCTCTCTAAAATAGCATCACATAACTTTAAACAACTAAACAAAACAAACATTACTTGTTTGGATGAAAACGGAATTGAATATCTTAAAAAACCTAGTGACCTTTTTGATGTTATTTATGTTGATCCTTCTAGAAGAAGTGATTCAAAGGGAAAGGTTTTTTTATTAAAGGATTGTGAACCAAATATTCCAAAATATATTGATTTGTTATTTAACAAAACAAAAACAATACTCATAAAAAACTCTCCAATTCTAGACATTACAAGTGCAAGCAAAGAACTAAAATATGTAAAAGAAATTCACATCATAGCAATTAACAACGATGTAAAAGAATTACTATATCTTTTAGAAAAAGAGTACAATGGATTAGTTTCAATTCACACAATTAATTTTTCGAATAAAAACGTTCAAAAATTTAATTTCGTCTTAAATGAAAGATCAATATCTAATTATCAAGAACCGCTAGACTACTTATACGAACCTAATGCAGCTATTCTTAAATCAGGAGGTTTTCATGAAATCACAACGCAGTTAGATGTATACAAAATTCATCAACACTCACATTTATATACATCAAAAAAAAATATAAAATTCCCAGGGAGAGGATTTAAAATACTCGCTATTCTTCCCTACGATAAAAAGAAAATAGTAAAACTGTTACCCAACAAAAAAGCAAACATTACCACAAGGAATTTTAACAAGAGTGTAGCTCAAATCAGAAAAGAACTAAAAATTAAAGATGGTGGAGATGACTATTTATTTTTTACTACAAACATTCATAATAAATTTACTTGTATCTATTGCAAAAAACTATAGTCAAATAGTATTTATTTACGTTTAAATATACTATGAACTCCTATAAATAAAGGCTTTTAATTATTTGTACCATATTTTTCACTAAGTTTGTTATCATTACTTTTTATAGGTTATCTCATGCAAACAAACACCTACGAAGGACTTCATATTATTAATCAAAAACAATCAATCACAACAGATGAATTGGTTATCGAAGCTCCATTACAAATCAATATAAATACGGAATCGTATACGGTAGTTATGAGAACTCCAGGTAATGATCAAGATCTAGTTCTTGGGTTATTGTATGCTGAAGATATTTATAAAAAATTGCTTCCAATACCTTTTGAAATTATTGAAGATAAATTTAATATTCCAAGTATTGTGAATGTAACTATTGCTCCAAGTGATTTAGGAAAAGGGTATTTAACTAAACGAACCTTATTGTCTGTTTCTTCCTGCGGTATTTGCGGAAAACAACAACTAGAAGACATACAAGTTAACGGTAATAAAATTGAACAAAAAATATCATTTTCTTCTGAAAACTTATTAAAGATGTTTGCTCCTTTACTAAAAGAGCAAGAAACTTTTAAAAAAACTGGTGGGAGCCATGCCGCAGGTATTTTTAATAATCAATTTAAATTACTTGCTAGCAGAGAAGATATTGGAAGGCACAATGCTGTGGACAAATGTGTAGGGAGTTTATTACAAAAACAACTATTAAAAAGCGGAATGTATTTATTGGTGAGCGGACGTGTTTCTTATGAAATTGTTTCCAAAGCTTTTTTAGCAAAAATACCAGTAATAGTGGCTGTTTCAGCCTGCTCAACCATGGCAGTAGATTTTGCCAAAGAATTTGGTATTTGCTTAATAGGATTTACAAGAGAGAATAAAATGACTGTGTATTCAAATCCTAGCTTTTTAGAAAAAAAATAAAATATGAGTACTAAAAAAATACATGCACAACCACCTAAAAAACTAACAGGTATAGAATTCGAGGAAATTCCGTCTTCGGCTGTTGGGTTTTCAGCTATTAAATCTGCTATTACTCATATAAAAGACGAAGTGGGTTTAAAAAAAGGCATTGGATTACTAGCTAATTTAAATCAAAAGAATGGATTTGATTGTCCAGGATGCGCTTGGCCAGATCCAGACGAAAAAAGAGCTTTCCTAGCAGAGTATTGTGAGAATGGAGCAAAAGCTGTAGCGGAAGAAGCTACAAAAAACAGGGTCTCCCCTCTTTTTTTTGCAACTCATTCAATTTCAAAATTATCAAAATTGTCAGATTATGAAATGGGAAAGAAAGGGCGAATTACTCATCCAGTTGTTGTTAAAGAAGGAAGAAACCATTATGAGGAAATTTCATGGGAGGATGCTTTTAGCATGATAGGTACTACATTAAAATCGTTACCGTCACCAGATGAAGCGATTTTTTACACCTCAGGAAGAACAAGTAATGAAGCAGCATTCTTATATCAATTATTTGTAAGAAAATATGGCACAAACAACTTACCCGACTGTTCAAATATGTGTCATGAGTCTAGTGGTGTAGCTCTTACTGAAACTCTAGGAATTGGAAAAGGTTCTGTAACTCTAGAAGATTTCAATCATGCCGAATTAGTAATTGTAATGGGGCAAAACCCAGGTACAAATCATCCTAGAATGTTAACTGCACTAGGAAAAACAAAAAAAAGAGGGGGAAAGATCATTACAATTAATCCCTTACCCGAAGTTGGTTTAATGAGGTATAAGGATCCTCAGAATCCGCTTAAATGGATTGGTAAAGGACAGAAACTAACCGATATCTTTTTGCAAGTAAAAATAAATGGAGATGTTGCATTACTAAAAATAATTTTAAAATTATTGTGGGAAAAAGAACAGAAATTTCCCGGAACTGTTTTTGATCATGAATTTATCAATTCAAATACTTTAGGATATGATGATTTTATTAAAGATTTAGAAACCTACTCCATTGACGAATTAATTCCTCAGACAGGCATTGATCTTGAAATTATAAAAGAAGCTGCAACATTAATAGCTGCTAAGAAAAAAATTATTATCTGCTGGGCTATGGGATTAACCCAACACAAAAACTCTGTAGATAATATACGTGAAGTTGTAAATTTATTGTTAGTAAAAGGTAGTATTGGTAAACAAGGCGCTGGTACATGTCCTGTTAGAGGTCATTCAAATGTGCAGGGAGACAGAACTATGGGTATTTGGGAAAAACCAAAAAAAGAATTTTTAGATAATTTAGAAAAAGAATTTAATTTTAAAGCTCCAAGAAAAAACGGATATGACGTTGTAGACGCCATTGAGGCAATGTATCAAAAAAAGGCGAAGGTTTTTATTGGTATGGGTGGTAACTTTCTTTCTGCTACTCCAGATACAGAATATACTGCCAAAGCCCTTCAAAATTGTGAATTAACAGTTCATGTATCTACCAAATTAAACAGGAGTCATTTAATTCACGGAAAAAAAGCATTGATACTCCCATGCTTGGGAAGATCTGAAAAAGATATACAAGAAAAAGGAGTTCAGTTTATAAGTGTAGAAAACTCTATGGGTGTTGTACATTCTTCTTCTGGACATTTAGCACCTTTATCTGAGGCTTTACTCAGCGAAGCAGCCATTGTAGCTGGTATGGCTAAAGAAAGTCTGTCTAATACTTCCCTCAATTGGTCTGAATTAATTAAGGACTATGACAACATCAGAAACAAAATAGAGGCTACTATTCCAGGTTTTGAAGATTACAATACACGAATTAGAAATAAAGGGGGGTTTTATTTACCAAATAATGCAAGAAATAAAGACTTCTCTCCTACTCAAACAGGTAAAGCTAATTTTACACGCAACAGGATTTCAGATATCACTTTGAAAAAGAATCAATTTATGATGATGACGATAAGAACTCATGATCAATACAATACAACTATATACGGATTAGATGATAGATATCGTGGCATTATAAATGAACGTAGGGTTGTTTTTATGAACCCCACAGACATGAAAGAACAAGGATTAGAAAAACTAGATACTGTAGATTTGGTTAGTCATTTTAAGAAAGAAAAACGTACCGCGAAAAAATTTCTTGTAATTCCATACAATATCCCAAAACAATGTACTGCTTCTTATTTTCCTGAGGCAAATGTTTTGGTACCTATTCAAAGTAAAGCTAGAATTAGTAATACACCAACCTCAAAAACAGTCATTATTACGATTCATAAAAAAACAGAAAAAACTAATTTTTAAAAGTACTTGAAACGACCTCTAATTGTATAGTTCCATATATAATTATTAAATTAGTTTCATATGACTCTACTTAAGTAATGTCAAATAAAATTATCTAATAGGTTTTATGGCTGAGAAAAGTAGAGAATTTAAACAAACCAATTCAATTAAAATAAAGATTACTTCAAATCCCTAGTTGATATTTACATATGAAAGTTAGTCACGTATTATTTAAAACAAATGATCTAAAAAAAACTATTAAAGAATTTGAAAACTCTGGATTTAAGGTTGAATATGGTTCTAAAAAAAAACCTCATAATGCCTTGATCTATTTTTCGGAAGGACCTTACATAGAAATTTTAGAAAAAGCTCCAGTAACCTCATTAATCAAATTAATATTACGTTTTATTGGCAAGGGTTATTTGGTGGAAAGATTTAATTCGTGGGAACAAGCCCAAGAGGGTTTTTTTGAAATTTGTCTAGAAAATAAAGCTTCAAATTTTAGAGTTGAAAAACAACTATTAAAACAATTTGGAGAAAAATATTTTGTTACACAAAGCAAAAGAACAGATCCATTGAATAGAGTTTTAAAATGGAAACTTCTTTTTCCTAGTCAAATTAAGATTCCTTTTTTAATGACACCATTTAACATTAATCCTAAACCTAAAAATTTTGTACACCCTAACAAAATCAATAGAATTAAACAAATATCATATTGTACAGAAGCCAACATAATTCCCATTATTAATGAATTGTGTAATGATGACAGGCTTCAATTATCGGCTGGCAAAGGAGAATGTAAGGTAACTTATGAATAGAATACTTTATTTTATTCTTATCTTAAAACTAAAGATTTTTTAAAATTTCTAGGGCTAGATTCTTTTGAATTTTTAACCATTTTATAGATTGCTCTCTATATCCTAAAGAAATATAAAACGCATTATTAAATGCATAATTATCTTTTAATAACTCTAATGAGTACTCTCTGTTTTGAGAATTAATTTTAATGTAAGGACTTATTTGATTGATATATATTAATTGAAGTGTTTCACCAAACTTCCTCATTACCTCATTATGATAATTAATTTTTTCATAATATTCCATAATAAGATTGTTTAAATTAACGTCGTCAATAATACCATTAGATATTTTACTATTATTTTTATTGGTATTCTTAT
>Ga0228657_1000543_pt1 | contig 16853 bp, 9 predicted proteins | sample 70DmetaG_FD_182743 | JGI IMG/M metagenome (GOLD analysis project Ga0228657, IMG submission 182743) | Seawater microbial communities from Monterey Bay, California, United States - 70D | ecosystem: Environmental > Aquatic > Marine > Coastal | place: USA: California | collected 2016-10-07 | reverse complement strand
CTGTAGCATCGCCCGTAAGTGTGATTACTGGTATTGTGGTGTCTACCACATTTACAGTTCTAATAACCTGGACTGCACCATTATTGTTAGCATCACTAACATCATAAGTAACTGTGTAGGTTCCAACAGTTGAAGCATCTACAGTATTAACTGTAACAATACTAGAGGTAATATCTCCATCGTAATTATCAAGTGCGGTAGCTCCTGCATCGGTATAGGTTGATCCTACTTCAATACTAACTGTAGCGTCGCCTAATAAGGTAATTACTGGTAGTGTTGTATCTTCAATAACATTAATATAACCAACTCTTAGAGCCTCACTCGAAATATTCTGATTTGATTCGCTTGATAAAACTACATTAGAGATCTCGAATGTATACTGACCTAAATCTATAGTATTTTCAACGAAGATTGGAAGCAGTAAAATAGTTTCATCACCTGAGTTAATAAAATCATTACTTACAGTATAAATTAAAAACCGATAATTGTTATTTCCTAATGAGGATATTGAAGTTGTGAAATTATTTAAAATCGAAGATTCAATAACGTTGTCTAGGTCAAAAATGAATCCTTCTGGAACATTTAAGTCGTATTGAACAGCTCTTATATTTTCATTGTTAACTAGGTTTAATGGTATTTCATAAGAATTCTCTCTAAAAACATTTGTGTCTGAAATAGATAAATAATTTGGTGAAAACACATTAGCTAATACATTAATGATTTGTTGTTCTTCTGGTGAGTTATTTCTAATAGAAATATTCTCATTAAAGCTTCCAGTTTGTGATGGCGCAAACTCAAGTGCAACAGTGGTACTCTCATTAACTTCTAAAGTTGTTGGAATTTCTAATGGAAACAACAATCTACTAGAATCAAAAACTAACTCATCAATAATTAAAGTAGCAGACCCCGTGTTAGTAAGAGTAATATTAGTTGTTTGAACTTCTGTAATTGGTATATTTCCATAATCTACAACTTGAATATTAGTTGAAAGGTTGGGTGCATTAATAGTAAAACTACCATCGTAAGCTTCTGAAAGAATATCTCCTAAATCTACATTAGAAATAATAGAATTTGAAATAGGTAGCGCATATGTTCCTGAAGTAATATTGGGAATAACCTTAAAACTAAATACTTGACCATCATTACCAATAAAATCAGAATTTGAACCAGAGTACGAAACAAACCTCAAGGTGTTGCTGTCTATCATATTAGCAGCAATGCTATGGTCACTAGCTCTAGTTGTTAACGCTGCAGAATTTTCCACAAAACTAACATCGTTAGGAAGGGTAATATCAAATTGGAAGCCACTGAATGGCTCCATATTAGAAATTGTAACAGGTATTATGATTTCAGAATTAGACACACCTTGCCCTGAACCAATATAAATTTCATTTACTGCAAAAATATCAGCCTGTATTGTTGTACTTTGAATTGCTCTTAAAGGATCTTGATCATTCGTTGAAAATGAAAGAACACTTTCAACTACTTGTTTGGTGGAAGTATCAACTTCAACTGTAAATGAAGAACTATTACCAGGTGTTATGGTTACAGGTAAAGTTTGAGCAATAGAAAAGGGTGCATCTATAGTAGACGATAAAATTACCAAATCTTCATTACCTGAGTTGTTTATACTAATATTTTGAGTAGGCGAAGATTCCATAGGAACTTCTCCAAAATCTACCTCAGATGTTATTAAATCATATCTAGGTCCCAAAAGAGTTACACTCCCATTGGTAGAGTTTACACTCACAGATTCACCATTTTGGTCTGAAAGAATAATATCAGACATTAACAAGTTGTATGTTCCAGGTTCATTTTTACTGCTAAAAGTTAAACTTAAGACTGTTCCGTTACCAGCGCCAATCACTTCATTAGATGCAGAATAGACCAATACACGAATGGTGTTTTCATCTAAAGTGCTTACAGACAGGGTATGGTTTTCTGTTCTAGTAGTTAAAGTACTTCCTGAGGTTAATTCATAGGCATTTTCATTATGGCTAAGATCAAACTGAAAAGCAGTTACTTCAGTTGAATTAGCCAAATCAATATCTAATGTAAAGTTATCACCTACCTCTACAGATTCCGATGAAATACTGAAAGTATTTTGGGCAAAAGCTGAAAAACTTATGAATGATACTACTACTAATATAATTTTTTTCACAAATAACTTATTCAATAATTAATTTTTTATTAGCAATATTTTTTATGGATCCACCTGTATTAGCAGTGATAAGTACAATATAATGCCCTGTCTTCAGTCTATTTAATTCCATTGGTGTTTTAGAGATTCCTTCTCTATTCTCTAATACTTGTATGTGTACCAATCTTCCAAGCATGTCATACACTTTAGCAACCACCTGGTCCATTTGATTAGGTAGGTAGTATTCTAAGTTTACCAAACCTTCAGCAGGATTTGGATATAGATTTAAAAACTGTAGGTTCTTATTCTGAAATGGAGCATCAATGGTGCTTAATACACCACTGTTAAGAACTGCATTTAATTTTGCCCCAGATGTAGTTCCTACAACTGCCTGTTCTATGTCAAATTCTTGTGAGGCGTCTAGTCTAGTTAGAATTTTTGTTTTAGAACTTGCTATCATCGTATTATTAAAGCTATACAGCATGAGTATTTTTGAATCTTCTTGCGTATAGTCTAGATGTTCTATGTTTGGTAACTCTTCTGATAAGGTATAGTCAAAATCTGTATTGAAAGCCAGTTGTATTCCGCCAATATCAAAGTTAGACTCTACATATAAATCGTTTCCTTCCCAAGTAAAGTTGGCAGTTCCTACAGCTTCGCTAGGATAAAATTGAATGTCATCAGATCCAACACTGCTATCGGAATCACCAGGATTGAGAATAATATCTACCGTGCCAACAATATCTAATACATTAATAGTTTCATCAGCATTTACATCACCAGCTAAAAATATGAAAGGCTCTGGATTGTTACCCAAAATATAATCTACGTCATGAACAAGATCTAACACATCCACAGCAAAATCGCCATTACTATCTCCAAGAGTGGAGGTAAGCGGAGCAGAGGATACCGCATTGGAGTAATCTGTTTCTTCAAAACTAGTTCTAAGAATTTTATATTTATAAAAATACGTCTGACCTTCCTCCACCTCATAGTCGGTAAAATAGACCCCAGTGGTAGATTCATCGGTATCTTCAACAATAAGGGTATCATTAAGTTTTTCTGGATCACTCTCCACTCCATCAGTATCTACTTGATAACGGTACATATTATAACCCAACACATCGTCTAACTCATCGGTGCTTGGCGCTGTCCATTCAAGAGCAATATTTCCAAGACCGGCAGTCGCAAACCATCCAGCAGAGGCTGAACCAGCGGATTGTAATAGAAAATTAAAACGACTGTCTTCCACCGGAATCTTAAAGTAATCTAGATCCTGAGCATCTTGAACTCTGATTCTATTAATACCATCAGCAGCACCAATACCAATCTCGTGAATAACCGTATAAATCTTACCGTCGGAAGACCAGGTGCCTTCTTCGGTGATGATTTTTTGATTGTAAGGGATTGTGACACCATAAGAAACTTGTGGATTGACTGAGGTATCCATGGCTCTATTGAAATAAACCTTAAACTCATGAGTCCCTACACCTAGTGGATCTAGTAATGCATACTCATCTTGAGCATCATAGCCATTTAAAACGACCTTCCATACAATACCGTGGGCTTCTTCATGAGGAGATGAAGAAATTTGTTCAGTATTAAACAATCCTGAAAAATCAGAGTTTGTAGCATCAAGAACTTCTCTTAAATAATTTGAACTAATTGAAGTACCAAGATATGCGTTTAAAGGGGCAGAAGTACCACTCCCAAGATTTACAAATGAGTATGTATTATTAAATGAATTTAACCCTGGCCATATTACACCATTACCAGTGTCATCATATAATTTTATTCCTGTTCTGCCCAGTACATTGAATTTAACAATGTTATTGACAATATTTAAATTTTGGCCATTTAAACTATTATAACTGTCTGCAAACTGATAATAAGTATTTTCTATAAAATTACAATTTTCTACTATTAAAGAGTTGTCGTCGATTTGGCGCATAAAACTTTCATTTTGGTCTACTAAACAGTTTTTAATAGTTGAATTTGATAAAATTAAGTTTATTGCAGGAGACCCGGGAGTTGTTGAAAAAGCAGACCCAGCAGTACCACCTCTTGGGTTAATTCCACTAATTTCAGTAAAATTTAAGATAGATTTTTCATTATTTTGACTTGCAAAATCAAATCCTCTCCAGTAGTTATTTTCATTTATAAATATTATTAAAGAATCTTTAGTACCATTAGCTATAAGTCTCGAATTATCTTTGAGTAATATTTTTTTTTCATCAGATATCTTTAAAATTGTACCAGGTTTAAGTATTAATTTAGCATCACTGGATAACACTAAATTTTCGTTAACTAAATATTCTTTATCAGCTTCTAAAGTTAAATCAGTTGAAACAACACCATTAAGTAAAATAGTATTCTTGATATTAATTACAATTTCTGTCTGCTCTGACATATATTCTTGATTAGGTCCAGACCAAGTGGTAAGATTAAACTTAATATTTACATTATTTGCAACACCATTAGCGATTGTAATTTTTAAGGTTTCTTGCAAATCTTGGAGAGTAGCATAGGCGGATATACTACCTATTTCTATCTCATCTTGAACTATCGTTGCCTTAGACGTGTCCTCAAACTCAGCAAACTCTATACCTACCCTTACATCTTCTGTAGGGCCCCAATAATTTCTTATCAATGGTAGTATTTCAATAGTTTCCCCAGGCTCTATAAAATCATTCCCGTTCTGTCCTGCAATCGTATCCCTTGTCATGGCAGATAATACTGTTAATTCAGGTGTAGGTGTAACTTCAATTGCTGCTAAAATATCAACACTAGATTGACTTGTATTAATTATGTTACCAAAGATCAACTCTTTACTCTCACCAGTTTTTTGTTGAAGATAGAGTGCCATTCCTCCTGCAACTAATGGCGTTGCCATTGATGTCCCTGTTAAGTTTCCATACCCACCACCTGGAAGGGTACTAATAATACCTGAACCTGGAGCTTTTAACTCATAATTTAAAAGGTTGCTGTACCCTGTAGCTATAGGACCATCTTCATCATAATTATCATAGGTACCTGCACTATCCTCAACTGCTAATACATAATTGTATGCTCCTGGATACATTGGCGCGGATGGTTTAAGATCTGGACACAAACCGGGACCAATACATATTTTATTATTTCCAGCTGCACCTACAAGAAGTGATGTGTTATATGCGTTTTCAAGTGCTAATTTCAGAGTTGATGATTCTCCATAAGATCCAAAACTCATATTTATGATAGTTGCGCCATTACTGGAGGCATATTCAACTCCATCTGCTATAGTTGTTGAGTTTCCCTGTCCTGTTGATTGAAAGACTTTGATGTGCATCAGCTTTACATTCCATGCAGCACCTGCGATACCAATTCCATTATTTCCAACAGCACCTGCAATACCAGCTACGTGTGTTCCGTGCATGTTATCATCTAAGGGTGCATTGTCAAGATTAATAAAATCCCAACCTCTTATATCATCAATATATCCATTCCCATCATCATCATATCCCTCTACACCATTTAGCTCTTCTGTATTAATCCAAGTATTCGCCTCTAAATCTGGGTGTGTGTAATCTCCACCGGTATCTAAAATTGCAATTACTTGAGAACCATCACCTGTAGTATACTGATCCCACACATCATCTATGTTAGTGGAGGTAATGTTGGTTTGTGAACTGTATAACGGATCATTCACTTCTATTGGAAGAAAGCTATTTGTGGTACTCATTTTACTAGCCTCTTCTGCTGTGATCATCTCACCTACTTCAAAATCATCAATCCTATAGATGTAATTAGGTTCTGCATACTCCACATTAGGATCGTCCTTAATTTGCTGAATTAGTTGTAAAACATTCTCTTGTTCATCTGTCGTTTTTACAACAAACACATTTTTCATAGTCAGTGGCTCTTTTGGAGTATATCCATTGTTAGGGTTGGCTGCTGCCTGGGCTGCATAAAACGCTTTTAATCTTTGACTATTGTCAATACTGGCTTCGATAGCTTTTTGATGGAACATCACCTCAGATGAGGCTACTTTGTCTTCAATATTTAGTAGTTCCCCTACATTAAAACTAGAGATGGCCTTTCCATTTTCAGCATAAGTAACGCCTGCCTCCACATTGTCTTTAAGTTTAACAATGAGCTCTCCTGGTTCAAAATTCATTAAATCTTGTTGAACAGCAGGTGGTGTTTGGGAGTAAAAAATTGTAGTGTAAAAAAAAATAAACACCAATGTGGTATTGTGTAATAATTTCATAGTCAATAAGATTTTAAAAAAAGGTGTATTTAATTCTAAATATAGAATTGTGACACATAGCAAATTAAGTTTTAAATCTAATAAAAATAAAAATAAAAACCAACTAACTATGTTTTCCTTTCTTCCAACCATGTTTCGCTAAATACTGATTTCCAGATTCAACTGCTCCGTCTTCTATAGAGGTTTCCATAGAATCATTCCAACGGTTTAAATAGCCAAACAAAGAAATAACACCCAATATTTCTACAATTTCTCCCTCATCCCAATATTCATACAAGCGTTTCTTGATAGAAGCATTCACGGCATTAGGAACTTGACTTGCTAATAATGAGAAATCTAACGCTACTCTTTCTGCTTCAGAAAATGCAGGATGAGTTTTATACTCCCATATGTTATCTAATTGCTCCTGCTCTGCACCATATCGTTCTGCAGCTCTAATTGCGTGTGCTTGACAATACCTACATCCTGTTGCGTTACTAGACACCCATGCTATCATTCTTTTTAGCGCAGAGGTAACTCTACCTTCGTTTGCCATAACTGCTTTATTTAAATTAATAAATGCTTTAGAAATAGCTGGCCTTCGTTGCATTGTTAATACTGAGTTTGGACAAAATCCGAGAGTTTCGTTAAAAAATTCTGCTAGTTCTTTAGTTTCTAAATTGTGTTCGGCGGATAAAGGTGTTACTAATGGCATTTTTTGTCTTATTTGTTTATGGAAATGAATATACGTTTTTAAGTCATTATAATCTAGATGGTATTATATTTTAAGATTATCATTTTTAACTATTAATTTATTTCATTCTCTGGTAGAAACTACAAGTTATTAAATCTTTGTTATTACTTTTGTTTATATAAATTATTATAAAATTAATTATGGCCAACAACACAGTAACTACAGTTTGGAAAGAAAATATGCTGTTTGAATCTGATAATCCAAGTGGTGAAATACTTTTCATGGATGCACCCGATGAAGGAATAGAAAACAAAGGGCTACGCCCAAAAGCAATGATGCTTTCTTCTCTTGCTGGATGTTCTGGTTTAGATGTGGTTTCCTTATTGAAAAAAATGAGAGCAGAGGTTGATGACTTTAAAATGATTGTTCAAGGAGATCTTACTGATGAACATCCAAAATATTATCATAAAGTACATGTTGAATATCATTTTTATGGCAGTAATTTACAGCAGGATAAAATTAATAAGGCAGTTACCCTCTCTGTTGACAGATACTGTGGAGTTATGGAAATGTTTAGACAGTTTGCAGAAGTAACTACAGAAGTTTATTTTCATGAATAATTAAGAATTCTATGCGTTGGACTTTAAAAACAGCACCCAATAATAAGAAAGTTAATCAACTTTCTAATGATTTATCTGTAGATCCGATATTGGCATCGCTTTTGGTTCAAAGAAATATAGATTCATTTAAAAAAGCTAAAGAGTTTTTTCGCCCATCTCTTGAAGATTTACATGATCCTTTTTTACTTAAAGATATGGATAGGGCTGTTTCTAGAATAGAAAAAGCAATTATTGATAACGAAAATATTCTCATTTATGGTGATTACGATGTAGATGGAACCACCTCTGTATCATTGGTATCCTCCTATTTAAAAACAATCACAACTCATATAGCTACCTATATACCAGACAGGTATGATGAAGGGTATGGAATTTCATACCAGGGAATTGATTTTGCTTCTGACAATAATTTTTCACTAATTATAGCATTAGATTGTGGTATTAAAGCAATAGAAAAGGTCAATTATGCAACACAAAAGAATGTCGATTTTATTATTTGCGATCATCATAAACCAGGCGATGAGATCCCAAAGGCTTTGGCGGTTTTAAATCCAAAGAGAGTTGATTGCACGTACCCTTACAAAGAATTATGTGGTTGTGGTGTGGGCTTTAAATTAGTACATGCATTGGCTTCAAGAAGAGGTCAAACAATTGAAGACATACAACAATATTTAGATTTAGTTGCTACTGCAATTGCTGCTGATATTGTTCCAATAACTGGTGAAAATAGAATCTTAACTTATTATGGATTAGAGGTGATTAACACTAATCCAAGAAATGGAATTAAAGCAATTATCCATCAAATAAATAAAAAAAAATTAACAATTACCGATGTGGTTTTTATCATAGCTCCAAGAATCAATGCAGCAGGCAGAATTAAACATGGTAATTATGCAGTAGAATTATTAACTGAAATGGATTTTGAAGTAGCATTAGATTTTGCTGCCTCAATTGAAAAGTTTAATTTAGAAAGAAAAGAACTCGATAAAAAAATTACCTATGAAGCTTTACAACAAATTGAATCAGCTAATGAAAAAGAAAAATTTTCAACGGTTGTTTATTCTGAAAATTGGCATAAAGGTGTTATTGGCATTGTGGCTTCTAGACTCATAGAGTCTTTTTATAGACCTACACTAGTTTTTACAAAAAGTGGCAATAAACTTGCAGCCTCCGCTAGATCTGTAAGAGGTTTTGATGTGTATGAAGCATTAAATGAATGTTCAGAATTTATTGAACAATTTGGTGGACATAAATATGCTGCTGGTTTAACATTAGATCCAAAAAATTACAGTGCTTTTAAAAATAAATTTGAAGAAGTTGTAAAAGCTACCATTGACAAAAAATTACTAATCCCAGAAATTACCATTGACTTAGAGCTAGAGTTATCTGAAATTACTCCTAAGTTTTTTAGAATTCTACAGCAAATGGGGCCGTTTGGCCCACAAAACATGAAACCTGTCTTTAAAACTACTTCTGTAAGAGATAATGGATATGGCAAAACTGTGGGAGCAGATAAAAGTCATCTAAAATTGAGTATCATTGACGGTGCTGATAAAAAAACCTATAACGCAATTGGCTTTGGATTGGGCAATAAAATCAAATCGATTAAAGGTGATTTTGATATTGCCTATAGTTTGGATGAAAATGAATGGAAAGGAAATACCTCTATTCAACTGATTTTAAAAGACCTTAAAAATACATGATAAGTAACCAACGTTGTTGGTTGTTAATTTTTCTCCTTAATTAAATACATGTATACCGGATAATGATCACTATACCCTCCTGTATAACTGCCAAAAGAAAAACTTCTAAAAGGATATCCTTTATAACGCCCTCTTTTATTTGTAAGAAATCTTTTATTAAAGACCATGGCCTTAAACATCTTGTAAGTTGAAAAATCTTTAGCACCAGAATCTAACAATGGTGAAGTAATTAAAATTTGATCAAATAAATTAATATTATCTCTGTAACCCAATGTATTTAATCCCTTTTTAAACAGATCTTCATAGGGGTTATAAATATCATTTTGACCTACATTTTTTTTCTTTCCCTTAGCTTTCAAAACCTTTTTAAAACTAGCATTGATGGGATCATCGTTGAAATCACCCATCACAATAATTTTTGCGTTTGGATCTTTTTCCCTAACCTGTTCAATAATTTTTGTGTTTTGATAAGCAGCTTTTTCTCTCAACGGTCTGCTTTTCATTTCACCACCACTTCTTGATGGCCAATGATTTACAATCAAATGAATTAACTCATCATCTAAATATCCTGAAACTAATAATTGATCTCTAGTATAAACCTTTCTATTATTTCTATAAATATTTGGGTTAAATGATTGATGAAAAATTGGCTTAAAGTATCTCTTTTGGTACAACAAGGCAACGTCTATTCCTCTTTTGTCAGGAGATTCGTAATGAATTATACCGTAGTTTTTTTTCTTAATGTGCACAGATTTTACTAAATCTTCTAAAACACTAACATTTTCAATTTCAGATACTCCTATAATAGCTGGGCTAGTTTTTGTTTTTTCTTCACCTATTTGAGAAATGACACTGGCTAGTTTGTCAATTTTATCCCAATAAACTTTAGACTTATTCCCTTTAAGCTCCATCATAGGACTTGCTTCATCATTCTTTGTAATATCGTTAATGGTATCAAAAAGGTTCTCTAAATTATAAAAAGCGAGGGTTCTTATTTTATAAGTTTTCTCGCCATTTTGGGAGAAAGAGGAATATACTGTAATTAATAATAGGGCTATTAACGATAAATATTTATACATTTTTTTTATTTTAATAATACAAAAATATAAAACTAATTTCAGTCAAAAATAATATATAGGTGTTTTAACAATTCAATTCATTTAAAAGTATTAATTTTGTGAACGTATTTGCAAACAACCCTATTAAAAACTATTATTTTATGAGAAGATTTGTAATTCCAATATTACTGCTTTTGTTTTTCACAATTGGAATAAATGCACAAAATATTGTGAAAGGAATTATTGTTGATAGTGATTCTGAAAAACCTCTTGAAGGAGTTTCCTTATCTATTAAAGATAATGCCCTTAAATCATATGAAACAAACCAACTAGGTGTTTTTGTGATAGAAAATTTAGACAATGGAAGTTTTATATTAGAAATAAAATTGTCTGGATATGAAACTCAGAACTTCCCACTAGAATTAGCTGGTAATACCATAGACTTAGGAACTATTTTGTTGTATATAGATATTTCTGAAGAGGAAGATTTAAGTACGGTAACTCTTTCCGATGACGAGTTAAATGATGACACTAGTGCAGCTGACAATATTTCTGGATTGCTTCAATCATCAAGAGATGTTTACTTAAGAACTGCTGCTTTTGAATTTAGTTCTTCCTTTTTTAGAATTAGAGGGTTAGATTCAGAAAATGGAAAAGTGCTTATTAATGGAATAGAAATGAATAAACTCTACAACGGGAGACCTCAGTGGAGTAATTGGGGAGGGTTGAATGATGTCCTAAGAAATCAAGAATTTAGCACTGGCTTAACTGCGTCCGATTACACATTTGGAGGTATATTAGGTGCTACAAACATTAATGTAAGATCGTCAGAACAAAGACAAGGTACCAGAATATCCTATGCTTCCTCAAACAGAAGTTATGTGCATAGAGCAATGGCAACACATTCCTCTGGCTTATCTGAAGACGGCTGGGCATATACCGTAGCTGCTAGTAATAGAAATGGAAAAGAGGGTTTTGTAGACGGAACTATGTATGATGCTACTTCTTTTTTCGCATCCGTTGAAAAGAAAATTAATGACAACCACAGCTTAAGTTTTACTTCGATTACAGCTTTTAATAAAAGAGGTAAATCTGCGCCACAAACTCAAGAAGTTTTTGATCTAAAAGGGATTCAATACAATTCCTATTGGGGGTCGCAAAACGGAATGATTAGAAATTCTAGAATAAAAGAAGTTTCTGAACCAATTTTAATGCTTAATCATTATTGGAATATAAATGAGAATACTTCTCTGAACACAAACATATCCTATCAATTTGGTAAAATTGGTAATAGTAGAATTGATAATAATGGAACACGAATTGATGGAGAAGCTGTAGATGGAAATGGCAACCCATATATTGTAAATTTAGGAGCCTCAAATCCAGACCCAACCTATTACCAGAAATTACCGAGTTACGGTCTAAGACAAGGCTATTCAAATGTATATGAAATAGAACAATCATTCTTAAATGATGGACAACTAAATTGGACTAGTTTATACAATGCTAATTTGAATGCAAGTAATGGTGGAAATTCTTCCTACGTTTTATATGAAGATCGTAATGATGATGTTCAATTTACTGTCAATACAATTTTAAACAAAGATTTTTCAGAAAATATTACTCTAAATGCTAGAGTACAGTATACTCAATTAACATCAAAAAACTTTGCTGAAATTATAGATCTCTTAGGAGGTAATGGTTATTTAGATGCAGATTCTTTTGCAGATTCTTTTGACGAAAAACAAAATAACTTACTAAATCCATTAAACATTGCTGGAGTTGGTGATACATTTAAATATAATTTTAATTTGTATTCAAATGTAGTTGATGGCTTTGTTCAAGGTCAATTTAAATACAACAAGTTAGACTTTTTCATTGCAGCTAGTGCATCAAACACAACACACCAAAGAGATGGATTGTATCAAAATGGGGGGTTTCCTGACAACTCACTTGGTAAATCTGAGGAATTGTCATTTATGAACTATGGTACAAAAGGTGGATTAACATACAAATTATCTGGACGTCATTTATTTAATGCAAACGCAGGATATTTGACAAAAGCACCTAACCTAAGAAATTCATTTTCAAACTCTAGAGAAAACAACAATACTGTTGAAAATCTAACAAGTGAAAAAGTACTCTCGGCAGATGCAAGTTATATTGTTAGGAGCCCTATAGTACAAGCAAAAATTACTGGTTACTACACCAAAATACAAGATGCTACAGAAATTTCTTTTTTCTTTGCAGACGGAATTGGTGGAGATAATACAGCGTTTGTTCAAGAAATATTATCTGGGATTGATAAAAAACACTTTGGAGCTGAAATTGGAATTGAGGCACAAGTTACTCCTACTATAAAATTAAAAGGAGCTGCCAATGTTGGTCAGTACACATATGATAACAATCCTAATTTATACCTAACCACAGAGAACAATAGCAGATCTGAGGATGCAGGATTTGTTAACGGTCGTAAAGATTTTGGTGCATCTAATCTTGAAAACTACAAGTTAGCAGCAGGACCTCAGACTGCATATTCTGTAGGTTTCGAATATAGAGACCCTGACTATTGGTTTGTAGGGGCTACAGCAAACTTTTTTGATAATGTTTATGTAGACATAGCACCACTAACAAGAACTTCAAATTTTGCTGATGATGGAGGGATCCCATTTAATGATTACGATGAAAACATTGCTCGTCAATTATTACAACAAGAGAAATTTGATAATTATATGGTTGTAAATATGATTGGAGGAAAGTCTTGGAAGATTGGGAATCAATACATCAGCTTATTTGCTAGTGTTGGAAACTTGTTAAATACTAAATACAAATCGGGTGGATTTGAGCAAGGTAGAAATGCAAATTACAGACAATTAAAAGAAGATAAAGAACTAGGTACTCCTGTTTTTGGAAATAAATACTGGTTTGGTAGAGGAACTACTTACTTCTTAAATGTTAATTACAGATTTTAAAAAATTGAAAAACTCATTAATATATACACTTATGAAAACTATTAAAAATTATGGCTTTTTATCACTTTTAACCATAGCCATTACAATAAGCTCCTGTGTTCAGGATGGAGATTTTACTGTTCCTAATGTATCAGTGGAAGAACCTTCTATAATTGCAAACTCTAGCATTACTGCAGTTAAAACTGCTTTACAGCAAGAATTTAACTCAAATGACAACCTGGTGCATACATTTGATGTAAATGAAAATGCCCCTACTTATGTAGAGGGATATGTTGTTTCCAGTGATGCAACAGGAAATTTTTATAAAAAATTAATCATTCAAGATAAGTCAGAAAGTCCGACGGCTGGAATAGAAATTGTTTTAAACAAAACATCTTTGAGTGAAACATATGATATTGGAAGAAAAGTATATGTGAAATTAGATGGTTTATCTGTTTCTTATGATGACGGAGAAAGTTCATATAATAGTAGTCCAATGAATGATGTAGCCGGAAAGTATGTACTTGGAATTTTAGATGGAGATAGAGTAGATGACATTCCGTCTACTTCTATAGACGATCATATCATAAGATCAGCAACTGTTGCAAATATAGTTCCAACTAGTATCTCTTTAAGTGAGATAACTGGTGCTCATATCAATACAATGATAGAATTGTCTTCTGCTCAAATATTAAAATCAGATTTAGGTAAAACTTTTGCAGGTGAATCTAATGATGAATATGACGGATTCAGAACAATTTTTGAATGTGAAACTGAAGGAACTATTCAATTACAAACTAGCACATTTGCTAGTTTTAAATCAAATGTTGTTCCTGCAGGTAAAGGTACTTTTAGAGCAGTATTATCAAAAGACTACAGAGCAGAGTTTCTAGTTGCTATTGCAAATACTCCCTCAGATTTAGAATTTACAAATACAGAAAGATGTGATCCTCCTGTTTTAGAATGTGGTGAAAATGCTGTGGGTGGAAGTGTTGTGTTGTTTGAAGAAGATTTTGAAAACATTACATCTACTTCAGAAATTACAGATGCTGGTTGGACCAATGTAAATGTAAACGGAGGAAGTACTTTATATTCATCAAGAAGCTTTAGTGGAAATAGATATGTACAAATCTCTGCATATAATAGTGATGAATCTCCACTACAGGCATGGTTAGTGACTCCAGAAATTGATTTAGACACTACTACTGATGAAGAATTAACCTTTGAAACTAATACAGGATATGATAACGGAAGTGCTCTTACAGCTTATGTATCGTCAGATTTTACTGGTGATGTAACTTCTGCTACCTGGCTTAAGATTGATGCAGAATTATCAGAGGGTCCATCTAGTGGATATAATAGTTTTTCAAGCTCAGGATCAGTTAACATTTCTTGTTTAACTGGAAAATTACATATTGCCTTTAAATACGAAGGAGCAGACGGAGGTATTACTACTACCTTTCAGATAGACAATGTTAAGATTACTGGTAACTAAAATAGCAAACAATTAAAAACACCTCAAATTGAGGTGTTTATTGATATAGTTTAAACAACCAAAAAATCCTGAACTAAATTAAAGTTCAGGATTTTTTGGTTGTATACTTTAGTTTTAGTTAGTTAATCAACTAAAATTATAGCCTTATTGTTTTTTAGCTCAATAGTTCCAGAATTAATAGCAATAGTTAACACTTTATCGTCGTCGGAATGTGCTACTATTTTTCCATGTAACTCGTCTAATTCTAAATGTTCTTGAGTATGGACATGAATTTTTATAGTCCCTTGTTTTAAGGTAGACACTACGGCTGCGTGATTATTAAGCATTTGAAATTCGCCATCTGTACCAGGTACAGATATAGAATCTACAGTGGATGAAAATAATACAGCTTCAGGTGATACTATTTCTAAGTGCATAGTTTCTTGTTTTAAGCTTCAGCTAACATTTTTTCTCCAGCTTCAATAGCTTCCTCAATAGTTCCTTTCAAATTAAAAGCTGCTTCAGGAAGTCTGTCTAACTCTCCATCCATAATCATGTTAAACCCTTTAATGGTTTCTTTAATGTCAACTAATACACCTGGAATTCCTGTAAATTGTTCAGCAACATGAAAAGGTTGCGATAAGAAACGTTGAACACGTCTAGCTCTTGATACTGCTAATTTATCTTCTTCAGATAATTCTTCCATTCCTAAAATTGCAATAATATCTTGTAGTTCTTTATATCTCTGTAGCAACTCTTTAACTCTTTGTGCACAGTCATAATGTTCATCTCCTAAAATATCTGCTGTTAAAATCCTTGAAGTAGAATCTAACGGATCTACTGCTGGATAAATTCCTAACTCTGCAATTTTACGAGATAATACCGTGGTTGCGTCTAAGTGAGCAAATGTAGTTGCTGGAGCTGGATCTGTTAAATCGTCAGCTGGCACATATACCGCCTGAACAGATGTAATTGATCCTTTTTTAGTAGATGTAATACGTTCTTGCATAGCTCCCATTTCAGTAGCTAAAGTTGGCTGATACCCTACTGCAGACGGCATACGTCCTAAAAGGGCGGAAACTTCAGATCCTGCTTGAGTAAAACGGAAAATATTATCTACGAAAAATAGTACATCTTTACCTTGAGCTTCTCCAGCACCATCACGGAAATATTCAGCAATTGTTAAACCTGATAATGCAACTCTAGCACGAGCTCCAGGAGGTTCATTCATCTGTCCAAAAACAAAAGTTGCCTTAGAATCTTTCATTCCTGCTTTATCTACTTTAGATAAATCCCATCCACCTTCTTCCATAGAGTGCATAAAATCATCTCCATATTTGATAATCCCTGATTCTAACATCTCTCTTAATAAGTCATTCCCTTCACGAGTTCTTTCTCCAACACCTGCGAAAACGGAAAGACCTCCATGTCCTTTGGCAATATTATTAATAAGTTCTTGAATCAATACTGTTTTACCAACACCAGCACCACCAAATAATCCAATTTTACCACCTTTTGAATATGGCTCAATTAGATCGATTACTTTAATACCCGTGAATAAAACTTCAGTAGAAGTAGATAAATCTTCAAATTTTGGTGCAGATCTGTGAATAGGTAAACCATCTTTACCTTCTTTGGCTAAATCTCCCAAACCATCAATAGCTTCTCCGGTTACATTAAACAATCTACCATAGATGTCTCCACCAATTGGCATTTGAATTGGATTACCCGTTGCAACAACTTCTTGTCCTCTTTGTAAACCATCTGTTGCATCCATAGAAATTGTACGAACAGTATCTTCTCCAATATGCTGTTGAACTTCTAAAACTAGGATAGAACCATCAGATTTTTTAATTTCTAATGAATCATAAATTTTTGGAAGTTCATTAGAATCTGTATTAAACTCAACATCAATTACTGGACCTATAATTTGGGATACTTTACCTGTTATTGTAGACATTATTCTTACTTTAAATTAATTTCTT
>Ga0228657_1000540_pt1 | contig 16896 bp, 15 predicted proteins | sample 70DmetaG_FD_182743 | JGI IMG/M metagenome (GOLD analysis project Ga0228657, IMG submission 182743) | Seawater microbial communities from Monterey Bay, California, United States - 70D | ecosystem: Environmental > Aquatic > Marine > Coastal | place: USA: California | collected 2016-10-07 | reverse complement strand
ATTTATCCTCGTTAAAAGTTTTAGGGTCTGTTGGAGAACCTATCAACGAAGAAGCTTGGCATTGGTACAATGAAAATATTGGTAAAAAGAAAAGTCCTATTATCGATTCTTGGTGGCAAACAGAAACTGGAGGAATAATGATTTCTCCAATACCATATGTAACACCTACGAAGCCTACGTATGCAACTTTACCATTTATTGGCATTCAACCTGCATTGATGGATGAAAATGGAAATGAACTGAAAGGGAATCAAGTTGAGGGTCGTTTATGTATTAAATTCCCTTGGCCAAGTATCGCAAGGACGATATGGGGAAATCATCAACGATATAAAGAAACATATTTCTCGGCATTTGACAATAAGTATTTTACCGGAGATGGGGCACTAAGAGACGAAGTTGGGTATTATAGAATAACAGGTAGGGTTGATGATGTAATTATAGTTTCTGGTCATAACCTTGGTACTGCACCAATAGAGGATGCTATTAATGAACATCCTGCAGTTGCAGAATCTGCCATTGTTGGCTTTCCTCACGATATTAAAGGAAGCGCTTTGTATGGATATATTACATTAAAAGATACGGGAGAATCTAGAAATCATGATAACTTAAGAATTGAGATCAATCAATTAATCACAGACAGAATAGGCCCAATAGCTAAACTTGATAAAATGCAATTCACAAATGGGTTGCCTAAAACGCGTTCTGGTAAAATTATGAGGAGGATTTTAAGAAAAATTGCTTGTAATGAAACTGATAGTTTAGGGGATACAAGCACCTTGTTAAATCAAGAAGTGGTTCAGAATATAATTGATAACGTTCTATAAAATTATTAAACCATTAATTGCGGTGAGATTATTCTTTTTTATTCCGTGGTAAAAGTAGAGGCGGGTAATCCTTCTTTATTAAATAAACTTGCAACACTAGTATCTTTCCATGCATACCTAGCGTATTTTGGATTTTGGATTTTAGAGGAATATATGTAAATCTTATTATTCTCAATATATGCTTTTGCTTTAATATATTTTTTATCAGCACCTGCAATTTCAAATGCTGCAAGTTCTTTATCATAAGAGGTTAAACCAGAACCAACAAAATCAAATGTTACTATTAGTTTATTACCAGATACTTCAAAATTTTCATATAGTGGCCCAGAAGCTACTATAGGTTTTTCATAATCATTAGAAAGTGCTAATCCAGCCAATCTATACCCAACATCGTGTTTGTTTGATGGATGGATGTCATCTATTTCACCAATATCTAATGTCACTACCATTCCAGTTTTTTCAACTTTTAATGTTTTTCTTTGAACATTTCGTAATGATGAGGATAGACCGTTATAATTCTCAAAAGGTGCTATTTGAACGAAATAAAATGGAAAATCTGAACTCCATTTTTTACGCCAATCTTTTATCATAGCTGGAAATAGAGTTTCATACTCTTTAAATCTTGAAACATTATTTTCTCCCTGATACCAAATACTACCTTTAATATTATAAGGTATTATGGGGTGTATCATTCCATTGAAAAGTGCTGATTTTGAGTTTTGTGTATAGCTTTTTACTTGAGGTCTTTTTGAAAAATTTATAGATGGATCTTCATATAAATAAAAAGAATAATAGGGCCACGTTTGCTCCTTTTCATTAAACTGATTGTATACCTCAGCAATAACTTTATAATTCCATATTCCATTTAATGACTCGTTAGCCCCCAAAGAATTATTTAACGAAATCTCACCAACCTTTCCCACGTTGTATTGGTTTATGACCTTAATGATTATACTATTCTGACCAGTCTTTAGAAGATTTTTAGGTATTTTATATGATTTATTAGCTAAACTTTTTTTCCCTAAACTAGAGCCAATTTTTTCCCCGTTTATATAAGTAAATTCCATATCACTAATAGGTCCAAGATTAAGAGTATAATCGCCTTTAACTTCTTTTAATGAAAAAGATTTTTCAAATAAAATAGCTCCATCAAAATCATTTGTTTCAAAAACATTATCAAATGATCCAGGTAAGATTAGTTTTTCCCATTTCGTATAGTCTTGATAACTTGAACTGATATATTTATAATCTTTAAAGTCTAGCTTCTCCCATTTATCTGGCTTTCCTATAGGATCTTCCAAGAATAAGTACCAAACATCTGAGGGTAATTTGATGGATTCAAACTGAGAAAACCATTCTACTGATTTGGATGATTTATTAACCAACGTATCATAAGAACTCATGTCTTCTTTTAAAAAATCTATGGTGTTTAGTGTTTCTCTGCTAGTCCAAGCTTCAATATCAGTTCCACCCCAGCTCGAATGAATAATTCCAATAGGAATATTTAATTTTTTATGTAATTTTTTAGCAAAAAAATATCCTACTGCACTAAAATTTGTAATGTTTTCTCCAATAGCTTTCTCCCAATTTCCCTCAAAATTATTAGTAGGTAATGAGCTTATTTGGTTTGTGATATTAAGCATTCTAATTTCAGGGTAATTAGCTGAAGAAAGTTCTATTTCTGAATTGTCTGTTGTATTACAACAATAATCAAAATCCATTTCCATATTTGATTGGCCAGATGCCAACCAAACTTCACCAATCATAACATCGGTTATTTTTTTGGTAGTAGTTTTGGTGGTAATTTCTAATTCAAAAGGCCCACCTGCTTTCGGAGTTGGAATTAATACTTCCCAACTTCCATTATTATCTGACATTCCAGAGGATATTTCACCCCAACTTCCTTTAACTGTTACAGAACTATTTGGTGCATATTCACCCCAAATCGCCACATTTTTTTCTTGCTGAAGAACCATTTGATTCGAAAAAAGTGGATTTAATTTTAATGGATGTTTGTGAGTAGATTCACATGAAAAAAACAATGATATCATGTAAAACAAAAATACGTTATAACAAATCTTTTTCATGTCTACTTGGCTAATGCCTTTTTAATAGCAATTTCAACTAATTTTTCCATCACCTCATATCCTTTTTCATTAGGATGAACAAGATCTGAGGCAGCTGTATACTCGGGGACCTTTAAACCACCTTTATCATCAACCATAGCAGAAAAGTAGTCTAAATAGATAAAATTATTCTTTTTGGAATATATTTTTAAGGCTTTATTTATTTTAATAATTTTCGGTGCAGGATCCAATCCGGGTTTCCAAGGATAATCTATTGCTGGTAAAATTGAAGAGATAATTACTTTTATTCCATTGGCATTTGCAATTTCAGACATAGACTTAATATTATCTATAATAGATTCAAGAGAGATGTATCCACTATTACCAGCAATATCATTTGTGCCCGCTAAAATGATTACAACTGATGGTTTCAAATTAATCACATCCTCTCTAAATCGTAAAAGCATTTGAGGTGTAGTTTGACCACCTATACCTCTATTAATATAGTCTCTGTTGTTAAAAAATTCTGGGCGCATCTGAATCCATCCTTCAGTAATTGAATTCCCCATAAAAACAACTCTATTTTTTGCTTTTGTATGGAGTTTAAGCTCTAGGTTTGCTTTACTATATAACATTGTATTTGCAAATGTATTCCAGTCCTGTGAAATTATGTCTTGAGTAAATGGTAAATACAATAATATAATTATTAGATGAGGTTTTAAATTCATGAGTTGTATTTTTAAGTATTACAAAGTAGTTCTAAATATAAAGTTTTTAATTTAGGGCATTCAAATAAAATTTCATGAATAATTTCGATGTATAACTAAATTACATTGTCAAACAACTTTATACTAAAAATAAACTTTTAACGATTATTTTTCTGAATTAATCACTTTTAAGACTATTTAATATAAATTTGTGAGCACTCTTATAAAATTGTCAAATGGACATCACTTTTGAAATTTGGACTAAAGTAACTTCTACCATACTGTTTAGATACTTTTCATTTGCGAGTATAAGCTTTGTTTTGTTTTATTTGATATTAAAGAAACCACTTTGGTATAGAAAGATTCAGAAAAAGATTCCAAAACTAACTGATTACAGAAGAGATATCTTTTGGTCTTTAATTACAATTACCATCTTTGCAACTGTTGTTATTTTTACGTTTGTTAAATTTAATCACCTTACAAACACCTATAAAAATATCGAGGAATATGGGTATCCTTATTTATTTCTCTCATTTTTTTGGATGCTTATCGTTCACGATACCTGGTTTTATTGGTGGCATAGAATTATGCATCATCCAATATTATTTAAATACGTTCATTTAGTTCACCATAAATCTACCAATCCATCGCCTTGGACAGCTTATGCTTTTCATCCTTTTGAAGCAATTATTGAAGTAGGTATTCATCCTTTTTTAGCATTTACAATCCCTTTATATGCTCCAGCTCTAGGGATGTTTTTTCTTTTTCAGATTTTGTATAATGTATATGGCCACTTAGGGTTTGAAATTTACCCTAAAGGATTTCATAAGCATTGGCTTGGTAAATGGATTAATACATCCGTAGCTCATAATCAACATCATAAAAAATTTGATGGAAATTATGGATTATACTTGCTGTTTTGGGATAGAATAATGAGAACTCTTAGAAAAGATTATGATGAAACTTTTGAATCTACAACAGAAGTTTATTAAGTATAGATTAAGATTAAGACAACCTATTGTTTAATGGGACAGAAGGGTTAAAATAATTCATTAAAAAATTATATCTTCGATGGGATGAGTATTTCTAATAATATTAAAATTTTAAGGCTACTATTTTTAATGAGTTGTATTTTAGGATGCAACTCTAATACCAAAAACACGTATCTGCTTAATGATATTTTACAGGATAGCAAAGAACCAATTATAAAAAAAGTACTTTCAGACCTAAATAGCCACGAAGTACAAATTTTATTAACTAGAATTAACAGAGATTCCTTAGGAGTGCCAAAATTTGAAAGACACACTTTTCAAGTAAATTCTGAGCATTATTTTTACCCAGCAAGTACTGTGAAATTTCCTGTAGCAATTCTTGCTCTCCAGAAAATAAGAAAGCTTCAATCACAAGGTATACCTATTAAAGCAGATACACCGTTCAAGATTTTATACAGTGAAAATGTGATTAAGAGAACTGATTCTACCCACCCCAAAAACAATTTGACAATTGCTCATTTAATAAAAAAGATTTTTTTAGTAAGTGATAACATGGCATACAATTATTTATTTGATTTTATAGGGAGGGATGACGCAAATAAAGCTATTCATAATATTGGTATTACTAATTTTAATTTGTCACATAAGTTTTCAGATTCAGATTCAGATTTAGAGAATAAGAATAGAACTCCTCGTTTTATTTTTTTCAATCAGAAGGGAGATACTATTTATAATCAGGCTCCTATTACATCTAACCAAAAAATAAAGAATACTCATTTAGATGGAGTTTTGAAAGGTAAAGGGTATGTAAAAGACGGAACTACAATTGATGAGTCCATGGATTTTTCAGAAAAAAATTATGCTTCAATAGCTGCGTTAAATCAAATTCTTGAACGAATAATTTTTCCAAAGGTTTTTAGTAGAAATGAACAATTTAACATTGAACCAGAAGATTATTTCTTTTTAAGATATTGGATGAGTAGAACTCCAAATGAGGTAACTATCCCATTTTACGATAGGGAAACTTTCTTTGACAGCTATTGTAAATTCTTTATTTACGGAGATAAAAAAGGAGAAATGACAAATAATACAAGGATCTACAATAAAGTTGGCTTGGCTTATGGGACCACTACAGATTTGGCCTACGTGAAAGATAGAAATGGGATAGAGTTTTTTTTAACAGCAACAATTTTAACAAATAAAAATGAAATTTTTAATGATAATAAGTATGAATACGAGCAACTAGGAATCCCTTTTTTAGCAGCCTTAGGGAGAGAAATTTATCAATTTGAAAAAAATAAAAATTAGTGTTAAATGAATAAAAATTGTTAGTGTTAGATTTTTTTGAAAGATTTGTATCTAACTGTAAAATAGGTTAATTATGAAAAAAGCAAGGTTTTATTTAGTTAGACTTCCCATTATATCAATTACAATCTTCTTTTTTTGTTGTGTAATAGCTGCATTAATATATCCAGGATCACATAAAGAAATTATTGACTACCAATCAGATTATTATTCATTTACTCATAATTTTTTAAGTGAACTGGGAAGTTTCAAAACCAATACAGACGAGATAAATACTGCAATTATTCAAAAAGACAATACCCCATCTATGCTCTTATTTAATGGTAGTTTAATTTTAATTGGGTCAACTCTACTCTTATTTTATTTAAATTTCAAAAAAGTATTTGATCTTATTGAAGACTCAAGTAAGTCACTATTTTATTCTAAAATAACCATGCCTGTAGGCTTACTGGCAGGATTATTTTATGCTGGAGTTGGTTTCGTGCCTCATGATCTTCATTTTGGGGCTCATGTATTTTTTGCAAATTCTGCCTTTCTAACGCTCTTCTTTCTGTGTATTCTTCATAGTATTACAGTTTATCATTCTAACTTCCTCAGCAATACCTATGTTATTGGCTATGTAGCCTTTTGTATTGTGCTGTTTGTTTATTTGAGAATTATATTTTTTGGTCCTCAGATTGGTCCTGGAAAAATATATAGCGAATCAGATCTTATGCTACAAGTAATCGCTCAAAAGTTAATTGTACTAACATTTATGGCTGCCATACTTCACCAAGTTTATGGTTTTAATTTACTCTTGAAAAAAAAAGATAAAAACTAAATTTATTCATACAACAAAAAAAGGTTCACATTTCTGTAAACCTCTTTTAATTTTTAAAGTTGCTACTGTATAAGTTAGCGTTATTTTACAGAGAAAAATTTCCTGTAAATATGATCATCCAACATTTTTTTATATTTTTTAGTGAAATAGTTATCCCAAAAATCATCTATTTCTTCCGAATGTGCATTGTTATATTCTTCGTCGTTTGCCCAAGTGCTTAACCACATGTAGCGGTGTTCTTTTGCTTCATCATCTAAACTTACTTGATATACTTTATATTTATTGGCTCCAAATCCATTTTTTTTATAAATTTTATTAGCCCTGTCTAAATCATTTTGAAACTCTTCTATGGTTATTCCAGTAGGTAAGTCAAAAACGTGTAAACTAATTCGTTCTTTAGATTGAGAGAATGCTATTGTGGAGATTAAGAATACTAGTAATACAATAAGTTTTTTCATGATTAATTGTTTTAAAGAACTAAATATAATAAAAGTTCATATAATCAACCAAATCAAAGATGAAAGATTTAAAATCCTAAATTTTCAGATTTTAAACTGTTGAAATTATAAAGATTCTAACCAGATTTTACCAAAACGTTGGTCTGGCAGCCATATTGTTAAAAAGTTAAGCTTTCCCCACCTATTAAAATTAGTCTTTTCAATTTCATTCACATATTTGAATGTTTTTTTGTCAGTAAATCCAAGTAAAGGGTTCTCTGAATTTACAGCTATCAGCTCATTGTTTACGAGCCTTTGAGATAGTATACTTTCAAAAAAAGATATAGACAAGGATTTTGATTTTTTTGGTGAATGCTTTGTGTTTTTTTCAGTGATTAATGTCCAATTTGCTCCTTGACTTCTGTTAGCTGAATATATCCCTAAAATCATATTATTTCTGTAATAATTGTCATCTTCTCCAATGAAAAAAATCCCAGGCACTTTCTGTGTTTGATTTGATGTTATTCCAGTATTATAATATCCACCTTTATTCACAACAAAAGAAATAACTTTTTCTGGTTTCCACGATGCAAATTCATAATTAAATTGACCACCAGCAGAGAACCCATACAAGAGTAGAGGTAATGTATTAATATTTTTATTCGATATCTCCTTACTATATTTTTTTATTGATTTGAGTAATATTTCCCCACTTCCTTTAGAAGCATTACTATATGAGGGTCTTCCTTTAGAATTTTTATAGCCTTTGAAATGACTTGCTACCATAATAAAATTATGTTTTATTGCAAATTTTTGCCAAACTGTATCTAAAACAGCTTTTCTTCCATCTCCATTAAACCCAGGATTAAGAACTAAAATACCTTTGTAATTATCATTTAAATTAGGATTCCAAAATCTAAATTCGGCTAATTTATAATTTTCACCATTGTGAAAAGTGAAATTATCTTTTTGAGCATAAACTTGAAGACTTGTTAAAAGTATTGAAACTATAAGTAGTGATTTTCTCATTTTAAAAAATATTTTCTAAGAATTTTTGATTTCAAACTTAAAAAAATTAATAGTTAAATACAATAAATAATTTCATAGTCGAAGCATGAACATAAGTTAGTTTTTTCCAATGGAGGTATAGAAAATACCTACAGACAATTCGGCCCATATCAATAAAAACATTAAAAGTAATATTCCAATGTATAGGATTCTTTTTTTAAAATTAGTTGTACAGTTAATAACAAAATTAATCCCAGTACTAAGAAGAGTCAGCAAAAAACCCATCATAATAAAATCTGACAAATTCCAGTTGACCTCATCTGTTATCATCATCCCTATTAATGGAACTAATAACAAAAAAAGAGGGTAAAAAATTCTTTTAGACATATTCAAAAATAAAAAAATCACTATACCATAATATTAAAGATTCTATCATTATAAATTTCTTTTTTTAAATTTAGCGATTAGTTTTTTTTTTTTTTTGCTAACTTAACAAACTAAAACTAATTATTATGAAAAAATATTTTATTGCAATTACAATTTCTTTCATTTTTGTGTCTAGTTATGCGCAAACTACATTCAAGGGCTTTGAGCTTGGTATTCAAGTGGCTATGAATTTTTCTAATATCACCGGTTTAAGCAGTGGTGCATTATATGATGATGTAACTACGCAAAATAAATCTTTGCTAAGACCAGGATTATTTCTTTTTGGAACTAAGTCTTTGTCAGAAGAATTTTATATAAAACCTGGAATAGGTATTAATTTCAAAGGAGGTAAGAATATTGATACTGAGGAAGATTATGGATCTGTATACACAGATGTGAGTACAGACAGGTTTTCATATTTGGAAATACCTCTTCTTTTTGGGTATAGAGCAACTGAGAAACTTTCACTCGAGACAGGGGTTTCCCTAGGGTTTCCACTTTCATCAGAATCCACCTTAGAAGAATCAGGTGAAGGTTACAATAATTCAGAAACTGAGGACCTTTCCTCATTTATTAAAGGACAAGAGCTAGGGTTTCATATTGGAGCAAAATATGCTATAGATTCCAGATTTAGTGCAGGTGCCAGATATTTTTCGGGTTCAGACATTAATAAATCGCAATTTCTTGCAAAAATAACTTTAAAGGGCTTTGCCTTTTTTTTAGAAATGAAAATTTAGTAAAATAAATTTTTATGATAACAGTAAACTTATTCAATATTAATTTGAACGAGTTTGATAATCACTGGACATTTTCTTAATCTTAAAAGATGTTTGAAAGAAGTCTATTAATTACAAAACCGTTACACTATAACAGTATAACGGTTTTATCATTTTATGTTACTCCCTTTATTTTTTAATGAGTTTTTGAAAATATGACTTAACATCTGCTTCATCTTCAGGGTTCATATCTTGGTCCTCCATCTCATTTTTAATATCTTCAAAATAGATGTCTACAAGACCGCTTTCGGTTCCTAACATTAGCTCTATATCTAAATATGATCCTCTACTTTCAGATAATTCTCCTTCAATATCAAACCAATCACCTTCACCTAATTGATATTCATATCCTTCTATTGCCCTTTCAGAATCAGTATATTTTGGATGTAGATTCTCTGGTCTGAATTCGTTTTCCATTTCAAACTCATGATATTCCCACTCTCCTTTTTCTCCAGAGGTTACTTTTTGTACAAATTCTCCAATTGATGCAGAAACCTCACTTTCATTTTTTGGCCAACTTTGAACCTGAGATACAAATGAAGGTATTGCAATGCTCGATTCATCATCTGACCAAACATCAATTTCATCTACATAATCAGTAACTCCATATTCAGAGTCTCCATAATTATACCAATCATTTCTCACATAATCTGACCAGTTTTCATCTAGTGGCGCAACTTCAAGAAAACCCTCATAAACATCTTCTTCTGGGATATAACCAACACTATACTCCTCAATTCCTACTCTTCCTCCATTAAGTTTGTATGAAAAATTATAAGGAGATGTAGATTCTAATAACTTTTGATAATCGTGGTCAGTTGAATTTAAATTAGGATTGTTAAGAAGTCCCAAGAGCACATATCGATCTGATTTATCAATTCCATTAAATTCTTTTGTAACTCTGTATGCCTTTTGTTTTACCCAATTATATTTATTTGATTTAAGTTTTTCAATCTGTTTTTCTGTTACGTTAGGATTTGAGCAAACACCAAGAAGTTTGAACGAATATAAGTAGGAGTTGTCGTTTGCATCTATAATTTCGTCTAACATTTCAGATGAAACAAGTTGATGTGATATTGCAGTTTCTAATACTGTATAATTGCTATTGGAAATAATTTTTTTTATATGATCAAGCGAAATGTTCAATACTTGGTTTTCTAGCAAATGTAATTTTGCAACATATCCACCATTTTCAATGAAATGATTTATAGTTTCCCCTTTTAAAAATTTAAAAAAAGAGAAAATTGATTTGTTTTCAAATATTAATTTTTTCTCATAGGTTTTTAAATACTCTAAATCCGATGGCTTTTCACTGTCGTTGTCCCATCCAAAATAACAGGAATCAAGAAAATCAGAGATGTCGCTTAACACGGACTTATAATCATCTGATGGGTATTTTAAACATAGTATTTTATAGAGCTGTCTATAGTATTTTTCTATTGAATAGTGGTTTAAAGCTTTTAAAATTGAGGACTCTGCCTTATCAATTTGATTGGTTTCTACATAAACTTCAGAAAGTTCACACATCCAGTTTTCATACCAGTCAACTAATTCAATTGCCTTATTGTAAAACTCAATGGCTTCATCGTTTAATTTTAAAGCTGCATAGGTTTTTGCAATTTTTTGAAGGCTCCATCCATCAGATTCCAATTCATTAGATTTCATAAACTTTTCCAGTGCGCCTTCATAATCTTCATTGTTGTAGAGGATTTCACCACACTTCTGCCACGCAAAAGCGTCTTCTGGGTTAAGTTCTATTGCCTCAGTTATGAGCATCAATTTCTTGTCAAAATCTGAAATTAAACCAGCGTATCTTATTAATGCGGGAGTATATCTTTTTATTTCTAAACAACTCTTTAAATCCTCAGTTCCCTTTTCAATTGAATAAAATTTACTATAATCAGAATTTAAATAAAACTTGGCTCTAAAAAAATAAGCCTTGTATGATTTGGGATCTATTTCAATAACCTTATTTAAATCTATTAAACTTATTTCTGGATAAAAAGCACCTTCATCGTCATAATGTTCACGTTTACCTCTTTCTAATAGAGCTTCCAATAAAAATTTATCAGAAGTATCTTTAAGTAAATCTTCTTCGCTTTTTAAAGAAGGAGGTGTGTTGTTTTTAGCAGCAATAATATTATAATGAAGCAATAAGTTCTGGTTTTCTTTCCAGGATATAGCAGTGTTACCACTAATTAGTTTTTTATAATAATCTATTGCTTTCTCATAAATTCCCATAAATTGATATGAAAACGCTAAATCATAAAAAATCATTTTATATTTAGGATCAATTTCAATAACTTTTTCAAAGGTTTTAAGAGCTGATGCATGGTCATTAAGTTTAAGAAAAACTTTACCTTTTTCATGATAAGCCCATTTATAATTTGGATCTATCTCAATAACCTTACTAAAGCAATCTTCTGCCTCTTGATATTCTTTTAATAAAAATAATGCCTTACCTTTTTCCTGATAGCCCCATTTATAGTTTGCATCGATTTCAATAACTTTGTTAAAATTTACTATAGCGGCTTCATAATTTAACAAACCAAAGTATGCTTTTCCTAGGTTCTGATAAGACCACTTGTCTTTTAAGCCTTTATTAATTGAATCTACAGCATTTGAAAAATCTTTTAACTTTAAATAGCAATAGCCTTTCATTTTATTACAATGCAGCGTATGTTCTTCGTTGTTTTGTTTTATAGATAAATCATATTCAACTATGGCCTGCTCATTTTCATCTAACATTCTTTTACATTCACCCTTTAGATAATAAGAATAACTATCCTTAGAATCTGGATCTTTTTCATGTGCTATTTCAAAATTGTTGTAAGAGTTATTATAATTGTTAATGTTATAATAAGAAATTCCTAGACTATAATAAGTTAACCCGTTGTTACGATCATATTCTAATGCTTTAAGATAAGATTCAATAGCTTCTTCCCACCTATTTAAATCAAAATAAATATGTCCTTTGTTTTGATGTAGCCAGAACAATGAAGATGTATTTTTGGGTTGTGATGGATTTTTTTCGATTCCCTCATTAATAACCTCAATTGCTTCAGTGTATTTTTCTTGATCGTTTAAAACATTACCAAAGATCATATAAGCCCATATATTCTTTGGATTTAAATCCACGGCTTTTCTAAAAGCTTCTTCGGCCTTGGAATATTTTTGATCCTGTTTTAGGCAGTAGCCTTTGTGTGAAAAATAAAAATCATTTGTGGGATCCAACTTGATAACTTCGTCATAAAAATGAACTGCATTAGTATAATCCTCTAATTCTTCATAAGATTCAGCAATCAGTCGAAGTCCATTAATAAGCTCTTCTTTTTTATCTTCAAAGGCAATATACTTTTGCAAGACCTTAATAGCTTTTTCATAATCGCTATCATCGTAGTGTCTTTTTGCATTTGTAAATAAATTTTTCGAATAGTGCCAGTCAATAAAATAGCTACCGAATTCATCATCATCAAACTCTAATGAAAATAAACTTCCAAAAGTATATTCTGAGTCATAGATATCTCCGTTATCATAGAGAGCACGCATTTGTTGTTCTATTTCAAAATATTTATCTTCCTCTTCCTCTACATCAATTTCATACTTTGAGCCCTTTAAGGATTCAATAATTTCATTTTCGTTTTCTATATCAATGTCATTAAACTTTTTGAAGCCCAAATTCCCGTCCTCAACACTTATTAGTTCAAATTCAAACTCATCTAAATCTTCAGAATTTATTTCATCAATGGGTTTACTTGATAATAATTCGATTAAGTTTTTTGCAGGAATTTCATATCTAAACGATCCTGTATTCCACCCCATTATACAGTCTAAAGTGACACCATCATCACCCGCTCTAATTTCTTCAGATACTCCTGATCCTGGAGCAACTATAACTTTTATTATTTCGTCTGAATTTTCAAATAGCTGAACGTCTAATTCACTAAGCTGATATTTTATTTTTTTTTCATCTTCTCCATCTTCTCCATCTTCTCCATCTTCTTCATCTTCTTCATCTTCTTCTTCAGATGATTCAGTGACTTCAGTGTCACAATAATATTTATCTTCTTCTTCATTAAATTTGATACAAGCGCTAATGCTTTCCCAATCAGAATTACAAGATAATGTTAACTGGAACTCTAAAGTATCCCCAAAAACCTCATATAAAACAGCTAAAACTTCCTCGTCCAGCGATCCTTCTCCCATATAAATTGAACTATCCGTAGTATCCGCTAATCTCATACAAAACTTTGCGTAAGGCTTGTCATATTCTCTACTACCTAAATTTACTCCTGAATCAAATACATTTTTATTAATTAAATAAATCTCGCCCTCATATTCCTCAAAAGGTATATTATTAGAATTTAATTTATTTATATTATCCTTAGAAGAAGCTGATTTTACTGAGATTTCAAGAGAAAGAAGTACTTTGGCCATTTTTTAATTTTCAAATTTAATTGTTTATGCAATTTAAGTATTAACGGGCTGTTTTACAAATAACCGTCAATCATTTGCAATAGAGTCGTTCCTGTACCCAAATTAGGGCCAGTAAGGTTTTGAAAGGTATTAAAAAAAAGAAAGAGGTCAAAAATGACCTCTTGTCTAATATGGCTCCCCCTATTACTCAGAGTTGCAGCACAACATCATCTTTCATTGGACTATTTATTATTAAATAAGTCCAATGAAATCAAAGAAAAGGGTTGTGATCTTTGTAATTTCTTAATTTTTTTATTGTATGAATTAAAATTAAAGAAGGTCTTCAGAGCCTATTGTTTAGGAGCTAAATTTATATCACCTAAATTAGACCCTTCATTTATCCCCGATTCACTTTTCAATTTGTAACAACAAAGGGTGTGATTTCTGTGTAAGTCTTTAATTTTAGTTAGTGAGAGTTTAGAGTCAATTATTTTTTTTACTAATGTCTTTACTCCACCATTTAGATGTTCAATTTGAATTGAATCTTTTATATTCTTTTGCTTTAAAAGCTTGTTGAATCTTGTTCTTAAGTTGCTATTCATAAAAAAGCCTTCATCTTTTTTTAGTCTTTCCAATTCTTCTTCTGGCAGTTCATTTTTTAAAATGGTGAACAGTTTATGTGTTATTGGATAATAATTATACCCATCAATTTGTCTTATCATATGGATAATTCCATATTTGTTTAGTTCTTCAAATTTATTTTGTTTTTTAAATTCTTTTAAACCACCTAGGATTAGTAACCAGTTAGACTCAATATTGTTTACTTGTTTAGGAGAAAGGTTATAATATTTAAACCTAAATTTTTCTTTTAAAAACATTTTTATAAGTAAAGTTTAGCTAGTCTAATTCACAGTCCCAGACTAAACCGTTTTCATTGAAACCTTCAATTGTACAAGCATATGTGTCGCCGCTTTTAGAATCGAATACACTATACCAACCCGTAAAATCGGTATCTCCTTCATCATCATTTAATAAATCATAAACAGCTTTATACACCTCATTTGAAAGAGGATTAGCACCTAAATATATATTAGTTCCACTTTCTGATTGAGTTGATAAAAATCTTAATACAATATCATCACTATCATAATCAGAATTAAAAGTTAAGTTTGGAATTATAATTCCAACTGCAAGTTCATCTTCATCAAATGAAATTAGAGATTTAATTATATCATATTTTTCGATTAGTTTGTTTGCTTCTTCCTTTTTCTTTTGAAAATCTTCTTCAGTTTCAGCATACCATAGTAAAAAGGAATCTTCGTTGGTTTTTACTTCAATGTATTTTGACATAATCTTTTTAAAATTAAAGATAATGAAACTACTACAATCTTTACTAAAAAATTCGAAGATTTCAATTTCGAAAGATGCAACCACATTTTCACACCCGAAATCGAGTCTATTATGTTGGCAACCAATGTTTTAAAAAGTAGTAAAAATAAAAAGGAGGTCAAAAATGACCTCCTGTCTATGATGGCTCCACCTATTGTTCAAAGTTGCAGCACAATTTCTTCTTTTGACGATCCACTCGCCCTGGACGATATACATTTCTCCTTACCGAATAATACTTAAGTAACGAGTGAAAACTTCCTCTAATTTTGAAGGAAGTAGCTACTTTTTTATCCAACCAGCAAACTTTCCTTCAATAAAACTAATTTCCAATGGAAGTTTGTTGTCTTTATGAGAAATTTCAAAGGTGACTTGGTCAAAAATGATTTCCAAATTGAAATTCTTTTTTGAATTGTAGCCTTTAGATTTAAAAAAACTTTCCCATTCAAAATAATCGATTTTTTCACTTTCCATTTCTTTACACACAGCCCTAATTTTTTCAATTTCTTCCTTATATAATGTAGATTCAACAACATTGGATTTAATGTTTACACAATCACATTCGCTGTTCACTGGATACATTTTTTTGCACCTTGAGCATTCATAACAATCCTCTTCTTCTTCTTCTTCTTCTTCTAAATTCGTTTCGATCTCAACTAAATCTGTATTTTCATTTAAAATAATGGACATTGATAAATTCTCGCTATCACTGCCGCATGATAATGTTAATTCGAAATATAATTTCTCACCAAATACACTATACAATATTGAAAGTATTTCTTTTTTAATAGACCCTTCTCCCATACCAATAGATACTTCAGCAGAATCAGAAAGTTGCATGCAAAATTTACTATATGGTTTATCGTATTCTCTACTACTTACACTAATACCATGATTAAATGCAACCTGGCTAATCAAAAAAATAGATTTTTCATCACATTCAAATGGAATATTATTTTTTTCTAATAACTTTATTTTTTCTTTTGAGATGTCAGTTTGTGCCCAACTTTGTAGCGTTAAAAAAACCTTTGCCATTGTTATTTGTTTTAAGTTTTGGAATTGAGGTAATACCTGTGCCTCATATTTATTTTGATATCGTTTATAATTTCAATATAATATAATTAAATGGATTGTAAAAATGCTTCTCCCGAAAATCATTTTAAAATGGTTGAATCGGTGGGAAAAACACTAAATTTAATTTCTAAAGGGGAGTCAATCATTTATGAGGCTACTTTCCAATACAACAACGTTCTTGCAGCATTAGACATTTTGGTAAAAGATGAAGAAGGGTGGAAAGCGTATGAAGTAAAAAGTTCAATCGAGTCTGAGTTAAGTGATAAACAGGTTAAGTTGGAACGGTTGAAGTCCACGAAGAGCCCATTTAAAGTGTATTTGAATAAAACTCTCCCAATGATTGAAAACCTAAGTCATTATTGGGATAAGGCAGATGGAAAAACCAAAAAGAAGATTCTTGGTTGCATCTTTACTGAAAAATTCGAAAATTTCGATTTTGAGAGTTGCAACAACATTTTCACTCCAGAGATTAAGTCTATTATGTTGGCTAGCAAGGTTTTACGTAGGAATAAAAATAAAAAGGAGGTCAAAAATGACCTCTTTTCTATGATGGCTCCCCCTATTATTCAAAGTTGCAGCACCAATAAATCTTTTAGTGAATTAAGTTATAACTGAATATTAAATAGGTCTAATTATCATTTAGTAAAAGCGATACATCA
>Ga0228657_1000524_pt1 | contig 17162 bp, 17 predicted proteins | sample 70DmetaG_FD_182743 | JGI IMG/M metagenome (GOLD analysis project Ga0228657, IMG submission 182743) | Seawater microbial communities from Monterey Bay, California, United States - 70D | ecosystem: Environmental > Aquatic > Marine > Coastal | place: USA: California | collected 2016-10-07 | reverse complement strand
TCGCACTACAATGCTTTGTTAGAGGAAGTACAACAGCAACAAGCACAGACTGCTTCTGTTTATAACTACAACAACTACGATCCAGGTGACTTTGCTAGAGCAGGTTTTAGTGGCCCTAGCTCTGTAGCTGGTCAAGCTGCTGCTGATAGAATAGCTGAGTATCTTAAAGAGAACGACATACCGCCCTCTATAGAAGTAGATGGACAAACTCTGTACTTCACAACAGGCGTAGGTGAGAACGCTTTAGCACAGACACTGGGTGATGACTATAGCGCATCAGGGTCTTATCAGTCTTATGGCCCAGCGGGTACTTACTCTACTGTTTACACGCCTTCTGAGAGTGTCTTTGCAGGTATCAACCCCTATCTAAGAGCTGCTCTTGGCGTAGCTACTGGTGGTCTTTCTGAAGGCTTTATATCAGCTACTAATATTATATCAGGAGATGCTGACGCTAGTGACTTTATAAACGTAGCATTGTCTGGTGTCAACATAGCAGGACAGCCTGGTTCAGGCGGTTTTACAGCATCAAGCGGTTCCCCCATTACTGGTACTACAGCTCCTAGAACATTAGCAGAGATGGCTGAAGTAGGTGATATAGTTTCTATTGGGGCAGGTTCTGTAGGCGTAGCTGAGGAGCAAGTAGAAGAAGACTCACAAAGACAAGCTCAACTAGCTGCAATAGAAGCTGCTAGACTTGCTCAAGAAGAAGAAGCTAGACGTAGAGCAGAAGAGCAAGCAGCAGCAGAGGCCGCTAGAGCAGCAGCACAGGCAGCAGCAGAGCAAGCTGAGAGAGATCGTATAGCAGCAGAAAGAGCAGCACAAGAAGAAGCTGACGCAGCAGCGGCACTGGAACAAGAGAGGCTTGCTAAAGAAGCTGAAGCAGAACGCCAACGTCAACAGCAGATAGCTGACGAGCAAGCAGAGGCTGCTAGAATAGCTGAAGAACAAAGAATAGCTGCTGAGAGAGCTGCACAAGCTGAAGCAGAAAGACAAGCAGCAGCGGCAGCAGAGGCTAAACGCAGAGAGGCAGAACGTGTAGCAGCAGAGCAAGCTGAAGCAGACAGGTTAGCCGCTGAAGCTGAAGCTAAAAGACAGACTGAAGTTACTGTTACTGATGGTGACGGAAAAGAAGTAGATGTTACAGGCCGTGAACCAGAGACTACTAGAGTAGAGGAAGAAGTAGACCCAGAGTTTGAAGAAGTAGTTATTACTGCTGATCCTCCTGAAGTAGACGTAAAGCTACCTACTGAAGACGAATCCGAAGCAGGCGGCGGAGCAGGAGGTGGTGGTGCAGCTTCAGGCTCAGCAGGAGCAGGAGTATCTGCGGAAGGCGAAGGCACTCCAGAACAAAACCCAATATTTAGACAAGTGTATGAAGCAGTTTTAGCAGAGACAGACGCTGATGTTCGCGAAGGTATGTTAGAAGATTACATACGCATGGGTGGTATCTTTGTAGACGAACTACGAAGGAATGTACCTGCTGATGATGTTTACGGCCCAGCAACAACAGAAACAACTTCTACTGAAGAGGCTGCCGAAGCTACAGAAACAGGAGAGGAGGAAGAAGGTACTGATCCGTTATACTCCTTAGATATTTTTGCAGAAACAGCGGATGATGATACTATAGGCTTGCCTACAGACACTACAGTAGATACTGGTACAACCACAACTACTACAACCACTACTACACCAACAGGAACAACTCCCGCTACTGACACTACTTCAGGAATCCCGTCTGATACTACACCTGTAGACGGCACTACAGGAACTACAGATACTGCTGGAACTACAGGCACTACAGGCACTACAGGTACTGCTGGTACTACAGGAGACGGTACTGGTACAGGAGATGGCACTGGCACTGGAGATGGCACTGGTACAGGGGAAGGCACTGGAGACGGTACTGGAGATGGCACTGGTGACGGAGATGGTAACGGTAACGGTTCTGGAAGAGGATCAGGCAGCGGCATAGGCACAGGCGTAGGAGCTGGTAACGCCACACGCACCACAGACTCTCTCTTTGGTGACATGCTGAAGCTAGAAACACAAGTAGGCTCTACACAAGAGCTAGTGCCCTTTAGCCTGCTTCCTACACCAGAGCTTATGCCCTACCAGTATGAGCAGCAGCGGCCTTTAGAACAGTTTACACAGCCTCGTATGCTGACAAACGATAGTGGTCTACAGATTAACTTACCACCACGACAATTAACTCAAGAAGAAATGCTACAGCAGTGGCTAGACTCACAGAAGGTTTCATTGTAATGACATACTTACAACTCGTAAACAGCGTATTGCGTAGACTCAGAGAAGATGAAGTAACATCAGTTTCTCAGAACAGCTACTCTAAACTTATTGGAGAGTTTGTTAATGACGCTAAACGCTCTGTAGAAGACTCCTACGACTGGACAGCCCTACGTACTACATTGACTGTAACCACAGACGACACAACCTTTAACTATGTGTTGACTGGTTCACAGAACAGGATGAAGCTGCTGGACGTTATTAACGACACCTCAGACTTCTTCATGCAGTACCGTCCTTCTCGCTGGATGGACAACGCTTTCTTGATTGAGACACCGCCTCTAGGTTCTCCACAGTTCTACAGCTTCAACGGTGTTAACGCTGCTGGTGACAACGCTGTGGACATCTACCCTAAGCCTGACGGTGTGTATCAGCTACGCTTTAACGTGGTGCTACGTACAGCAGACTTCACAGAAGACACAGAGACTCTGGCAGTACCTTCGTCACCTGTAGTGCAGATTGCTACAGCACTGGGTGCTAGAGAGCGTGGAGAGACTGGCGGTACAAGTGCAGCAGAGTTGTTTGCTCTGGCTGACAGAACATTGTCTGATGCTATTGCTATAGATGCGTCACAACATCCTGAAGAAACTATCTGGTATTCTTAATGGCCAAACAATTACAGAACATTACAGTAGCTGCTCCAGGCTTTTTTGGTCTAAACACACAGGACTCACCTATTGGTGTTGATCCTTCGTTTGCTGCTGTTGCAGACAACTGTGTTATTGATCAGCTAGGCCGTATTGGTGCACGTAAGGGCTGGGTAGAGGTGTCTACTAACGGCTCTTCTGTACTAGGTACTAGTCGTGGTATAGAGACTGTATACGAGTACATTGATAACTCTGGCGATAAAGTGATACTGTCAGCAGGTAACAATAAAATCTTTACAGGCACTACCACGTTAACGGATGCTACACCAACAGGGTACACGCCTACAGCTAATAACTGGAAAGCTGTTACTTTAAACGATCATGTCTACTTATTCCAAAGAGATCACGAGTATGTACTAGGCACAGACCACGATGGTTCGTTTGTACTAGAAGAACACTCAGCACACAGTCACGCGACAGGTGTAGCACCAGAGGCTAACGAAGTCTTAGCAGCATACGGTCGTCTCTGGGCAGCAGACATTACAGGTAACAAGCACACTGTCTACTGGTCTGACCTACTAAATGGCCATCACTGGACAGGAGGCACATCAGGCTCGTTAGACGTTACTACTGTATGGCCTACAGGCTTTGACGAGATAACGGCTCTAGCGGCTCACAATGGCTTTCTAATCATCTTTGGCAAGAAGTCTATACTGGTGTACTCAGGAGCCTCTTCTCCTGCTAATATGACGCTTACAGACACCATAGAAGGCGTTGGCTGCATAGCTCGTGACTCAGTACAGCACACAGGTAAAGATATATTGTTTTTATCAGACGCGGGTGTACGTAGCTTTGGCAGGACTATACAAGAGAAGTCTATGCCCATGCTAGACATCAGTAAGAATGTACGCACTGACTTAATAAACTTGGTGCAGCTCCAGACTAACCCCATCAAGTCACTGTACAGCTCTGAAGAAGCGTTCTACCTGTTAACACTACCTGACAGTAACACTGTGTACTGCTTTGACATGCGTAGGTCTTTAGAGGATGGCTCTAATCGTGCTACTACGTGGTCTGGCATGTATCCTTTGTCGTTTGCTGCGCTAGAGGGTGGTGACATATATATAGGCATCTCTTCAGGCGTTGTTAAGTACACAGGCTACATGGACGGTGCTAACAAATACGAGATGCGCTACTTCAGTAACCCTATGGACTTTGGTAATACATCTAATCTGAAGTTCCTGAAGAAGTTTAACTTGACTATCATTGGTGGTCAGAACACGCCTACTACACTTAACTGGGGCTATGACTACACAGCTAACTACACTAAGCAAGCCTTTACATTTGGCTCTGCTAACATTGCTGAGTATGGCATAGCTGAGTACAACACCACAGGCGAGTACACCTCCTCTATTCTCATCAACACTCCGAAGGTTAACACCAGCGGTAGTGGTGAAGTAGTAACCATTGGCTTAGAGGCAGAGGTCAATGGCGCTCCATTCTCAATTCAAAAAATCGACATACATGCTCTACTAGGGAGACTTATCTAAATGTCTAATTACACTAAGACAACTAACTTTGCTACAAAGGATTCTCTCCCTTCAGGCAATGCTGCGAAGATTGTGAGAGGTACAGAGATCGACACTGAGTTTAACAACATACAGATAGCGAGTGCTACAAAGGCTGATTCAGCTAACGCTACGCTAACTGGAACAACTACCGCTGTAACCTTAGATGTATCAGGTACGTTAACGGCTGGTACAATTACTGGAGGGTCTTACTAATGGCTAATGGTTTTTTACAAAGTGGTTTTGCAGGAACTACGCCTAACTTTAACCCAGTGCCTAACGTATTAACACCTACTATGAGTCCTGCTTCTGTAGATACTACTTTTCAAGCTCAAACAGCAGCGCCAGGACTTATACCTCAAGCAGCAGGTGGTTTCTTTGGTAACATAGCTAACTTTTTAGGCAGGTCTGATGTTAACCAAGCACTACGCACAGGTGGTGAATACTACTTAGGTCGAGAAAACATAAAAGATGTTCAAAGACTAGGCCGTGAACAGCAGGAACAAGCAGCCATCTTAGCCGAAAGAGCGAGAGCAGGCACGGAGTTTAAACCATACACTGTTACTAGCGGTCTAGGGCAGGTTGTCACAGACCCTACTGGTGGCATTGCTGTACAGCTATCTCCAGAGCAGCAAGCTCTACAGGCGCAACTACAGGGCCAAGCAGCAGGTTTATTTGGACAGGTAGGCCAAGACCCAGCAGCACAGCAGGCAGCTATCTTTGAGCAGATTAGAGCTACACAGCGTCCTGAAGAGGAGCGTCAGCGTCTAGCACTAGAAGAGCGTATGCTGTCACAAGGCCGTCTAGGTTTATCCTCTGCTGCTTATGGCGGTGCATCTCCTGAGCTACTGGCACAAGAGACTGCTCGTCAGGAAGCTATGGCACGAGCTAGTTTAGGTGCTAGAACTCAGGCACTAACAGAGCAGCAGCAGGCTCTAGCAGGCGCTACAGGACTGCTAGAAGCTGGTTATCAGCCACAGAGAGAAGCTCTGGGTCTTCTAGGCGCAGCCGTTCCTTCTGCTACCTTTGCTGACATTGGCCGCAGAGAAGGTACTGAGCTTGAGTCTCAACTACAAAGAGCTGGCATAGAGTCTCGTTTACAAGCTGAAGATTTAGCTAACCAGCTACGCCTTGAGCAGCAGCGACAGCTTCTAGGTGGTCTACTGGGTCAACAGCCTACGTATGCACAGCAGCTACAGGCTAAAGAGCTAGGCATTAAATTAGGACGAGACAGTGGTCTGTTCGGTAACTTAGGCGGCCTAGTTGATAATGTAGGTGGCTTTTTTGGATCAATCTTTGGTGGAGGTAAGGGCTAATGGCTAGGGATATTGCAGGATTTTTAACAGGTATAGAAAGCACACAGCAGCCTGTACAACCTATTCCAGGTACTCCAGGCTTTCGTGGACAGTTTGGTGCAGCTAGGGCGCAAGGTTTAGGAGCTGGGCTAAGCGGGTTGTTACGTGGTGGTGCGCCTTCTACGCAGGAGCAGATACAGGGTGCTATGAGTCAATTAGACCTTACTAACGTAGGTGACTTAGCAAAACTAGCTAGGATTCAACAGGCTCGTGGAGACTTAGCAGGAGCTGCTCAGACCGCTAGTAAGATAGAAGCGCTAAGAGAGCGTGAACGCTTAATAAAAGAAAACGAAGAAAAGAAGTTGCTAGACGAGGAGACCAGAACAGCATCAGAAGCAGAAAGTGCAAGAAGATGGGAAGAGGAACAGAAGCTAAGAGAACAAAGAATAGACCTTGAAAGACAAAGGCTAGAAAGAGAGGAGGGCAGAAGAAAACTGCTAAGTCAAGATGTAAAAGCTATTAGAGAGTATGTAGACCAAGCTGACCTTAGTTCAGGAAGAGCTAACACAGCCTTAAATTTAGCTGATCGTTACGCATCTCTTGAACCTACAGGCGGTGCTTTTGGTACTGCTCTTAGTACTTTTAAAAGCATTGTGGGTGGTCAAGATGAAGTATCTAGTTTAAAAACCGAGCTTGACAGAATTGTAAACACAGGGATTATTAATTCTCTGCCTCCCGGTGTAGCTTCTGATAGAGATATAGCATTAATTAAAAAGGGTTTTCCTGATTCTAGTTGGAACCCAAAAGAGATAGAAAAGTTTTTAAGGGCTATGGCTAAAATATCTGCTTATGACGCTGAAAAAAATGCGTTTAGGGCTAGATACGCCAGAGACAACGATGGTATCGAAACAGGCTTTACAGACGCTTGGCGGCAGCAGATAAACGAACCGGGATATAAAGAGGCTGTGGCTGGAAAGTACGGGTTTGAGTACGATATACCAGAAACAGACGTGATTTTTGACGCAGATAGAGCAGCAGCGGTAGCAGCAGCGGCAGCAGAGCAAAGAGAAAGAGAGCAAAGAATGACGCAAACTCCTTCATCGTCTGCTCAAAGTGTAGCAGAAGCCTTTAAATAATTTAGGAATATTAACATGGCAGATAGAACATTACCTAATGGACGCACTATTAAAGGTGTTCCAGACAACTTTTCTAATGAGGATTTAAAAGCATACGCTATAGCTGAAGGTTTTGCTACAGAAGAAGACTACAATCAAGACTTGGAGACTTCAGCAGATTATCTTTCTTTGCTGGGCGAAGTAGGTGGCGGTCTAGGCGGTGCTTATCTAGGAGCTACTTATGGCAGTGCTGTAGGGCCAGTAGGTACTCTAATTGGAGGAGCTTTAGGAGCAGGTATAGGGTACTTTGCAGGAGAGTTAGGAGAGTCTTACGCAGAAGATAGAGACTTTGACGTAGAGCAAGCAGGAACTGAGGCTTTACAGGCAGCAGCAGTAGATGCCGCGTTTGGAGCAGGATTTAGTGCCATAGGTAAGGTTGTTTCTAAAGTGTGGTCGCCTGTTGACAAACTGTTTTCTCCTACTTACATCAGAGGAGGCAATGAGTCCGAAGCTGCGCAGGCTGCTTTAGCTATACAGAGAGGCGAGAAAACTCTTGATGACGTAATAGCAGAAGGTTTTTCTCCTGAGCAGTTAAACCTCATTAGAACAAACTTAGGAAAACGCAGAGAAGAGTTAGAGCAGATTGAAACTCTTAACACTAAACTGAGGGCAAGAGGCGCTCAGATGCTTCCACAGCAAGCCACTCCTGAGTTTAGAGGAGCTGGTTTAGCACAGGACTACGCAGCAAGCTCTGCTTTTCTAAAGTCAGAATATGAAGCTATATTAAAAGACCAGTCTGATTGGATTAAGGATTCTTTTGAAGAAGTGCTAACAGGTCAGTTAAGCAAAGGGCTAAGCAGAGATCAGCTAGGAACAGCAGTACAAGGTCTTGTTAAAGATGCTGATAAGGCTTTGTCAGCTAAGGCTTCTAGTCTGTATAGAGCTATTGATAAAGAAGGTGCTGTATTTCTGGGAACAGGAGGAGTCAAGAACAATGCTAGACGCGCTCAACAAGCTGGTGCTAGTTCGTCAGACGTAAACAGCGCATCTAAGGTTATTTTAGGCTTGAGTGATAAGCTATCTCCTGCGGAGACTACTAAGGCGATAAACCGACTGAGAACTCTGTCTAAGAACTACCAAAATCCTAAAGCTAAGAACATGCTTAACAGTGCAGCTGCCAATCTGAAGAATCAAATGGCTAGGCATGAAAGACTAATTAAGACAGAGGACACCCGACAGCTAGGAACTAAAGCACTGAACGAGTTGACTAAAAGGTCTGGAGAGTCTGGTATTTTAGGTGCTCATAGAAAGATAGCTGAGAAACTTGTCAGCATGAGAGATGAAATGTCTTTTGCTGAGACTCACCTAGAGCTTTCTACCTTAAAAGCCATGCAAAGGGATGCTGCTGCTTCTATGGGCGAGAAAAGCTCTAAAGCTGAGAACCTGATTAACAAGGCTATTGACTCTTTATCTAAGTCTATGGACACTAAGGCTAACCAGTTTAATCCTGTATTGAACCAGAAGTACAAGCAGGTATCAGACCTGTATCGTGAAGGCATTAAAGACATACACGGAGACTGGATTGTCAAGTCTGTTAATCAAGGTAATCCTGCTAAGATAGGCGAGTTCTTGGCGTTAAACGGAGAGAGAACTGGTATTGAACAACTAGGTAAACTGATCAATAGGGCTAAGTCTTTAGGCAAGGATGTGGACGGAGAAAATCTGTTCAAGTCTATTGAAAGGTCTTACTTAAACTCATTGTTCCCTACTAGATCACCAGAAGAAGGTGTAAAATTTGTAAACAAAATAAACAATGAAAAGTTTGCTGACACCTTTAACGCTATTGTAGGTAAGGAGAGAGGCAATAAGATCAGAACCTTGGCTAATGAGATAGACTTATTAGCTAAGGGAGTACAAGGATCAGAAGGTGCTTTGTCGTTATCTATTAGAGGCGGTGAAATATCTGCCGCTAAAAGTCCTATGAGTACTGGCCCTATCTTCTACGCTCTTTTAGGTAAGGTTGTAAAAGGCCAGATAAGCCCAGAGAACGTCACTAAGAAGATAGCACTGGCTAAACAGGCTAACGCAAGACTAGCTAAAGGAGAGACACTCCCTAGAGGAATGATAGCTGGTATACTGGGCAAAGAGGATGCCTTTAAAGTTGCAGGTCTAATGACTGGTGCTTTAGTCCCGCAAGAGTAAACAAAAAAGCCCTGCGTAGTTATCTACACAGGGCTTTTTAGTACCTACAGAGTCTACACTATCTCACACGCACCACCTACACACGCTAACTCTTGACTTCCTGTCGTGTTATCCTCTTCCTCGTACTTTTCCAGGTCGTTCCAATCCACCCCCTGCGGCATAGACGCTACTAACTCATCATACTTCTCAGCGTCAATGTCCTCATACGGAGCTTGTTGATATACATGATCACTATATGGCAACAAACTAATCCCACTACACAGATCAAAGTTCTCCCATATCCACTGTGCTACTTGCAAGAACTCGTCATCCGTGTAGTACACAGTGATACTTGGCTTATGTTCGCACCAGTGATTCTGGTAAGCCTTCCAAAGCTCTAGCTGCTGCATAGCCCCTACCTGCTTGACGGTCACAGAGGACTCTGGAGCCTTGATAGGGAAGCTAAAGACTGAGGACGTAGGAGACATCACATCCTGCTCTACAGGGAATCCTGACTGTGCCATGAAGACTGCAAGCGGGTCTTTGTGGTCGCTGCGTACTCTGCGAATGTAATGCTTAGAGAAGCGAGGATGGATACCAGAAGCAGAATCAACAAGTTGAGATACAGTACCGCTAGGCTTAACACACGTAATAGCCGCAGACTGGTTAATGCCAAGCTTCTCAGCCCACTTCTTATTTGTATCCACAGCAACATCTCGTACTTCCTCCAGCCACTTAGACAAGTCCTTAGACTCTCCCTTGCTCAACAGGTAGTGATCCATGATGCCTGTCATGCTGACACCCAGTAGTGCTTCCTCCTCAGTGTTCTTCTTCCAGCAGTTACGCAGGTATCTGAAGTCTGTCAAGGTAGCCTGTAGTGTACCAATGATAGCAGCCATCTCTGCCTTCTTCTTGAGACTAGCCAGTGTGTCATCAGGACGTACTACAATCTCTGACAGGTTACAGAACTGGTTGCTACGCAGGATGATTTCAGAGCATGGGTTAGTACCAAAGTCCTGGTCAGGATCACGCCTACCGTTACGTGCTGCAATCTTCTGAGCTGCTATACGGCTAAAGATTCCACGCTCTCCCGCCTTACTCTCGTACATGTTCTGCATCTCGCCTAAGAAGGATTCAAAGTCTGGCTTCTCAGTGTACGCTACGCTGTTGTTAGCAAGCCTACGGTGGCCCTCATGCCTCCACCAGTCTCCTGACTTAGCCTTCGCCATACGTGGATCAGACAGGTTAGAGAGACTGATTAGAGCTGATCTACGCACACCACCTACCACTACAATGTCCGCTATCTTACACACTACATCATGACACTCAATGCTTGTCAGCTTACGTCCTGCTGCCTTCTGGAATATCTCTACACAGAAGTTGAACAGGTCTAGCAGTGGTTCATGTCCGCTTGCACGTCCGCCAAAGGTCTTCAGTCTAGCCCCTGCTGGTCGTACCCTGCTCATGTCCCACGTAGGTATCTTACCAGCATACAGCATAGCTATCAGCTCACGGAAGGCAGAGGCCCAGCCTATCTTGCTGTCACTAACAACAATAACACTGTCAGTCTTGTGGAAGGTCTCTGCAACCTCTGGCAGCTTGGTGATGAAGTTACGCTCTACGCTGAAGCCTACGCCTGTGCCGCACATCAATACGTACATCAGCTCATCAAAGCTACGTGGTGAGTCAATGGCTAAGTAACTACAATTAAATCCTGCTACGTTGTCCTTGGCCAGAGCATCTCCTGCTGTCATCATACAGCGCATGCTAGGCATGACTTCCATGTTATGTATTGCATCAAACATCTTACTGCTGGTCTTCTGGTCTAGCTGACCTCTGTCAACCCAGAAGGCTACATAGCGGTTCACTGTCTCTGCCCATGTCTCTCTACGCTTCTGCTCAGGTAGCCACCGTGCGTAGCGGCTCTTGTGTATAAACTGTTGGTACTGATCCATTATTCTTCCTCATCTAGTGGTATGTGATAGGAGCATGCTTTTAAAAAGTAATTAAACTGCTCTCTCATGTCATGTATTGTTTGCCCGTCACTATATAGCGTATAGACTATCTTGACTGCTGGAGATATTCTCTCTGCTTCTCCGAACTCTGGGTAGTGTATAAACTCAAACACTGGCTTCCTGTCCATCAGCTATTCTCCTCTGTTACCATTGCTGTTAGCTTTCGTAAGTACCAACCAGCTTTCTGTAAGTCTTCTACCTGCTTGCCTTTGTAGTCATAGCGCCACAAATACTTCATGCAGTTGCCCTTGAGGTAGCCCTTGAAAGCCACTGAAGACATAGACTCTTCTATAGCTTCAATACACTCTATGTTGCCAGTGTTGTAGTGTGTGGGCTTGTTTACGTTGTCCATGATCTGTTCAGCTTCCTCATGTGCTGCCTTCATCCACGCCTCTAGTCCTGTCTTTTTCTCTATTGCTGGGTGTTGCTTGCGTACTCTATCCCAGTCTGCTGGTGTTGCGTCATTGAGTCTCATGTCTAAAATCCTCTTGTAACTGTTCTAATTTATCGTTGGCCTTGTCGCTAAAGGCATCTACTAACTCTTCTGAGCTTATGTCTAATATCTCTATGAGTGTTAGTTCGTCCAGTAGCTTCAGCTTATCCAGTAAATCGTAATAGGTTAGAGCCATCCTCTTCTCCGTACTTCTGTCTTAGATAGTTTATACTGACTGGTAGTTCATCACAACCGCCGTTGGCTACCTCGTTCAACATCCATATACCAGCCCAGCTTCCGTTAGTCTGGGGAGTTAAGTAGTCTTCATCATGCTGGTAGAATATACCTGAAAACAGCCCTAGTAGATTTGTGCCGTCTGCTTTACGGGCATAGGCAATGTCTCTATCTTGTACATGGCCCATCACACAGCTCATATACTTCTTAGCCAGCATCAGCTTAGCAGAGCTAACTGGCCTGCCCATAACACCTGAAGTAAAGTAGTGGCAGTAGGCGATGTCATCAATGACAATAGGTTCCAAAAATGGTACAACTTCAAAGCCCATCTCCTCTAACATAAAGTCTTCATACTTCATTAGTCCGTCTAGCTTGGGGTCTGCCTCAATAGCTCTCTCTATACGGTGCTCGTGATTACCAAGAGTGAACACTAGGCGAGGGTTCCATTGCTTCCACTTGTTGCGCTTCAGTCTTTCCTGTTCACGCTGTATAGGCTCTAGGAATGTACGCATAGCGTCAATGCCTGCGTTGATGTCGTTGATGTAGCGTCTGCCTTCAAAAGACTTCTTACCTACGTCATAGCTGCTGAGACTAGCCATGTCCCAGTGGTCGCCTATGTGGATGATAACGTCAGGCTTCTTCTCTGCTGCGTACTCTCCAGCCCATTTTAGATGAGCAGTGCTGTGTCCAGGTTTTACTTGTGTGTCTGGTATTACTAGATGCTTGGTCATTTTAAAACTCCTCTGCTAGATACCATGTAACACATTTTCTATTGCATGAACTGCATACACGAGCCAGTCCTTGTTTAGCCAGTCCTAAGTTTTTCAAGTCAGGAAGTCTTCGGCTAAATATCTGTCGTTGTTGATGCATATCTCCCTCAGACAAATCAGCCAGTTCTCTACTTGTCAGTCCTTGATTATCAACTAAAATGTCATACACCATTGCTCTTTGTGTGTCCATAGCACCAGAACTAAACATCTGTTGCGCTGCTAACCTACTTGTCTCAGGGTCAGTGGGTCTATAAAACATTTCTACTTGGTTCATTTTTTACGCCTCTTACGTTCTGCGTTAGTCTTTGCAGTGTGACACTTGTGACACAGTACTTGATACCCTTCAGCTTCTATGAACATTCTGTCTATGTAGGTGTTCCAATCTACGAAGCCTACTGCTGGGTCTACTACTGGGTCTATGTGGTCTACTGCTGCGTTGTTGCGTCTGCGTTTCTTTCCTTCTAGCGGTGGTAGAGTAGCTGGAGAGCCTTTGCCACACTTGGCACACTTGTACATCCCTCTAGCTACCCTAGCCGCTGACTTGACATCGTGCTTTACACCCCACTTAGCGTGAGCTTGTCTGAGTGCAGAGACGATAAAGGATCGGAAACGCGCTTCTGTCCATCTTCCGTTATTCCTTGGTTTCATTGAAACTCCATACCTCACCTTCGTACCTACGTAGCCAGAGCATCCTACCATTCTCTATTACTCTGTCTTCGTCTCCATCGTACATTTCTACGCACTTGTCGTAGAGTTCCTGCTCAGTAACACAGTCCTTCAGAATCTTCTCTGACTTCTTCTCGCCAATACCTTTGATGCCTATGATGTTGTCAATCCTGTCACCCATCAGTATCTGGCGGTAGAAAAAGCGTAAGCCGTCCTCTGGCTTAACATAGTATTTACTCTTCTTAACAAAGTTATAATGCCAACCTGGAATCTGGTCAAAGTCCTTGTCTAGAGAAACCATGATGGCTTTATCACCGTGTAGTGTACCTGCTATGGCTATGGCATCGTCTGCCTCTTCTCCTTCAGTAACCACAGCAGCCCACTTGTCGATAAGGTGTTGGCGTAGTGCCTGTATATGCACGGGCTTTGCCTTATCTTTACGGTTTCCTTTGTACTCAGCAGTAACGGCATATTCCTTGCGGAAGTTTCCTTTGCCAGTGAGATACAGAACATAGTAGTCTGTTTCTTCGTCTACGTTGAGCTGCAACAGAATGTCTGAGACAAAGCCATCGATGGTGCTGATGGCCGTCTTCTCAGATTCTTCGTTGCATGACCAGCCTACACGATAGACTAGAATGTCTGCATCAATTAATATCACAGGGCTTCTTCCATATCTACTTCGACAAACTCTTCCTTGCCGCCATAGGGGATTAAGTCAGTGACTACTAGCTTGAACAGCTTAGGACTACGACCTGCCTGACCCGCTGGAGACTTCCAGTCGTAGTAGGACAGTACAGCCTTAGCTTTAGAGCCATTACCTATTAGGATGCCTGTAATCTCTTTACCGTCAGTGTCGTACACGCGGATAGGATGATTAGACTTTACAGTTACAAAGTCGCCTTGTCCTTCCTTGTTTCGGATACTCAAGCCCATCATCTCCAGAGCTTCTACTGCTGCTGAGGATAGCTGTGCTAGGTCTACTTGGTACTTACCTGACATGCGGTTTACCTCTTGTAGGCTAGACCACATCATCTCTGCGTTTACTGTTACTGGTTTTGCTTCACTCATAATATCACCTTTGATTGAATTGTTGCGTTTAAGTGCTGTTTTAGATCACAACTGATCTATGTATATTATACCATATTTCGTACACATTTGTCAATGCGTCTCTGCCCAGTTATTACCTACGTTGTATTCAGCATCAAGAGGGCAGCGCAGGTCTAACACTTCTCCTGCTTTCTTGATGGCTCGTACTGCTGCTTTGCCTACTACATCAGCAAAATTCTCTGGTACTTCTATCTGAAACTCGTCATGCACGTTAGCTACTAGCTTGTACGGAATAGCGTACGTGTCTAGTGACTCTACCATCAACACCAGTGCCTGCTTCATAACTATAGCGCCTGCACCCTGTAGCAGCGTGTTAAGTGCTGCATGCTCTGACCTGACCCGTAAGCGCCTACCGTCCAAACCTGGAAGTGTACCGCCTGCTGAGAACTTAGATACACGCTCTCGTAGCCTAGCCAGTGCTGGTGTGTTGCGTAGGAAGGAATCTGTAAGCTGTTGTCCTTCTTTGTAGCCACCTCCTACTATCTGACCTATCTTAGCTGGCCCTGCACCGTACAGGAAGGCATAGATGAAAGTCTTGGCTTGGTTGCGGTCAGTGAGTCCTGCTGCTTTCATATTAGCTGTGTGGATGTCACCGCTGAGTATTTCGTTGGTGTAGTTCTCGTCACGCATGTAATGTGCAAGCATACGCAGCTCTAAGCCGCTGGCATCACAGCCTACTAGCTTGTGGTGCTCAGGCACAGTCCAGAATGATCTACACTCTCTACCATACGGTGCAGACACAGAAGGTACTTGTGCCAGATTAGGGCTGTGGTGCGTCATACGGCCTGTTACAGCGCCATTGGTGATAACCCTACCATGTACCCTGCCGTCCTTCTCGTGAGTTAACCAAGAGTCTATCTGTGCTGCTCTCTTCTGTAGCATCAGGTACTCGTAGATCATCTTAGCTTCAGGGATGTCGATGCCTTCCAGCACCTTCTCATTAACAATGATAGCTCCCTTCTCAGTCTGTAACTTAAACTTAACACCTACACCTTCTAGCCTCTCTGCAATCTGCTTACGAGAGCCTACGTTAAACTCAGTCACCTTGTCCTTCAGTCTCTTGCCTGTCTTCTCGCTCCAGCGTTCCTCCACTATAGGTGGAAACACTTTCTGTAGCTCCGCTGTTATCGTCCTCATCTTGTGAGTTATGTCTTGCCATAGTGAAGTAGCTGCTTCTACGTCTAGCATGAAGCCGTTGCGCTCCTGCTGAGCCGTAATGGTGTACACCTTCTCTTCTAAATCTACGCACTGCTGTTTAAACTCCTCTCGCTTCAGTGTGTCTGTTAAATGCTTATACAGCCTTGTGGTTAGTGCTACGTCCTGCCTGCAATACTCCACCATCTCATCAGACAGTCCACCGTCATAGTCGTGGAAGTCTATCTTGTGGTCGCCAAAGCGTTTGCCCCAAGAGTCCAGGCTATGTCCACCCTCCAAAGACGGGTTCCAGAGCCTGCTGAGTACTAGCGTATCCTTTAGCTTCTCTGTAGGTATCTGTAGTGACCACTGCTTCTCTAGCACTGGCGCATCGAAGCCTATGATGTTGTGACCAATAACGCCTTCTGAGCCACGCAGCAGAGGCTCCAGAGTCTCAGCAGAGTAGTGCTCTAGCATCTCACCAGTCTCAACGTCCTGAGTTACTACTATCCAGATAGTGTCGTGGCTGGTGTTGGTTTCTATATCCAGCGTAATCAACATAATACTGCCTCGCTGCGTTTTCTTTATTACTGTGTTTGTCGAAAGGGTTTAGTCTACTCAGTTCAGCCTTACTCTCCTGAACTGTCATTACCCAAGTTCCAATCTTGCTCATATTCTTGGCTCTCCAATACTGTGTCAGATTCACTTCTCAGATCATCTCTGTCAATGGTAGCAATGTCATCCTCAGTGTAAAAGAAGCAGTCATTGCACAAATCTAAAAACTCTCCTGTCTCAGCAGATTTCCTTGTAGACTCAAAGTCCGATAAATTCTTGTTACACGCTATGCATCTCATTTATAATCCCTCTTCCTTAACTTCTACCATTCTACCTGTTTTCTGGTCAAATAACAACCCGCCAGCTGGCCCTGTAGTACCACAGAAGCGGTTCTTCAGCACTCTGACATTGGTAGTATTCCTTTCTATTGGGTCTTCAGCCTGACCATTCCTCTCTAGTCCTATCACCATGTCTGAGAGCTGTGCAATGGATGCAGAGCCTCTGAGCTGTGACAGACTACTAGCAGCGCCTTCCTCGTGGCCTTTACCGTCTGGTCTCTTCAGGTGACTCACCATAAACAGTGTGATACCAGTCTCTTGAACCAACATACGCAGCTTTGTGCATATCTCGTCCAGCGCCTTCCTCTCGTCACCGTTGCTCTGTGCAGATACAACAATACTAACGTGGTCTAGGAACAGAAACTTGGTGTCTAGCGCCTTAGCCATGTAGCGGCAACGAGCTATGATGTTGTCTATGCTGGTAGAACCGAAGTGGTCGAACATGAACAACCTCTGAGTGCCCATGGTAGCCTCAAAAGCCTCCCAGCGTTCCTCCTCAGTGCTTTCTATATCAGGTAGGTGCAAGGGCTTGTTAGCCGCCAGTGACATTAGAGACAGTGCAGTCTTACGTGCGTTCTCTTCTAGGAATAGTAAGCCTATGTTCTCCTCAGAGTGCTTCAGGATGTGCCACACTATCTCTCTCACAAACTGTGACTTACCTAGTCCAGAGCCTGCTGTGATGGTGACTAGCTCAGCCTCTCTGATACCGTAGGTTAGCTTGTTCAGGCTCTCCCATGGGTACATTACAGCAGACTTCTCTACTGGCCTGTTCACTTCATCCCAGAGACTAGCGCCATTGATGATACCATCAGGTACAAACTTCTCTGCTCCCCAGAAGGCAGCAATGTATGCTTTGGAGTCAT
>Ga0228657_1000522_pt1 | contig 17269 bp, 16 predicted proteins | sample 70DmetaG_FD_182743 | JGI IMG/M metagenome (GOLD analysis project Ga0228657, IMG submission 182743) | Seawater microbial communities from Monterey Bay, California, United States - 70D | ecosystem: Environmental > Aquatic > Marine > Coastal | place: USA: California | collected 2016-10-07 | reverse complement strand
TTTTACATAACGAACACGAATACAAAGATTACATTGTATCATATTTAGACGCTCAATTATTATCTGGTTTTGAAAACATTTATTTATTCTTCAACAATAGATTACAGTTATATGAAAAATCGTCTAATAATACTCTGATACCGATCGATGATGCATTTTTAAGAAAGTATAGTGAACAATTACGTAACCATATTTTCGAACCAAGACAATTAAGCCGAATATACGGTTTCTTTTATGAAAAGAATGGAGCTATAGAATTCAAATTAAGACAATCTATAACCACTGGTAATTATTTAGGTCGCATGTGTAACAATTTCACAATAAGCGATATATATAACCATTTAAATACCATTACTATGAAGAAAGATAAGTATAATGATAATTATTTGAAAGAGTGGAGTAAAACCCACATAACAAACAAGATACAATCGAGTGTTTTTGTTACTAATGCTTCTATGTGTACTTTAATTGAGTTATTACTTAGAGCATATAATAAAACACACAAAGATTCAAAAAAATGGCTATTATCACTAGCAGAGCGTAATTTGAACGAACATCTATTTGTTGCACCTAAAAAAGGTAAACAACGTAAATAGCAGTTGATTGTGTAAAATTGATTTTTAAATACCAAAATTAAAGATAAATATATATATATAATACTATGGACCCTACTACAACAACCACAAAAAGACAATTAAAAGGCACTCAATATGCAAATAAACGTAAAGATACGTACAGTAACGATAATGTATATAATCGGTCATTGTTATCAAGAAAGGTACATTTACATATAAGTAGTGTAGGGCGTAATATAAAGCAAAATTTGGAGTCTTATTTAGAACATAACTTGGAAGGTAAATGTATTGCAGAAGGGTATATTCGTCCCGGAACAATCCGTATTTTAAAGTATTCCAATGGAGTTGTAAGTAACGAATTTATTACGTTTGATGTATCATTCGAGTGTATGATATGTTATCCTGTAGAAGGTCATAATATTAGTTGTATTAGTAAAACAATAACAAAAGCCGGTATTCATTGTATAGTGAAAGACGAGGACAATAACGAACCAATTAATATATTCATTGCACGCGACCATCATATGGATGTTGACACGTATAATAAAGTACGAGAAGGAGACGTTATGCGTGTACAAATTGTAGGTGTTAGGTTTGAATTAAATGACCCATATATTTGTGTAATTGGAGAACTATTGAATACTAATGTAAAATATAAACGCGGAAGCGGCAATACAACTGAAGATGGCGAAGAACAGCTGTTATTACCTACATTTACAACCTAATTTTTGAGTATTTTCATGCAAAAACATTTAAATAGACCGAGTTATTATTCTATATCACATAATACAATTATTACATGGATACGAAGTATCTTAGTTCTTTAAAAACACGCATTGAAAGTTTAGAATTTTCTCACCACGTCGGAATTCTACGCATTATTTATAATAATAAGGTTAAAATAAGTGAAAATAAGAATGGCATATTTATAAACATGTATTTTTTATCAGAAAGTGTCATTAATGAAATAGTTAAGTATATCGAATATATTAACGAACAAAAAGATTCATTAAACACAGTGGAGTATCAAAAAGAAGAGTTCAAAAAGTCATTTTTTGACGAAAATGAAGATAAAGACAACTCTATTATAAATAATAACACTATAATATGACGATAATAGCTGATAAAATATTTTATTGTTATTCTAAAAACAATAATGTATCAGAAATAATTACACAGTTAGATAAGTACATGCTACATCATGACACTAATGAATCCGAAATTATTATTATACCTAATGAAAGAAAGAGTGAACAACAAAAAACTACACAAACAACAACTATTCATAAAGATATAGCTATAGATACGCCTGTATATAATAATACTGTATCTTACATAACACCTAAGCAACGTGATTCACTTTTCTGGTCTTTATATATATGTCAATACGGATATGCTGATTATACTACTATAACATTTAATGAAGGTTCTCGTAAATTAGAAATCCACCAAAATATGGTAAATTATTTGAAGAAAAATCCTTATCTTTGGAAACAAACCAACCAGAAGATAACCAAAATAGCCATAGAAGAGATATGTTCGGACTTATTAACTAATCAAAAGAAGAGTTTACTCTCAAATATTCTGGCATATGCTTGTTTTTTTCAAAAGAACATACTTATCGTTCATGTAAAACAGAAAAGTTATTGGGACATCGTTAATGAAAATGCTACAGATACTATTGTATTGCGATTAGACCTGGATAACTGTTTCCATGCCGAGATAAATTGTTCTAATCAAGACATTTGTGAATTGAAAAAAAATCGCATAGGTTTAGAAAGTTATGATAGACCATTACGTCCAATGTCATTCTATAAGGTCCCACAATTACAAACAATTGCATCTCTCTTAAATATAGATATTAACATAAAGAAAGCTGATTTATATGATGCCATTTTACGTAATGTAAAGTGGTAATATGTTACAATCTATAATAACAATTTTGGTTAGTTTAGAGATGCATATTCAACGGTGTAAAATTGAATACTAAAATAATATGTAATTTATCTATATAGTCAAACATAATGAGTTCAACCCAAATAAAAAAACAAAATAATAATATAGTATCAAATGATAGTTCTAAACGTGAATTTAAAGATATTGTAAAGCAATATTTGAAATCTAATCCTTACATCAGTAAAGGTGATAAAGTGGATGAATTGGAAATTCGTTTTGGAACTAATAGTAAACTTAGACGACCTATTACAAAAAATAACTACGATAATGTTATAAAAAAATTAACCAGTTGCGGATTTACCACTGATTATACAAGTGGATTACAAATGCTACGTATCCAAAATGAATATATCGACACAACTGGACAAACAAAGATGTCTAACATTCGTGCAGAAATAGTAGGAAACGATATGATTCAAAAATATTGTGAAACTAACGATATATCAAAACTAATTAACATGCCGTCGACAATATTAAACAAAATTAAATTCACAAAAAAAATGCCAGCATATAATTCTAATAATGTGCCTATTCGCAAAGTCGATATGAACGATTTTAACTTTCGTGTTTCTTTACAAACCGAACAAGATTTCCACACAGGTACTGGTATTGCTCGTTCCATTATTAGTAAATGGAGAGATTCAAAAAAATTATTCAGATTAATTAACCGTGTTCGTTTTTCACATCCAATATATCCTATTTTCGCGGACATTAGTATTGTAAAAACATCTATGCGTAAGAATTATATTCCTATTCCAAAATATACAATTCAGGATGCAGGAGTATTGGACAATATAGAAAATTATGAAATAGAACTTGAAATTGACAATACCCGTGTAGGCAATGCAACAGAGTATAATAATGTTGATGTATTATTACAAGACTTACGAAAGTGTGTACGCGTTGTACTGTCTGGTCTACAACAAACAAATTATCCAGTCTCATATCAAGAGTGTTCGAATGTTTTAGATGAGTATATGAAAGTTGTACATGGAGATAATGTTCCTGACAGTAGAATCACTTCCAAGCACTTTATAGGACCAAGTTCGTACACATTACAAATGGAAAATATAATTCCTCAATTAGAAGACAATGTAACTCCTAATATTAGAAAGGATTTCACGGTTACTGATAAAGCTGATGGAGAGCGTATGCTATGCTTTGTAAATGGTATTGGAAAAATATATTTTATCGATACAAACATGAATGTCCGTTTCTCAGGCGCAATTACAAATAACAACCGTATCATGTCAAGTATAATCGATGGTGAATTCATCCAAAGAGACAAACACGGTAATGAAATCAATGTATATGCTGCTTTCGATATTTACTGTGTAAACAACAAGTCGCTACGCAGTCTACCGTTCTATAGTAAAGAGTTGTTAAGTAACGATGATATCACAGAAGAAGGTGAAATTGTGGAATCTGAGTCCAGATATTTAAAACTTGGCGAATTCATTAGGAAGTTACGCCCTATTTCGATTTTGGATAAATCACAAGAACAAGAAGTAAAACGTGATGACACTGAAATTAAAGCCAATGTTCGCTTTCAAATTAAAGAATTCGAAGCAACATCCGATAGTCAAAGTATTTTCAAATGCTGTAATAATGTGTTAACAAAGGTGAATGATGGTAAATTTGAATATGAAACTGATGGGCTTATCTTTACACCAAGCTTCTTGCCCGTTGGTGGGTCATTTGAAGGAGATAAACCAAGTCCATTATACAAGACTACATGGGATTTCTCATTCAAATGGAAACCACCCCAATACAACACCATTGATTTCTTAGTTACTATTCAAAAAGATAGCAATAATCAAGATAAAGTATATAATATATTTGAAGATGGACTCCACACCAATTCTAATATGCCTATTACACAATACAAAACACTGTTGTTACATTGCGGATATGACCAAAAAAAACACGGATATATAAATCCGTGTTCTCAAATTATTCAAGGTAATTTATCAAGCCATAATAATTATGATAATCGTGATGAATATAAACCTGTCATATTCCGCCCTACCAACCCATACATTGTCGACGCCCATTTGTGTAATATTAAATTACAGTCACATAATGGGTATTCTATAATTACTACCGAAGATGGTGAATATTTTCAAGATGATATGATTGTAGAGTTTAAATATGTTCATGAAAATAAAGAAGGTTGGAAATGGGTCCCTATTCGTGTTCGTCATGACAAAACCGCAGAATTAAAAGCTGGGCTTAAAAACTACGGGAATGCATATCACGTGGCAAACAGTAACTGGCATACAATACATCATCCAATTACAGATGAAATTATTAGAACAGGTGTTAATATACCAGAATACTTAGAAGATACAGATGTTTATTATAAAAATACTAAGGTACAAACCACAACACGATCCCTTCGTGATTTCCATAATTTATATGTCAAGAAAAAACTTATTTTAAGTGTATCCAATCCAAAAGATAATCTTATTGATTACGCAGTAGGTAAAGGAGGAGACCTACCTAAATGGATACATAGCAAGTTGAATTTTGTGTTTGGAATAGACGTTTCAAGGGACAACATTCACAACCCTATTGATGGTTCTTGTGCGAGGTACTTAAATACCCGTAAGAAATACAATAAAATGCCTTATGCTCTATTTGTTCATGGCAATAGCAGTCTGCGTATTCGTGACGGTACGGCCATGAATAGCGAGCGCGACAAACAAACTACACAGGCTATTTTTGGAACAGGAACAAAAGATAAAAATGTCTTAGGTGCAGGTGTTTATCCTCACTACGCTATCGGTGAAAATGGATTCCATATTAGTTCTTGTCAATTTGCTATACATTATTTCTTTGAAAACAAAACCACATTACACGGATTTATGCGTAACATAAGTGAATGTACCAAATTAGATGGATATTTTATTGCTACCACATACGATGGCGATACCGTATTCCAATTGTTACAAGACAAACTGAAAAACGAAAGAGTAACATTTAAACAGAACGATACAAAAGTATACGAAATAGTTAAACTATACGACAATACTGGATTCCCTAATGATGAACTCAGTTTGAATTATACTATTGGTATCTACCAAGAGAGCATCAACAAGATGTTCCAGGAATATCTGGTTCAATACGATTTCTTTGTTCGCACTATGCAGAATTATGGCTTCATATTGGTTCCTGATGAAGAAGCCCATCATATGGGGCTACCTGGTGGAAGTAGATTATTCTCTGAATTATATACACAACTACAAGAAGAAGTACAAAAGGACCCTAATAAGATGTCAGACTACTCGAATGCAATAAATATGAACGAAATCGAAAAACAAATCTCATTTATGAACAGGTATTATGTGTTCAAGAAAAAATATAATGTCAATATCGATAAAGTTCAAGAAGTGATATCTATTATCCCTACACAGTTATCAGAACAATCAGAACAATCAGAACAATCAGAACAATCAGAACAATCAGAACAATCAGAACAATCAGAACAATCAGAACAATCAGAACAATCAGAACAATCAGAAATTCAACAACTACAAAAAAGAAAGACTGATATTACCATTCAGTAATCTTGATTATTCATTACCAAAAAAGACATAGAATTATAATTTGATACATAAATATCACATTATATTTTTGATATGTCGTATTATCTAATACCCAGAACAAATGTTTTTTCATTTATGAGTATAGATTATATAGACGATATGGAACAACCAGATGTTACCATTTCATACTCCCATAATAAATATATATATGAACTAAAAGAACGTATTTCATTGATAGAAAAAGATTGGGATATATATAAAAAATATACCAACCCCTATGAATATATACATACTACCATACCTATAAAGAATTATTGTATTGCTGCGTACAATCCATTATCAAGGTCTTATTTTAAAATGACTGAAATATTGAATGCGTTCAAATTACACGATATTGAAAATGACATACGGTCATTCCACTTAGCCGAGGGACCTGGTGGTTTTATTGAAGCACTATGTAATGTTCGGAAAAACCAAAAAGATGTTTATTATGGCATGACTATTGCTAATGATATAAATGACCCTAATGTTCCTGGATGGAAAAAAACTAAAAGCTTTTTACAGCATAACAAAAATGTAAATTTAGAAAGTGGTAGTGATAACAGTGGTGATATTTTAAATATAGATAACTTTGTATATGTATGTGAAAAATATGGGTCATCAATGGATATTGTAACAGGGGATGGTGGCTTTGATTTTTCAAATGACTTCAATAAGCAAGAATTGAGTGTTAGTAAATTATTATTCGCACAAGTTGCATTCGCATTGTGTTTACAAAAAAAAGGTGGTTCTTTTGTTTTAAAAATATTTGATTGCTTTATGCAACACACTATTGACGTATTATATATTCTTTCTTCGTTCTATGAGAAGGTTTATATTATGAAACCACACACAAGTCGTTATGCAAACTCTGAAAAATATGTCATATGTAAAGGATTCTATCATGATTCTAATAGACGATTCTTTGGGATATTACATCGGGCATTTGAAAAAATGTTGCGCCCAGTTAGTAATTCACCTTTATATACACATCGTTTATTATCACAAAATATTCCTTATTATTTCTATAGCAAAATAGAAGAATACAATGCCATTTTTGGACAACAACAAATAGAAAATATCCACTATACTTTATTATTGATTGATAATAAGCATAGGCAAGAAAAAATAGAATGCCTTATCAAAAACAACATTGAAAAGTGTAAAAAATGGTGTATTAAACATAATGTTCCTCTTCATTAGTTTATTTACACGTGTCACTACTATATTATTACTTGAAATTGAAATTAATATTCATATTTTGAAACAATGTTGCGAATATTTCAACACGTGTAAGGATTTTGAATTATGCTTTCCATATTGTAAAGTATGTTTCAAACCAGTAAAAACTTGCGTTATATCTTGAAATATCGATAAGTGTCAAAAGGAGATTTTGATGATCATAATTGTGATAATAGTAAACAAAAATTGAATTCTATTTTTTTAAGGAAAATAGTATTAACAAAACAAATATGAATATGGTATTATTTAATAATCAATTAATTGCAAAAGATATAGAAATTTTCAAAAACTTACCAGACGAAATACAGAGTTATATTTATGAATATTTAAAATACGATGTATTCAATTCACTATATTATGATTATAACTGGTATGATAATTTAATGTATTTATGTAAAGAATCTTTTGTAGAAACCATGATTGATGTACTAAATGAAAATTTACCTCAAGATAAAGAAATAACAGAAAATGAGATGTATGATGTAGGACTATATCAAGAAAAGGTAAAACCGAGTGTTTATGGAAAGAGACATATATGGATGGAAGACTGCGTAGATAATGTAAAAGCGACAAATCTATTAATCGATAGAATTGATGAGTATATATGTTCAGAAAAATACAATTCAAAAAAAATGTTTAATATAAATGTCAAATTAGTTGCTTTAATCGAAAGTGATAATAAAATTATTATTTATCCAGATATACATATGTTAAAAACATATAATATAACACCTCACATCAGTTGAGTCGTTTTACACCTTTGAACATTTAAAACGCCGACTTTGTAATAATATAAAAGGAGTTAAATAAATAGAGTCCTTTAATTAAGTCCTTTATATTATTACAAAAGGACTTAAATAAGTAGAGTCTAATATAATTATTAATAGAGCAATGACTACTTTAAACCTGTCTATGATTAACGTTAGAATAAATAGAGAGACAGCACTTGCGATGAATCAGACTTTTATTAATAAACAACCCGACTTTCAGAGAGAATATGAAGCTTGGGATGATAAACTAAAGACAAGATTTGTTGAAACTATGTTAACTGGGCGAGCTATGAATCCTATATGGACAATATTAAACTCTGAAGACAATACTGAGGAAATTTTAGATGGTATGCATCGTATAACAACCGCGACCGATTTCCTTAATAATAAGTTCAAATTAAATGATAAATATCTTACATACGAACAATACAAAAAATATAATAAAAAAACATTTTCAGATTTTGACCCTGATGATCAATCTAAAATAAGAAATTATAATTTTATATTTAACAATTTAGATTCAAGTTATAGAACTGACATTAGTAAAAGAAAGGATATGTATGAAATTTTAAATCGTTCAAGCAAAACATTAAACGATTTTGAGTTTAATAAGGTTCTTTACAATCCTTTTTATGAAAAAATTTCAGATTACAAAGAAAGGTTTAATAAATTTTTAAAAAAAACTGATAAAAGAGGTGAAATTGAAATGGAAATAATAAGTTTTATTGTTTTATCGAATAATTTACCCAAAAGTTGGGGGTCAATAAACTCTATGATGGATAAATTTTTAAAGAATGATATTGGAGAAACAGAAGAAGATGTTAATGTATTCTTACAAAAAAATATACAAGAAATTAGAAATAAATTAGATTTACTCTGTAAAATCACCAGTCGCCTTAAGGACGAGCGTTTTTTCAGTGAAGATAAGAGGACATTTAATAAATTTTTTATACCTTATAAGTTTATGATTTGTAGATTATGTTTTAAATTAAAAGATATATCTCTTTTTAATAGACATATAAATGATATTCTGAATGATTTTAACAGTAAAATAATTCGTGTTGATATTCAAGATATTTTAAAGTGTAATTCAAGAAATGCTGTTTTTCAAAGAAAATTAATTAATTTTATAGATGTTATTATAGATGAGTATTATGACTCAAATGACGAAACCAATAACAGGTTGTTTAATAAAAAAATTATTAATAAAAAACTTCAAGAACAAAATAATAAATGTAATATATGTCATTGTGATTTATCGAATATGAATTATGATGGAGATCACATTAATCCGTGGAGTAATGGTGGATTAACAGAATATTCAAATTTACAAGTTTTATGCAAACCTTGTCATCAAAGAAAAAATTAGTTATCTGATAACATAGGCGTTTTAAATGTTCAAAGGTGTAAGAAACAAAAATATTAAATGATTACAATTTCTTTCGCAACATAACGTTTACGCAATCACTATTACCAAAGCTGTTTTTTTTACATACTATTTTTGTACTTTTTTTTGTATCGCTAAATGGTGTATAACCACGCGATTTATACAATTTAAGGGCAGGTATATTTTTTATATCAACAAATAAATATACATATTTGTATTCTAATGATTTTGCTATTTTTTCGGCACGAATAGTTAATATTTTTGCGATCCCTTTTCTTCTCATTTCACTACTTACAATTAAATTTGATATTACTGGTTGATTTTCTTTTTTTCCGTTTATATCAATATCAGAAGATTCAATAGTAATTACACCAACAATTTTATTGTCTTTACTTGCAATTAATATCGTGAAAGGTAAATTAGAAAAAGAGTTTTTTTTTCTGTATAAAAAGTCCTTGTTTATCATTCCTACCATTTCATTGTATAAATTATTTGGTAAATTTTTGTATCTTTCATTCGTTATGAACGATGATACATTGTTAGTATTTAATTTATTATACGTTTCGATTGAGATACATGGTGATTTATACGAGTTGAAAAGGGTTTTGATATCTATAGGAAATGTAAAACATTCGCATAATCTAAATAAAAAAATACATACTGATATCCTTACAAGCATCTTCATAACTATCCAAGACATATATTTAAACTATTTAATATTAAATATGTATCAACGACACTATATTATTGTTACCATAAAATTTTGTTTTACACCTTTGGACATTTGTAATGTCTAAAATAGGTTTTTATTTATTGAAGTAGGTAACCCGTGACCAAATATAATCATATATATTAATATAACTGCCGCTAATAATATACTTCTGTTTTCGGCAACATTTTCATTTTGACCAATTATAAAAACCATAAGTACGTAAAACAAAATACCAATTATAGCAGAATGTAGAAGCATCATTCTTCCCTTTTCCATTTAGTTATATATATAGATGTCATTATAAAAAATAGGCGTTTAATTTGTCTAAAGGTATAATAACTATATTTTATCACGCGGTTATTTGAATATAATTCGCAAAAGAATTCACGTTATAGTATTACATATTTTGTAGTTATCCACCTCGAATAGTTACCTTAGGACATTTTTTATAGTTCCCTACTGTATCAAATACAGGGACTGTTGGTACGTCATACCCGTATTTTTCTTTTTCTGTGTATCCATTTGATGGAACTCCATATGCAAGTGCATTTGCTACATGTAACCCATACGAACTTGTATATGTATTTGCCGATGTTGTAATACTATTGTATTTCTTACGTGTAATTAATGAACTTGATGATACAGCACCTTGTTGTGCAAATTGGTAGTTATTGGGTTTATAAGTTAATACCGGATACCTTGAATTAAATGATGTAGTCATATTTGATTTGATTGTCCTTACTTTTATACTATTTCCACTATTAGCATCTGTTTGTGCTATTATGTCAGTTGGGAAATAATAATTGTTTCCTACAAAACTGTAACCTAATGCTGTTGTAAATGCACTTGTATTATTCAAAATAATACGTGGACTTTCAATACCAGATACATCTAATGGAGTATTCCAAGATGGGTCAATCACCGCATCATTAACACCAAGAATAGTTGCTTTTGCATAAAAATTCGCATTTATATACGTTTCAGAAATAGCGGTTGTCTCTATATTTACACTGTTTGACAAGTTATCTAATTTGAATTCTAAGAAGTACTCTTTTGTTTTATTATCTGGTTTTGTATAATAATGGTAATTTGTGTTCATAGTTGTAAATAAAACATTATTAATATCCCCTATGTCATAATATCCTGCAGATATATCTACAGTGAATACCCGATTTGCTCCTATATCTTCATGATCACCAAACCATTCATATTGGAAACTTGTATCTGTTCCAAAGTAATGCTTCTTACACACAGATGAACCACTTGTATTTGGTTTATATAAATTACTTACAGATAATGAACTACCTGGTGAAACAGTTGAGTCACCATATTGAATGTAGTTATATTGATTTTGTTGAAAAGAACGACTTCTACTATTCAAATATTGGTTGTTGTTTGTGTAATAGTTTGATTTATTATTTCCCGTATTGTATTTATTACGAACCATACCACTACTCCTTACGCGTCTTCGGGCATTCTCCTCCGGCGTTCCTACTACACATTTTGTTTCAGGGAAATGTCCTGGTATATCACTACGGTTGCTTGTTAGATTTATATCGAGTGTATTTACTAAACCTTCACACGACGCTGATTTGGAATTCACTATGGAACTTCCGGGGGCTTCACCTATGTATATAGATGCTTTGCCTTGACTACTACACGATATATCAGATGTAACTATTTCGCGTCTATGTATTTTCAATGCTGGAGGTAAGAAATACAACCGTTTATTCTCGCCTACTGTAGGATTATTTTTAATTATCTTACTCGAAACTTCTGATATTGATTGTCCTTTCCAAGAAATTATTGGTTGGTGACTTTTATTAAATATTTCATTCATGTATGTAATGCTATAAATAAATAGGATATATTTATCCTGCATAGAATAAATGATTTTTGTAGACATTATATCTAATGAAAGGATAATTATCGAAAATGAGATAAACAATTACCCTGTTATCATGGTAAGCATGAATGTATTAATAAATCATTATTCGTTCGATTTGTATAATACCTTTTTTATGGAGAAAAAAAAAAATACTATCGTAGATGGTACTTTCTCACGATTATTGTATTCTACTCAATTCTTTGTTATGAATGGGCTTTATTTTGAATTTCCTATTAGGTTTTTGCGAATTCATAATACTGATAGAATTTCAGAGTTAATTTTTGTCCCATATAAAGAGAGCAATTTGTCTTTAATTAATGATTTTACAAAAATGGAAAACGCCTTACTATCTTATTATAATGATTTATACGGGACGAATAAGTTAGTTACAAATACATTATCAAAGCAATTATTTTCAGGAAATATGAAATTGTACAGGAATTTAAAAAAAAAAACAATGCAGCCTCAACATTTTGTAATAAAGATATCAGGTATATGGGAAACAAAACACGAGATTGGTTTGGCCACCAAACTGCTTTGTTATTGACTTTACTATTTATCTATATTGTCTATACCATATGCATTTTCATAATACTTTGTCTACCTTTTTTAAAGGGTTTGTTTCCTTTGCGACTATCATAAAGAATTAATTCATCTTTATTATACTCACGGTCTACATCAAACATTGTAACATCCACTAACCCCTTGTCTTCATTCACAACGTATTTTAAATTGCGAATATCATTTATACCTGATTTTGTATTTCTCATATAAGCGTCATATTCTTTTCTATTGATTATTTTATTAAACCCGTCTTTCATATGTAAAATGTTTTTATCGTGAATTTTATAGAAGTTATCGTAGTTAATTGTAAGTCCTATATTCACTACTCTGTTTTTTAACATATTATCTTCGTACCCCCACGCCCAGAAGTTTGGAAATCCATTTGTTTTTTCAAAATCCGATGCTTTTATCGAAACAATGCCTCCCAACGTAAACTTATACCCATAAAAATGTTTTACTATACCTGATTTTGTATTGTAATCAATAAGGTTCTTTGTGTATGGCATTGTATCTACGTCATTAAATACCAGCGTTATGTCTTTATAGTGATTGGGATATTTTTCTTTTACCATTAGAAAACCTATATTCTTAATACCACCCCGATTAAATGAACGTTCATCTTTTTGGTTAATGTAATAAATTTTATATTGTTGTTTGTCGTAATCTTCCAATATCATTCTCATGTGACTTGAAAAAAATTCTTGATGCTGTTGTCTATCTCTACACGGTACAATAAATACAATCTTAGGTATTACCAATTGTTCATTTTCGACTGATGTAATTGTTACTTTGTTACTAAATTCTTCTTTTGTCATTATTTCTTCCATATAGATAACAAATATTATTTATTGTATTTTTCTAATATAACAGTTGGAATCAGTTGACTTGGATATGTATCTAATTTTTTAAAACATTTATTTATAGTTACTTCACTAATGTCACAAGTTTGTTTAATGTTTGATTTAGAAATTTTTTGATTACACGCGACTGCTACAAAATATATTATGCCACACGCAATCGCTTGTGGTATGTTGTCTATAATTATGTTAAGTTTATCTACCTTTGATGCAACGAATGTTATTACTTGAGTTAGTTCTTCGTTAATATTTAATTTACTACAGTATCTACATATGAAAGAAATTGGTTTTATTCTACCTAATTGTGTTTGTTGTGACGTGTCAACACTTCGTTCTATATTGTGTAATATATTCACTGCTTTCGAACAACCATTTGTTGCATCGGATTTATCTAACTTAAATATGTTTGCTATCTCATATGGTGAGCGCGGACAACCATTTAATCTACAAGACAAATAAATAGACGCAGCTTTAATTCCATCACGATTGACACCTCTAAACATCTTTTGTTCCGAAATATCTTTATGTATAATCATGGCATGGTCTATAAATATTCTTGGAATGTTTGCATTCATCGCCATTATAGTAATGAACTGAAATTCATCATACAGTGATTTTTCACGATGTGGCATGGACTGCCATTCAGTCCATCTACGGATCCGTCTCATTTGATAAGACGACCTGCTTGTTGACAGAACCTTACAACCAAATGATGACTCTACCAGAAGTGGATTAATTGGCATGCCACAACGTGATGGGTCCTTTGTTTGTCTATCGTCACTGCCGTAAAAACGCCATTCAGGTGAATAATCTAAATTTCCTTTTTGTAATATTCCACAAGAACGATTAGAGCAAATGTACATTTTGTCTTCTGTTAGCATTACCATCGAATTACATTTCATACATAATTCATTATTTCGTGAATTTGCACTATTTGACTCTATTTCGTTATCTTTGCTTCCCTTTTTCTCATTATGTATATCCTTTTTATCTAATTCGAAAATAGACCACAACTTATCTTTTTCATATTTAGATAGTTCTTTTTTTTTTATTGTATTTGTTGATTTAACTTGAACTTCTATGCTATTAGTAGTTGGTGTAGTAACATTTTCTGTATTTTTTATACAGTGATTACCTTGTTCACTTACACTACTCTCCATTTTAACGCATGTATCCATTTTAATTGTACTAATGGATTGATGTTGGCTTCAATTTTTGTAAAAAAAATATCCAATTATTTTCTCACGATTATATAGAATATAATAGGTATTCATTTAACAAATGAGTAAAAAAACAAACAAGACTACTAAAAACATACGTAAACAACGAACTCGTAAAAACAAGCCATTTATAACAAGAAATACCAAGAATATTGAGAAAGTCACTCGTAAAACGGTACCAAAAATTGGTGGTAATGATATTTTTGAAAACTTGATTGATACGGCAAAAAATATCTCTAATGGAAACTCCATACAGAAAACAACAGAACAACCAAGCAATACCGATGCGAATGAACAGGCAAGAATAAATGTAGCAGTTAATACAATTCGGGATAAACTATTGGAAAGAATGTGTATGGCTATTGAAAGCACTGTAACTTCTTCAGTAGAGAACGCCATATTGGGTACTGACCCATACGAGAATCTTATGATTGGTAAAAATAACGAACTTGTAAAAGATACTATTATAGGCACGATTACAAATCTATTTGATAATGAAGTGTCTAAACACAATATTAATAAATCTATAAACAGTAACAATGTATCAATACCTGGTACACTTAATAAAGTTATAAATGAAAATAAGGACACAAGTGTTGGAGGGAATGTAAGTGAAAACAAAGAAGGTGAAAACGAAGAAGGTGAAAACGAAGAAAGTGAAAACGAAGAAAGTGAAAACGAAGAAAGTGAAAACGAAGAAAGTGAAAACGAAGAAAGTGAAAACGAAGGGCCAATCAATAGTGTAACAGATGATTCATCAATAGGAACACACAATACTTGTAGTCAAATTGAAGAAAATCTACTCAAAATGCTTGAAGGAGAACTTAATAAGACTATCAACGGAAAAAAAGAAGAAATTTATATGATGTTTAAAAAAGTAATCCAGAGTAGTTCATTCAAAAGTTCAGTTCGACGCGCAGTAACAAATGTAGTTACTAAACTTGTCATAAGGTTAGGAACAGAACATATAAACAATATAATAATCGAGAGAATAAAGACGTCAAAATTTCCTGAGAAAATTGACGAAAATAGTTATGCTATCAAGTTTCTATACAAAGAAGCGAAATCACTTCCTTCTAATGATAAAGAAGTAATTTATGAAATTATTCGTAAGTTACTTGACATAAAAAATGTGTAAACGTTATATCTTTTAACTAAATGAGACTCTTCGTTCTATTTTTTCAAGCATTTCGGGATTATATACAAGTTTCCCTGAAGGTTTGTAATCAGATATATCAGAAAAATCTTTCTTTTTCTCTTCTTTCGTTTCAATTTCATTCCGATTTATAAACAAATCTTCATTCATATCTCTTTCAATCGGTTCTTTTTGACTTATAATGTTACCTTTTTCGTCCATTGCTACACCTGTTTTTTTCTTTATTTCATTACGAACGTATGAAGGCACCCAATGTTTCCAACTAATCAGCAATGTATTTGGATGTATGTAACGAACATTGAATCCATTCTTTTCTAAATTAGCAACTAAATAGCCAGTGCAATCTCTGTTGTTATATACAGATTCACCAAATATATATTCTGGTACATTATAGAAAATATGAGTTTCCTTTTTCATTGCACGTGAAACATGTTTTATTCTTTTATGTATACGGTTCAATAGTTTATTATAAATACTTAATTGCTTCAAATCTCGCTGTTGATGTTTTTCAAATAAATCATCAATATCTATTTTTTGGTTCATATCTTTCTCATTGTGGTATAGAAAAAATGACATAGTTATAAGTTATTATTATATGGGAAAAAAATATAAACTTAATTTACGAATGATTGAAATGGAAACTTCAAACGACATTACTATAAAAGAAGATGTATCAACCAACCTAATCGCTGAAAATAATAAAGACACAAAGAATATAAAACATATTGTATGTTCCGGAGGCGGAATCGCTGGGTTCCAGTATTTGGGTATATTGGAAGAAGCATATAAACAAAAATTATGGCACATTGAAAATATAAAATCTTATTATGGAACATCGGTTGGTACCATAATAGGAGTATGTATACTTCTAAAATACGATTGGGACGAAATTACTAAATATTTTACGCAACGTCCTTTTGATAAACTATTTCCATTAGGATTAAAATCAGTATTACAAAGTATATCCAGATTAGGGTTGTACAATATTGATACTATTCGTACACTATTATCTCCTTTCTTATTAGCAAGTAAATTAACAATTGATATTACTATGCAAGAGTTCTATAATGCAACAAACATTGAATTTCATTGTATTACTACCAATGTAACAAAGTATACGTGTGAAGATATTTCATATAAGACTCATCCAACTTGGAAATTAATTGATGCTGTATACTGTTCTTGTGCTATACCCATTATATTTGAACCATTAGAGGTAAACGGTTACTTTTATGCGGACGGGTATTTACTTAGTAATTACCCACTGTATCAATGCATTCAAAATGGTGCCGTCCATAATGAAATACTTGGTATAACTCCCGGGTATATAAAAAAAGAATTATCTTTATCTTCTA
>Ga0228657_1000517_pt1 | contig 17411 bp, 16 predicted proteins | sample 70DmetaG_FD_182743 | JGI IMG/M metagenome (GOLD analysis project Ga0228657, IMG submission 182743) | Seawater microbial communities from Monterey Bay, California, United States - 70D | ecosystem: Environmental > Aquatic > Marine > Coastal | place: USA: California | collected 2016-10-07 | reverse complement strand
GATTCATCAAGGGACCAAGCTCATACCCGCAGATTTTATCGGATTCAAAAAATCCCTAAAAGGCAATCAAGAGCATCAAGATAAATTACTCTCCAATTTTATCGCTCAAACCGAAGCCTTAATGAATGGAAAAACAGAAGAAGAAGTAAAAGAAGAACTCCAAGCTAGCGGATTTGATTCCTCGCAACAAGAGCAACTCGCTCCTTTTAAAGTTTTTGAAGGAAATAAACCAACGAATACCCTTCTAATCGATCAGCTAAGTCCATCATCTTTAGGCGCTTTGATTGCTCTTTATGAACATAAAATCTATGTCCAAGGCGTGCTTTGGAACATTTACAGCTATGACCAATGGGGTGTTGAACTTGGAAAACAATTGGCTAATAAAATCCTGGAAGATATTACAGGGAAAGCGGAACATGGACACGATCCTTCTACCGTTAAATTATTGAATTCGCTTAAAAGTTAATTTTTTCAATTACTACTCAAAGAGGATTCCTCAAACTTTAAATCTTTTATTTTTAATTGCAAAGTCACCGCACCCTTGAATTCATTTTCTTCCAAACTGTATAAAACTGAGAAGGATTTGCGTTTTTTTAATTCTGGGAAGTAGTACCCCAGACCAAAACCGATGCCTGAAAAGCGAGTTCCGTTGGAATCAATCACATCCAATTTTAAGTGGTTTTTATCTGCTCCAACCAAACGACTTCCTCCTCCCTCTTTACACTGATGGGTAGCAAAAACAGGGCGCATATTTTTAGGTCCGAAAGGAGCCATTTGTCTTAAAATCCTATACAGTTTTGGGGTGAGATCACTAAACGATAGCTCCAAATCGTAAGTGACGGCAGGGGCTCGTTGTTCAGGGAGTAGATTTTGTTGTACATAGGTTTCAAAAGCGGCTTTGAATACCTCCAATTGTACTTCATTTAAAGTTAAGCCTGCAGCGTATTTATGTCCTCCAAACTGAATCAAGTGTTCCTTACACGCGTCCAGTGCTTTGTAAACATCAAAGCCAGAGACAGAACGAACCGAACCTGCAAGGGCTCCTTCAGATTGGGTTAACACCACTGTAGGGCGATAATAGTGTTCGATAAGTCGAGAAGCTACAATTCCAATTACCCCTTTATGCCAAGAAGGATGATACACTACCGTACTGCTGTTTAAAGTTTCCTCTTGTAATTCAATTTGTTGCAGCGCTTCTTTTGTTATTCGCTCGTCGGTACTTTTGCGTTCGGTATTAAAAAACTCAATGGAGCGTGCAATAGGAAGTGCCACTTCCTGATCTTTGGCCATCAAAAGTTCTACCGCATTTAAGCCTTGATCCATTCGCCCAGCAGCATTTATTCGGGGAGCGATTACAAAAACCAAATCGGTGACCAGCAGAGGTTTTTTTAACTCTTTAGTAAAAAACTGAAGTCCAACTCTTGACTGCTCTTGAAACTGTGCGAGCCCTAAATACGTCAAGGTTCTGTTTTCTCCCTCAATAGGAACGATATCGGCTGCTATGGCCGTAGCAACTAAATCTAAATAAATGACTAATTCCGCTTCTGGAAGTGCTAATTTTCTTTGAAGCGCCTGTATTAATTTAAAACCAATCCCACATCCACACAACTCTTTAAAGGGATAGGAACAATCTTCCCTTTTAGGGTCTAACACTGCCACAGCTTTTGGAATCGTTTTTCCTGGCAAATGATGATCGCAAATAATAAAATCAATTCCTAAAGTTTGTGCATATTCGACTTTATCCAAGGCTTTGATTCCACAATCTAAAGCGATAATCAAGGTAATCCCATCCTCTTTAGCACAATCTATACCCTTTTGGGAAATTCCATAACCTTCGGTGTAACGGTCGGGAATATAGGGTTTTATGTGAGTACTTTTATCTTTTAAATAAGAAGCTACTAGAGCAACTGCCGTCGTTCCGTCTACATCATAATCACCAAAGACCATAACCCGCTCTCCATCTTCAATCGCACGAACGATTCTAGACACAGCGACTTCCATATCTTGCATTAAAAAAGGGTCCTGTAGCAGCGACCATTCGGGTCTAAAATAATACTTTGCACTCTCAAAATCTTCTATGCCCCTTTGCAGTAAAAGCTGTGCTATGGGGAAGGGTACAGTCAAACTTTCAGCCAGTGCTGCAGCTTTTTCGGGAGGAGGATGGATCACTTTTTTCCACTGCATTGGTTTAAATTTTTATGCCTTCTACTATAATAACAAATTCCCCCTTAGGGCTTTTTTGACTAAAAAAGTCAAAAGCCTCTTCTAGGGTTCCCCTAAAAGTGCTTTCGTAAAGTTTTGAAAGTTCTCGAACGATTGCAATTTTACGTTGCGCTCCAAAAATAGGAATCATCTGTTCTAACAATTTTATCAACTTGTGAGGAGATTCATAAAAAACCAATGTGTTCTGTGCTTTTGCCATGGCTTCTAAACGACTTAATCGCCCCTTTTTTGGAGGTAAAAAACCTTCAAAATTGAAACGGTCGCAGGGTATCCCACTTTGAACGAGAGCTGGAATTAAAGCTGTAGGTCCAGGTAAACAATGGATCTCAACTCCTGCTTCTACAGCAGCCCGGACAATCAGGAAACCTGGATCAGAAATTCCAGGAGTTCCCGCATCAGAGATTAACGCCAGACTTCTTCCTGCTTGAAGTTGTGCAATTATTTTAGAAACTTTTTGATGTTCGTTATGCATATGAAAACTCTCCAAAGGGGTCGCTATATCATAATGTTTTAAAAGTTTACTACTCACTCTAGTATCTTCAGCTAAGACAACATCTACTTCTTTGAGTAAGCGTATGGCCCTAAAGGTCATGTCTTCTAAATTGCCGATAGGCGTTGGGATCAAATAGATCACAGTAATAGGTTTAATTAATTCATTTCCTAAAAGAACCCTTAGGTCTCAAAGTTTTTTTGCAGTGTGTTTAAAAAGCGTTCGACAACTTCTTCCTTCCCAGTCCAATTGTCATATTCTGTTTTGACATGTGCTTCTATAAAAAGAAATACTTCTTCCCAAGTTTCGTAGGTTATTACTTGAGCTAAAACGCGTTCATAAGTTTTTGAATCTTCCTCAAAGAGGTGTTTTATAAATGCGAGTCGATCGTTGAGATCGATGCTCAACGTTTTTGCAAAATGATCATTGATGTTTTTGCGTTCTTCCGCTTTTTGAAATTGAGACTCGTTAGATTCGATGCGCTCTTCTTTATCCTTGGGAACAAAAGTAGGCATGTCTTCGATGGTCTCAAAAAGCTTTTCATAGGTTTCAGGCTCCGGCATTTCAGTAACCATATTTTTTATGGTTTCCATCATAGGTGCTACCTCCATATTTTCCTCTTTGCTCCTTTCTTTTTTCGATTCGCCAGTTAAGGATTCGATTACTTCGTTTAGTTGAGCCTGTTGTCGTTTCCACTGGTCATTATTGACCGTTTCTTCCTCTAAAAGCATTTTTTGGACAATAGATAGCTCATAGAGTTTTTGTATGGCTTCATGAGTTTTTTCCTCATCCCACTGCGCTTCTTGATTCAATACTTTTTTAGCCCACTCGAGTAGTGCAATTTTTATTTTTTCAGTCATCGATTTTCAAGCTTCAACCCGTTCGATTTTAATACCTTTGTTAAGTAAAGTTTTAGACCATGTCAAACTTTCAAGCTGAAAATTACAAAATGTTTTTAGAAAATTCTGTAAACGCAAAGGAACAATTTGGATGGATCGAAGTAATCTGTGGTTCGATGTTTTCTGGGAAAACGGAAGAGTTGATCCGCCGGCTGCGCCGTGCACAATTTGCTAAACAAAAGATTGAGATTTTTAAACCCGCCGTTGACATTCGCTTTGACGACGCTTTGGTTACTTCACATGACCAAAATCAAATCCCTTCCACTCCTGTACCAGCAGCTGCAAACATTCCTATTTTAGCAGATGGCTGTGATGTGGTTGGAATTGATGAAGCTCAATTTTTTGATGACGAAATAGTTCAAGTTTGTAATGATTTGGCTAACCGGGGGGTTCGTGTGATTGTTGCTGGATTGGATATGGATTATCAAGGGAAGCCTTTTGGTCCCATGCCCGCACTAATGGCTACAGCAGAATATGTTACGAAAGTGCACGCCATTTGTACGCGAACTGGAAACTTAGCAAACCATAGTTATCGCACCTCTGCAAATAAATCTTTAGTTCATCTTGGAGAAAAAGAGAGTTATGAGCCTCTTTCAAGAGCAGCCTTTTTTAAAGCCATGAAAAAAGAGAAAAAGAATAAAAAAAAGAAAGATACTTAAGCTTTGAATACGCTTCGCCTTCACCTTTCTCATTTAGACCACAATTATAAAGTGATTCGTTCCCTTATGAATCCCAACACAGAATTTATTGCTGTAGTAAAAGCTAATGCTTATGGCAGTAATGCTGTAGTAATCGCAAAACAACTTGAAAAACTGGGAGTCAATGCGCTAGCTGTAGCCTATGCGCAGGAAGGAAAGATTCTTAGGACAGCAGGAATTAAAATTCCCATCCTCGTTTTTTATCCACAAATAGAAGGATTAAGTACCCTTCTAGAGTTTGGCTTAGAACCCTGTCTCTACAGTGCAAATCTTTTGATTGCATTTCGTTCGCTTCTAGAGAAACGGCAACAGGATTCTTATTCGGTGCATATAAAATACAATACAGGCTTAAATCGGGTGGGTTTTACTCAAGAGCAAACCCCTTGGCTTTTAGAACAACTACAAGAATCTCCTTTCCATTTAAAAAGCGTGTACTCTCACCTTGCCGCTTCCGAAGTTGATAAAGATGATCCGTTGAGTAAAAAGCAAATTCAAGCGTTCTTATCTTTGAAAAAACAATACGAACTCGGGCTAAATGAAAAACCCAAATTTCATTTGCTAAACAGTTCGGGATTGTTTAACTACCCCGAATATCAATTTGATGCTGTTCGCTGTGGAATTGCCCTTCACGGTTATGTTAACAAAAAAATGTGGGATCAAAAGCTAAAACCATTCGCGAGTTTGACTTCAAAAATTTGCCAAATTCACCAAGTTAAAAAAGGGGATTTTGTAGGTTATAATCATGGATGGAAAGCCCCCAAAGAAGCAACTATTGCGTGCCTTCCTATAGGTCATGCCGACGGTATCGGCAGGCATTTTGGCCATGGAAAAGCACAAGTAAGTATTGGAAATAAAAAAGCGCCTACCGTAGGGAATATCTGTATGGATATGCTGATGGTTGACATCAGTGGCATTAAATGTAAAGAGGGAGATGAAGTCGTTTTTTTTGATAAGTCTGCTACCGCAAATCTATTTGCAAAAGGAGCCGCTACGATAAGTTATGAGGTTTTGACTAGTCTTGGCAATAGAATTGAACGTATTATTGAGCCCTAAACTGTTATAAATATAACGAAGTCCAGTATTTTGATATATATCTGGAATGGATTTGCAACACTTGTATTTAGTACTATTTTTACAAAAAATTTAAACAATGAAAATAGCCGTAGTAGGTGCAACAGGAATGGTTGGAAACGTTATGTTAGCCGTGTTAGCAGAAAGAAAACTTCCTATTAGTGAGTTACTGTTAGTAGCTTCACCAAGATCTGTTGGGAAACAAATTTCTTTTGAAGGGAAAAATCATACCGTTGTAGGTCTTGAAACCGCAGTAGCCACTCGCCCTGATATTGCCCTTTTTTCAGCTGGAGGGGCTACTTCTTTGGAATGGGCACCAAAATTTGCTGCTGTTGGAACCACAGTTATCGATAATTCTTCCGCTTGGAGGATGGATCCCAACAAAAAACTTATTGTTCCCGAAATCAATGCCAATCAACTCAGCACTACTGATAAAATCATTGCCAATCCAAATTGTTCTACCATTCAAATGGTGATGGCACTGGCTCCTTTGCACAAGGCATATCGTATCAAACGAATTGTAATTTCTACCTATCAATCCATTACGGGTACTGGTGTTAAAGCAGTTGAACAACTTAAAAACGAACGGGAGGGTAAAGCTGGAGAAATGGCTTATCCTCACCCGATACATAAGAATGCGCTGCCTCAATGTGATGTTTTCTTAGAAAATGACTATACCAAAGAGGAAATGAAGCTGGTCAATGAAACTCATAAAATTCTTGGAGATGCCTCTATAGGAATAACTGCTACGGCTATAAGAATTCCCGTAGTTGGGGGTCATAGCGAATCCATTAATTTAGAGTTTGAAAAACCTTATGTGATCGCTGAACTCCGCGAATTGTTAGAACAAACCCCTGGAGTAATAGTAAAAGATAAGCCCGCATCAAATGAATATCCCATGCCCATAGATGCTGAGGGTAAGGATGCTGTTTTTGTAGGCCGTATGAGAAGGGACCCTTCAATTGAAAACGGCCTTAACCTTTGGATTGTCTCTGATAACCTTAGAAAAGGAGCCGCTACCAATACCGTTCAGATTGGTGAATACCTCATCGAACACAATTTAGTTTGATCGGAGGGGAACAATAAAAGTATTATCGCTGTAATTTTTAAGCGGTTACATCAAAAAAATTTATAAATTTGCCGCTCAATTGATGAGCAATGGAAGTGTTAAAGGAATTTACTCTCCCTTTTGTGGGACTGAAAGACGGAAAACACAAATTTAAATTTTCAATTGAAAACACGTTCTTTGAGCATTTTGAGTTTAATGATTTTAACGAAGCAAACCTAGAGGGGCGGTTGATTTTAGATAAAAAACCTAACTTTTTAGAGCTTCATTTTGACGTCCAAGGGAAAGTAAGTCTTTCCTGTGATGTAACTACAGAATGGTTTGATCATGACATGAATACCCAATTCGATTTAATTGTAAAATTTGGTGTTCCTCCAGAAAATCCTTCTGATGAAATCCAGATTCTTCCAGAAGGGAGTTACCAAATCAATGTAGGACAGCAATTCTATGAAATGATTGTGCTTTCTCTTCCACTTAAGCGGGTACATCCTGGAATTGAAGACGGGACATTAAAAAGTGACATCTTAAATAAACTCAAAGCTTTAGAACCAAAAGAAGAAAAGTTAAACGGGCAAGAAGACCCGCGTTGGAATAAATTAAAAGACCTCTTGTAGAGACCAAAAATAAAAATTATGGCACATCCTAAAAGGAAAATTTCCAAAACGAGAAGAGATAAAAGACGGACGCATTACAAGGCTGCGGACCAACAAATTGCTACTTGTTCAAAAACAGGCGAAGCACACTTATATCATCGCGCCCACTGGCACGAAGGAAAACTTTACTACAGAGGTAAAGTCCTAGTTGATGCTACTGAAAGCGCAGAGGCTTAATCAGAAAATTTATCAGAATTGGCTTCCCCTTCACAGGGGAAGCTTTTTTATTCTGATAATTTTGATTAGACTAAAAAACCATTATCTTCACTTATAATTAAGCTTTTAAAAGCTGAGATTTAAATGAATCTAGAGGAACAAAAAATACTCAAAGCAGCCATAACCGCTGTTGGAGGATTTACACCCGAAACGATTTTATCTAACCATGAATTAGAAGAAATGGTGGAGACTAATGATGAGTGGATACGGACTAGAACAGGAATTCAAGAAAGGCGAATTCTCTCAGAAAAAGGAAAAGCTACGTCTTATTTAGCCATTGAGGCTGCCAATAATTTAATCGCAAAAAAAGAGCTTGATCCTAAAACCATTGACTTGGTTTTGGTCGCTACCATTACTCCCGATTATCATGTTGCTGCTACCGCAGCCTATGTTGCTTCAAGTATTGGTGCCACCAATGCATTTGCCTATGATTTAAATGCTGCCTGTTCTGGATTCTTATACGGGATGAGTGTTTCAGCAGCCTACATCAATTCTGGGCGTTACAAAAAAGTGCTCCTTATCGGTGCCGATAAAATGTCATCTATTGTAGATTATACAGACCGAACCACTTGCATCATTTTTGGAGATGGTGGGGGAGCCGTTTTATTTGAACCCAGCGAAAACCAATACGGCTGGGAAGATGAATACTTTAGAAGTAATGGCTCTGATCGTATGTCACTCATAATCAAAGCAGGAGGATCTATGAATCCTACAAATCAAAAAACCTTAGATAAAGGTTGGCAACACATCGAACAAGACGGAAAAACGGTCTTTAAATATGCTGTGACCGAAATGAGTGAAGTTACAGATCAAATAATGAAACGAAATAAACTAGATTATAAAACGCTTGACTATCTTGTTCCACACCAAGCAAACAAAAGAATCATTGACGCTACTGCCAAGCGCTTAAGTTTGAGCAGTGAAAAAGTGTTGAGCAATATTGAATATTACGGAAATACAACAGCGGCTACATTGCCGCTTTTACTAAATGATAACGAAGCTAAATTTAAAAAAGGAGATAAACTCGTCTTCACTGCTTTTGGTGGTGGATTTACATGGGGTGCAGCACATCTTACCTGGGCCTATTAAAAATAAAATTTATGGATATTAAAGACATTCAAAATCTAATCAAATTTGTCGCTAAATCAGGTGCTCAAGAAGTCAAACTTGAAATGGAGGACGTAAAAATTACAATCAAAACAGGAGCAGACCCTGTTAAAATTGAAACAGGAGGAGTGGTACAGCAATTACAAGCTGTTCCTGTACCTGCTACTCCTATCCCCTCAGTCGCCCCTGCTGCTGTTCCTCAAGAAGCCCCCAGGGCTGTGGAAAAAACAGCTTCAGACGAAGAGCATCTAATCACGATCAAATCACCTATCATTGGAACCTTTTACCGAAAAGCTGCACCAGATAAGCCCGCTTTTGTTGAAGTAGGTGATACCATAAAAGAAGGAGATGTTTTATGTGTTATTGAAGCGATGAAACTCTTCAATGAAATTGAATCTGAAGTGAGCGGAACCATTGTTAAAATTTTAGTGGATGACGCTTCTCCTGTTGAATTTGATCAACCCTTATTTGTTATCAATCCATCCTAACATTTAATTATGTTCAATAAAATCTTAATAGCAAATCGTGGCGAGATCGCCATGAGGATTATACGCACCTGCAAAGAAATGGGGATCAAAACTGTTGCTGTATATTCAAAAGCAGACGCTGACAGTCTCCATGTTCGCTTTGCTGACGAAGCCGTTTGTATAGGTCCTGCTCCTAGCAATGAGTCTTATTTGAAAATGTCCAATATCATAGCTGCTGCTGAAATTACAAATGCAGACGCAATTCACCCAGGTTACGGATTTTTATCAGAGAATGCCAAATTCTCTAAAATTTGTCACGAACACGAGATTAAATTTATTGGTGCTTCCCCATCCATGATAAACAAAATGGGAGATAAAGCCTCAGCAAAAGCAACCATGCAAGCTGCAGGAGTTCCTACGATTCCAGGTTCTGAAGGGCTTATTGAAAGCTTTGAAGATGCAGAAAAATTGGCATTAGAGGTAGGCTATCCCGTCATGCTTAAAGCCACTGCTGGTGGAGGGGGAAAAGGAATGCGCGCTGTATGGAAAGCAGAAGATTTAGAAAAAGCGTGGAATAGTGCTAGACAAGAAGCAGCTGCCGCTTTTGGAAATGACGGTATGTATATGGAAAAACTGATCGAAGAACCACGACATATCGAAATTCAAGTGGTGGGTGACTCCTCAGGGAAAGCTTGTCATCTCTCAGAAAGAGATTGCTCCATTCAACGACGCCATCAAAAACTAACCGAAGAAACTCCTTCGCCATTTATGACCCCCGCCCTACGTAAAAAAATGGGGGAAGCTGCCGTTAAGGCAACAGAGTTTATCAAATACGAAGGTGCTGGAACTATAGAGTTTTTAGTAGATAAGCACAAAAACTTCTACTTTATGGAAATGAATACGCGTATCCAAGTAGAACACCCAATTACAGAACAAGTCATTGATTTCGATTTGATTTGTGAGCAAATCAAAGTTGCTGCAGGAGAAGAAATTTCTGGGAAAAATTATTTCCCTAAGTTACATTCTATAGAATGCCGAATCAATGCTGAAGATCCGTACAATGATTTTAGACCTAGTCCAGGCGTCATTTCAACCATGCATTTCCCCGGGGGACATGGAGTACGCCTAGACACTCATGTTTATAGTGGTTACATTATTCCTCCACATTACGATTCCATGATTGCCAAACTCATCACAACGGCTCAAACACGAGAAGGGGCTATAAGTAAAATGAGACGCGCTCTTGAAGAATTTATAATTGAAGGCGTAAAAACAACTATACCTTTCCATCTTAAGTTGATGAATGATCCAGCATACATCGCTGGAGACTATACAACTAAATTTATGGAAAGTTTTTCGATGGATGAATAATCCCTAAAGTTTAAATTCCCAATAGCCTACATCAATCCATTGGTTAAATTTAAAACCAACTTCTTCCAGTTGCCTACCTTTTTAAAGCCTAATTTTTCGTGAAACGAAATACTTTGCGCATTGGGAAGTGCAATACCCGCTAAAACAGAATGAAAGGCTTCTTCTTTTAGGGCTTGGATTAAATGTTTATATAATTGTAAACCTATTTCCCTTCTTTGGTGTTTTGGTGCGACATAAACACTACTTTCCACTGTATAACGATATGCGGATCTAGGTTTCCATTGAGAAGGGTAGGCGTAAGCTACAATTTATTTCTCTTCTTCAAACACCCACCACAACATTTTTCCACTAGAGTTTATTCGACCTTCGATCGTTTGTTGGTCAAGAGTTTCTTCTTCAAAAGTAATTGTCGAATTTAAAATATAATGGTTGTAAATTTCCGTAATGGCTTTAGCGTCAGCAGTTGTAGCTTGTCTGATCATTATGATTTTATCCTATTAGCCTTTGATTTTATTTTTTACATTTTCAGGTAGGACCTTATACCCCATATTAAATAATGTAAAGCCAAAAACATCGGCATATTGTTCTATCCTTTTTGAAACAGGAGTCCCAGCACCATGTCCTGCTTTGGTTTCAATCCGAATTAAAACTGGATTATCGCCTTGGTGTTTGTCCTGAAGTTCTGCAGCAAACTTGAATGAATGAGCAGGAACCACTCGATCGTCATGATCCCCAGTTGTCACCAAAGTTGCAGGATAAATTGTTCCTTTTCGGACATTGTGTAACGGAGAATAGCCCTTAAGGTATTCAAATATTTCTTTTGAATCCTCTGAGGTTCCATAATCGTAAGCCCAACCCGCGCCTGCAGTAAATTTGTGATAGCGCAACATGTCCAAAACACCTACCGCAGGTAGTGCTACTTTCACGAGTTCAGGACGTTGGGTCATCGTAGCGCCAACTAATAATCCTCCGTTAGAACCGCCACGTATTGCGAGGTACTCGGGACTGGTAACTTGATTTTTAATTAAATATTCCGCAGCGGCAATAAAATCATCAAAAACATTTTGTTTTTGCTTTTTGGTTCCTGCTTGATGCCAGTCTTTACCATACTCTCCGCCACCTCTTAGATTGGGTACTGCATAAACCCCTCCTTGTTCCATCCACACAGCATTGGCAATACTAAACGATGGACGGATACTAATATTGAAGCCTCCATAGCCGTAGAGTATCGTTGGGTTTTTACCGTTGTATACTACATCCTTTTTTCTTGTAATAATCATAGGAACTTTAGTGCCATCAGCAGAACTATAAAACACCTGTTCAGAAACATAAGCTTCGGGGTCAAAGTCTATACCGGGCTTCCAATACATTTTTGAGCTTTTCATTTTTGGGTTGTAAGAATAAATTACCCCTGGGGAGTGATAATTTGTAAAGCTATAATACAAAGTTTCTTCTTCCTTTTTGCCATACCATCCCGATGCGGTTCCTAAACCTGGAAGTTGTATTTCTCCCATATTATTTCCTTCTGCGTCGTATTGAATCACCTTTGTAAGGATGTCGACAATATAGCGGGCAAAAAAATACCCTCCTCCACTACTAGGAGAAAGCACGTGTTCTGTTTCAGGTATAAAGTCTTTCCAGTTGGCCTCCTGTGGGTTTTTGGCATTAACCCGTACTACTTTTTGATTGGGTGCATTACTGTTTGAAACAATATATAAATTATCCTCTAGTGCATCTAATAAATAACTATCTGAACTGAAGTCTTCATCAACTGTAAGAATTGGACTTCCTTTTCTACTTAGATCTTTTAAAAAACTGATATTCCCAGAGGTCGTTTTAGCCGCAGTAATAAAAAGGTACTTTCCGTCTTCTGTTAATGAAGCGCCCACATAACGGTGTTTTTGATTTTTAACTCCTCCATATATTAATTCATCTTCTGCTTGTGGTGTCCCCAGCTTGTGATAATATAATTTGTGTTGATCTGTCATTTCACTGAGTTCACTTCCTTCAGGTTTATCATAACTAGAATAAAAAAAACCTTCGTTTAGTTTCCATTGAATTCCACTAAATTTGATGTTTAAGAGCGTGTCTTCAACAACCTTCTTATCCTCTGCGTTTATCACGATAATTTTTCTCCAATCGCTACCTCCTTCACTAATAGAATAGGCAACCCATTTCCCATTTTTAGAAAAGCTTAAGCCTGCTAAAGAAGTGGTTCCGTCTTCTGCAAAATTATTGGGATCCAAAAATACTTCTTCCTCCTCATCCTCTTTTTGACGATAGACAACATATTGATTTTGTAAACCATTATTTTTATAAAAATAAGTGTAGTCCCCTTCTTTAAATGGCGCAGAAACTTTTTCATAATCCCAAAGCTGTTCCAGTCTGTCTTTGAGTTCTTCTCTAAATGGAATTTTTTCTAAAAAAGAAAAGGTTGTGTTGTTTTGTTCTTTAACCCATTCTTTAGTTTCTTGAGCATTATCGTCTTCAAGCCAGCGGTAATTGTCTACTATTTCAGTGTCAAAATAGGTGTCCACCACAGGAATTTTCTCCGTAGTTGGATAGGTTATTTTTTGTGACTCATTCTGACAAGAAAACAACAAAATGGTGGTCAATAGGTAAAGTGTTCGGAGTTTCATGATTCTTAGTTTTATGACAGAAATGTATAAAAAAAATCCTTTCCTAATCTACAGACAGATTAGGAAAGAATTATTATAATAAAATTGGGATGGGTAAATCCCAAAAATTTAGTGAAAGTGTACTAAGCCCGTTTGGATATCATACATTCCACCTACAATTTTAATCTCGCCCTGCCGTTCCATTTCTGCAAGGACTGGACTGGCAGAACGAATCTCAGCTATGGTCATTTCCACATTTTTTTCTGCTACCGTATTGACAAAATCAATATTAGACGAGTTTCTCATACTTTCATCTTGAGGCTCTTCAACTGCCGCTACAGAAGGTTCAATTTTGTTGATCAAGGCTGTAAGATTTCCTAGACGTGCATGGTCACATGCTCCCTTAACTGCTCCGCAAGCGGTATGGCCAAGGACAACAACAAGCTTGGTCCCTGCTAGTTTACAAGCGAATTCCATACTTCCAAGTATATCTTCATTTACAAAATTCCCAGCGATACGAACACTGAAAATATCGCCAATTCCCTGATCAAATATCAATTCAGACGAAACCCTAGAGTCAATACAACTTAAAACAGTTGCAAAGGGAAATTGTCCCGTACTGGTTTCTGATACTTGTTGCATTAGGTTGCGACTAAGTTGTTGTTTTTCAACAAATCGCTTATTTCCCTTTTTTAATTCTTCAAGAGAAGAGTCGGGTGTCATTTGAGCTTGAGTTTCTTTAGTTTGTGCTTTCATAATAATTAATTTTTAATTGTTAAGTAATCATCTTAATAGTTAGATCTTGATAGAATAGTTCTACATTGTTTTTCCCTTTTTCAACATCTGTTAAGAAGGGGAGGTGTTCAGAAAAATAGCGCTGGTGATGTGCCCCTTCTATGATGGTAGAAATTAACATATGCGGGTATTTATAACTGGGGTTGACTTCTAATACAAAATCGCATACGCGTTGTACTACTCTTTTGTAGGTTTTGTAAAATCCTTTTTCATTTTCTTTGTCAACTTCTTTTGTATGGTAAGCCTTAGAGGATTCTTCTATGATAATTCTATTGAGTATAACTTCGTTGATAAAAGTAAATGTATTGTCTTCTTTTACCTCTTCAGTTAAAAGTTGAATGGCTTTTTTAAGTTTTTTTTCTGCACTTCCAATATTTGTCGTTGCAAAAACCAGCTTGTATTCAATCCAGCTCCAGTACCAATTAACCAAATAAATTAAAAACGAATGTTTACTCTCAAAATACCTGTATATCGAACTTTCATTTGAATTAATACGTTCTCCAAGTTTTTTAAATGTAAACGATTCATAGCCTAGTTCATGAATCATATCAATACCTTGTTCAACAATTCTAATTCCCAAATCCGAAGATTCTGGATCTTTGCAAAAAAGACTAGGGTCAATTGCTATATGGACTTGTAAATCATTCATATATTGTAAAGATAATAGTAATACTATTAAGTATGCAAATTAAACCCCCTTTTTTTTCTTGCTTTAAAAACCTTTATTGTATTCTAGTAATTTTTCCTTCATTCCAGTCAGCTTGAGATTGAAAATGTGTCCTAATCTTTTCAAGCAACATCAATTCAGAAGTAAATTGCCAGTCAAAATTTACGGTTTGGTTAGCGGGATGTCTGTGATGATCTTGGTCAAGTATGTAATCCTTTGGTTTGTTTAATATTCGTGTTTGACTGTAAACATTTTCAAACTCTTTTCTTAAAGTTTTAAAATCTGAGGTTAACTTCTTTAATTTTTCCAAAGTCTTAGTTTCTTGATCTATAGATTGTGCTTGATCAAAAGAAGATAAAGCTTGCATCAATTCAAAATTGTAATTTACTAGCTTTCCTAGTTGTTGGTAAACCTCTAAATTATATGTTGCTTTGGTTCCTTCTTTTTGCATTTGATTCAAAGTTTTTTGAACTTGAGAAACCAATATTGTTTGAGCTTCCATTTCGGTTAGTCGCTGTACATATTTTTTAGACCACGCGCCTTTATTATTAAATTCAGGGAGGTCAATTATTTGTTCTTCAATAGGATTTTTATGTTGATTTAAAGAATTTCTATGAACTCCTTCTTCTACCAATAGATTGGTCCAAAGGCCTATGGGTTGATCAAGCACATCGATAAAGGCATATTCTTCAGACTGAAACCTAGGGCCAAACTTACGATGTCGATACACTTTTTTAAATTCTTCTTTTGAGCGTTTTAACCCTCCCCATGTAAATTCAGCAAAGGCGTGAATTCCCCTTTTGTACAATTCAAAATGTGGTGAATCATCATCCCAAAGAGTAAGTAATAAACCATCGTAATTTCTGTTGATGGACTGTTCTGCAAAAATCCGAATTTGATCAATATTCCCTTCTCTCTGTGGCATTAAGGTCCATCGAGTTTGTCCTGCTGTTGCACCCATGACTTGAAATCCATTTGATGAAAACCAGTCCATTGCTTTTCCATTTCCATAAGATTCCGCACGATGGTAATTCCATCGCATGTAGACACAATTTTTTGGGAATTGCTCTATAAAACGATTCAATTTGGGCTCGTTGACTCGCCAAATAGAATCTACTGTTTTAACTGGCATATTAACATCGTAAATAGGACGCATTAAACCTGCTTGCTTCAGCGGCATATCATCCCAAAAAATGGGAATTCGATTGTGTTTTGCTGCGAATGAAGTTACTTTATTTAACCAGATCAGATTTAACTGTAAGGCACTTTTCTCACTCCCCCTTCCTGTGGTATGAACTTCATCTCCCCCTACATGAAGGTACTTTCCATGCGGAAATGCTTCCAAGGCATCAAGATATAAATCATACTGGAGCGCATAGGTTTCAGGATCAAGAGGGTTGAATGCCCAATCGCTCTTGGGGTCATCTCTTAAAAATTTATTTTTTTCGTGTTTTAAAACAAAAGAGGCATGCCCTAATCCTTGTACCAAGGGGCTGATTTTAATATTTCTCGCTAAAGCATAATCACTTATTGCACTCCATTCTTCTATTGAGAGCGCATCAGCGGAGGCTACTTCTGGGCGTCTCTTGTATTGCAGTTTGTCTTCTATTTCTACAATCATTCCGTTTATTTTTAACTGCGCCAACTCATCAATAAGATCATAGTAGTAGCTCTTTTTCTCTAAGTGATGTTTCACGTCAATTTGAATGGGACGGAATGCAATTTTAGGGGTATCTTCTAGTTCTAGTATAGGTAGTGGGATGTTTAAATCTTTGGCATCTTCCAATAACTGATTGAGCGTAATAAAGGCATAAAACAGCCCTGCATGATCTTGGGCCATAATGATAATTTTATCTTCCTTTATTTCAAGCCTATACGATTCAGGAGCTTTCCCTTCCATAGTTTGAATGCTGAATTCTAAATGAGCCTTTTCCGCTTGATCTAATTTTTGAAAATTTTGAGTTATCCCATAGCGCAAAGGTAATTCCTCTCCGCTAGGGCTAAACGCGTATTTTAAAATGTTACTGTCAAGTTTTGAATTTTGACTTTTAAAATTATTTTGTGCCACTGAGGGAAGCAGGGCAAAATTTTCCGAGGGATTTGGCACTGGTTGAGAACAAGCCAGAATCAATAAAATAGAGCATAATGCAAGGGGTTTGAAAAAGTTTGAATGTAACATCTGAATTCATTTTAATAGTTACAAATTACAAAAACCATTGCTTATATTAGAGTAACTTAAATTATTGAATGCTACACAAGATTACCTCCGCTTTTCCATGGATTGTTTCTGTTTTTGTAATTATAGCATTAATCCATCCTGCTCTCTTTACTTGGTTTGAAGGCTCATTAATTACTTTGGGTCTCGGAGGGATTATGTTGGGAATGGGATTGACGCTCAAGAGCAGTGACTTTGTGCAAGTAATCCGCCATCCCAAATGGGTTTTGCTTGGAATAGGTATGCAATTTGTAATCATGCCTTTTTTGGGTTGGAGTTTGGCATCCTTTTTTCAATTACCGCCACTTTTTGCTGTAGGAATGATTCTTGTAGCTTCCTGTCCTGGGGGAACGGCTTCTAATGTTATCGCGTATTTGGCAAAAGCAGAAGTAGCTTTATCCGTAAGCATGACGGCATGTTCTACGCTAGCTGCAATTTTTATGACTCCTTTTTTAACCTTTCAATTTTCTGGAAGTTATCTCGATATTCCTGCGGCAGGTCTTTTTTACAGTACCCTTAAGGTGGTCTTACTTCCCATTACAATGGGGGTGCTTGTCAACCGCTACTTACCTAAAACAACCCTGAAAATACTCCCCTTTGCCCCTCCTTCAGCGGTATTCCTAATCTGTTTGATCGTCGCCAGTATTGTGGGTCAAGGAAAAGAAATTATACTCAATTCAGGCTTACTTCTGATTGTCGCCTTGATCTGTTTACACTTCTTTGGTTTTCTGCTCGGCTTTTTAGTGAGTTATGGGGTTTTCAAAAATTGGAAAGTTGCCAAAACCATTTCCATTGAAGTAGGAATGCAAAACTCAGGCTTGGGGGTCGTTTTAGCTCGCGAAAACTTCATTTATC
>Ga0228657_1000515_pt1 | contig 17536 bp, 13 predicted proteins | sample 70DmetaG_FD_182743 | JGI IMG/M metagenome (GOLD analysis project Ga0228657, IMG submission 182743) | Seawater microbial communities from Monterey Bay, California, United States - 70D | ecosystem: Environmental > Aquatic > Marine > Coastal | place: USA: California | collected 2016-10-07 | reverse complement strand
GAATGAGTAAGCAAAAGAACATGATGTCTCGCAGCTACTTGGTTGTTTTTGTGCTTTTTGCACTCGGCATAAGCGTGGGTTATCGATTGGTGTCATTACAGCTAAATCAAGGGGATAAGTACCGTGAAATGGCAGAAAAGCGCAGCATCAAAAACTTTGAAATTGTTCCTGTGAGGGGAAATATTTATGCTGACGATGGTAGCTTATTGGCGACATCCGTTTCAAAATATTCCATCCACTTTGATGCGGTTACTGTAAGCCAGCGTGTATTTGATAATAACGTAGACGCGTTGAGCGATTCACTTGCGACCTTGTTTGGAAAGCCCAAGCAATATTACCGCAACGTGTTGGTGAAAGCACGTAAAAACAAAAGCAGATATCAGCTTATTGGACGTCGCTTGCCGTTTGACGACTATCAGCGTATCAAGTCATTCCCTATGTTTCGATTGGGAGGTATTCGGGGAGGTTTGATTGTTGAGCGCAAATTTGTGCGTGACCTTCCTCTAGGTAAAATCGCTGAACGCACCTTAGGCTATGAGCAGAAAAAACCAGATGGCACATATCTCAAAGTGGGTCTTGAGGGGGCTTATGGTGTCACCTTGCGAGGTCAGCCTGGGCGTCAATTGCGACAACGCATTGCCAAACAACAGTGGAAACCGCTTACAAACGAATATCAACAAGAACCTATTGACGGTTTGGATGTTTGGTCCACAATTGACACCAACTTACAAGATGTTGCTCATCACGCCTTGCTTGCCTCTTTAGAAAAGTATGAAGCAGCGCATGGAACGGTTGTCGTAATGGAAACCAAAACGGGCGCTGTTAAAGCCATTGCAAACCTTGGTAGAACGGATGGGAATAAGTATTACGAAAAATTGAATTATGCAGTTGGAGAAGCCCACGAACCTGGCTCTACCTTCAAGTTGTTTTCCATGATGGCTGCCTTTGAAGATAAGGTTATAGACACCATGACCATGGTCGATACCGAAAAAGGAAAGCTTACATTTTATGGAAAATATCACGTAAGAGATTCCAAACGTGGTGGCTATGGTGTCATTCCAGCCAGTAGGGTTTTTGAAAGCTCGTCCAATACTGGAGTTGTAAAACTGATTTACGAAAACTATAAAGAGAACCCTTCACAGTTCACAGACAGGCTGATGGGCATGGGGCTGGACAAACCTTTAGGTGTGGCTATATCAGGTGAGGGGATACCCAAAATACCGCATCCCAAAGATGCCGATTGGGATGGTTTAGACCTGCCGTGGATGGCTTTTGGCTACGGCGTAATGCTTACACCGCTTCAAACGTTGAGCTACTACAATGCTGTTGCCAACAACGGTGAATTGGTGATGCCGCGCTTTGTTTCAGCAGTCAAAACACTTGATGGTAAAAATGTCAAATCTTATCCCAAGCAGGTAATCAATCCGGCCATTTGTTCGCAAGAAACAATAGGTAAGCTGCAACATCTTATGGAAGGCGTAGTCAAAAATAAATGGGGAACCGCTCATAATATTTATGATGAAAAGTTAGCCATTGCTGGTAAAACAGGAACCTGTCAAATTGATTATACAACAGATGACGTCAAGTACGTTGCCAGCTTTGTTGGATATTTTCCTGCTCACAATCCTACTTATTCTTGTATAGTGGTGGTGCATAAGCCCAACAAAAAAATCGGGTATTACGGGAATGTAGTTGCTGCACCAGTGGTTAAGCAAATCGCCGAGGCCGTTATTCATGACATACCAGAACACACCACACTAGACTTAAACAAAGTTGCTGCCTTAACAGCACCAAAACCAGACATTACCAATGCATACGATCTAGAAAAAATGCCTGACCTGCGTGGATGGCCAGCCATGGATGCAGTGACCGTTCTTGAAAGCTTGGGTATTGAGGTAATGCTACAAGGGAAGGGCAAGGTAAAGCGGCAATCGCAACGACCAGGAGCAACCCTTAGTAAAACAAAAAAAGTAACACTAACACTTTCATGAAACAGCTAAAAGACATACTGTTTGGTGTTCCTTTACAAACCGTTTCGGGAAGCACGGCTGTTCAAATTAGCGGTGTTGCTTTTGACTCTAGATCCGTTACCCAACATTTTCTTTTTGTAGCCATCAAAGGGGCACATCACGACGGGCATGCGCATATTAACGATGCTATTGAAAAGGGAGCAGTAGCTGTTTTGTGTGAACAGTTTCCAGACGTTTTGACTGATAAGGTTGTTTATATTTTATGTGAGAATACACGCCAGGCCTTGGCAACAGTAGCTTCCCAATGGTACGATACGCCAAGTAAGGCTTTAAAACTCATTGGTATAACGGGAACGAATGGAAAAACTTCCGTTGCAACCATGGCATATCAGCTTTTTGATAAGATGGGTTTTGCAGCCGGTTTGTTGTCAACAGTTGAGGTTAGCATTATCAAAAAAAGGGTGCCAAGTACACATACTACTCCAGACCCCCTGACAATAAACAAGCATTTAAGCGATATGGTAGATGCTGGCGTTACGCATTGCTTTATGGAAGTGTCTTCACATGGTATAGACCAAGATCGAATAGCCGATCTTCACTTTTCTGGGGGTGTATTTACCAATCTTTCACACGATCATTTGGATTATCACAATGATTTTAAATCCTATCGAGATACCAAAAAAATATTTTTTGACGGACTTGCTCCTACGGCTTTTGCGCTTTCCAATGCCGATGATAAAAATGGGCGTTATATGCTGCAAAACACAAAAGCTTCTAAACATTTCTTTGGCTTAAAGTCAGTTGCTGATTTTCATGTCAAAATATTGGAAAAAGATTTTTCGGGCATGTTGCTTAAGCTTCAGCACAACGAAGTATGGACTCCTTTGGTAGGTGCATTCAATGCATCCAACTTTATTTGTGTTTATGCTGTAGCTGAATTGCTTGAGGTTGAGCAAAACGATTTTCTACCTGTCTTAAGTACGTTAAAAGGGGCCGCAGGAAGGTTTCAAATGGTGCATACCAAGAGCAACATTACTGCCATTGTCGATTATGCCCACACTCCTGATGCATTAGTGCAAGTATTGGATACTATAACTACGTTGCGCACACGAAACGAAAAGCTAATCACGGTTGTGGGTTGTGGAGGTAATAGAGATAAAGCCAAAAGACCACATATGGCTAAGGCGGCTGTTGCTAAAAGCGACTTGACCATTTTCACATCTGATAATCCACGAAACGAAGATCCAAACGATATCATCAACGATATGCTCGAAGGGGTTCCAGTGGAGTCAAACCAAAAGCATTTAACCGTCTTAAACCGTGCTCAAGCCATAAAGACAGCATGTACCATGGCACAAGATCAAGACATCATTTTAGTCGCTGGTAAGGGACACGAAACCTATCAAGATCAAAAGGGAGAACGCCTTCCTTTTGATGATATGCAAGAGCTAACACGAAACCTTCAATCTAAAAGATAATGTTGTACTATTTGTTTGATTATTTAGAGCGTGCTTATCAGTTTCCAGGAGCATCATTATTTGCCTACCTCTCCTTTAGGTCAGCAATAGCCATAATATTTTCTTTGTTGGTAACGGCTGTACTGGGAAAACGCATTATTGCAATGTTGCAACACTATCAAATGGGTGAAAGCATTCGCGACTTAGGACTGGCAGGTCAAAAAGAAAAGGCAGGAACCCCTACTATGGGTGGCTTGATGATCATTTTTGGTACACTTATCCCTGTTTTGCTACTCACGAAACTTGATAATATTTACATCATACTACTAATTGTTACCACTGTATGGATGGGAATTATAGGTTTAGCGGATGACTACCTTAAGATCAAGCGAAAAGACAAAGAGGGTTTAAAAGGGCGCTTTAAGATTGTTGGACAAGTTACACTTGGACTGATTGTAGGGGCTACGTTATACTTCCATCCTGGAGTAACCATTAAGCAACAAACTTTTGATGGCGAAAGCTTTTTGCAAGAAGAAAAATCTACAAAAACAACCATTCCGCTGCTGAAAAATAACGAGTTTGATTACAGTGATATTATATCTTGGGCAGGAGATGGCGCAAAAGACTACGCCTGGCTGATTTTTATTCCAGCAGTAATTTTTATAGTAACTGCTGTGTCCAATGGGGCAAACCTTACGGATGGTATAGATGGTCTTGCAGCTGGAACGGCTTCTATTGCGGTGCTCACCCTTGGGCTTTTTGCGTGGGTTTCGGGGAATATTATTTTTGCCGACTACCTCAACGTCATGTACATTCCTGAAGTAAGTGAGGTTGTAGTATTTGTGGCAGCCTTTGTAGGAGCGCTCGTTGGATTTTTGTGGTACAATGCATTCCCTGCTCAAGTGTTTATGGGCGACACCGGAAGCTTGACCATTGGAGGTGTTATCGCCGTATTGGCACTTATTGTTCGTAAAGAGTTGCTTATTCCTGTCTTGTGTGGGGTCTTTTTGATCGAAAATCTTTCTGTAATACTTCAAGTATCCTATTTCAAATACACCAAAAAAAGGCAAGGTGTTGGTAAGCGCATCTTTAAGATGGCTCCGCTGCATCACCACTATCAAAAACTTGGATATCACGAAAGTAAAATCGTGAGTCGCTTCTGGATTATTGCCATTATGTTGGCCATTATTAGCCTTGTAACCCTCAAAATCAGATAATGAAGAAGCTAGTCGTACTTGGTGGTGGAGAGAGTGGAATTGGGGCTGCAGCCTTGGCAAAACACAACAATTGGGATGTTTTTGTTTCTGATGCTGGTATGCTTACTGCTGCGGCTAAGAAAGCATTTGAAACCAATGGTGTTCGCTTTGAAGAGGGCGGTCATAATATGCGCGAAATTCTTAAAGCCGAACTTGTGGTTAAAAGTCCAGGCATTCCCAATACGGTTGCTGTAATTAAGGACATTGAAGCTGCTAAAATCCCTATGGTTTCTGAAATTGAATTTGCGAGTAGTTACACCGACGCTACGTTAATAGGTATTACGGGGAGCAATGGCAAAACAACCACAGCAATGCTCACGCATCACTTGCTTTCTGATAGCGGAATTGATGCTGGCTTGGCAGGGAATATTGGCAATAGTTTTGCTCAAGCACTTTTGCAAGACAAGCACGATGTTTATGTTTTGGAAATAAGCAGTTTTCAGCTTGAGCATATCAAAAAATTCCACCCTCATATTGCGGTCATTACAAATTTAAGTCCAGATCACTTGGATCGTTATGAAAACTCTTTTAAAGACTACTGCGCTACCAAGTTTAATATCACAAAAAACCAGACAGAAGAAGATCATTTCCTCTATGAGGCAGATGATGAAAACATTACTGCGGGTATCGCTCAATTTAATATTAAAGCTCAGCAGTACCCTTATAATAACGCTAACAACAACGCTATGTTTACAATTGATAACCCTTCTTTGCTTGGCCGGCATAATGCCAAAAATGCCATGGCAGCAGCCACCATTGCGCAATTATTCCAATTGAGTAATCAAGATATTCAGGCTAGTCTTCAAACCTTTCAAGGTGCAGCCCACCGTTTGGAGCATGTGGTGAACATCCTCAATGTAGCCTATATCAATGATTCAAAAGCAACCAATGTTAATGCTACTTTTTATGCGCTTGAAAGCATGTCCAAACCAACCATCTGGATTGTTGGAGGTGTTGACAAGGGCAATGACTACTCAAGCCTGTTGCCATTGGTACATGAAAAAGTAAAAGCCATCATTTGTTTAGGCGTGGACAACCAGAAAATAATTGACATTTTCTCCCCTGTGGTTAAGGTACTTGTAGAGGCAAAAAACATGAATGATGCTGTCAAGGCTTCTTACGACTTGTCTACCCATGGAGATGCGGTCTTGTTGTCGCCTGCCTGCGCAAGCTTTGACTTATTTGAAAACTATGAAGACAGAGGAAATCAATTTAAAGGAGCAGTAAGAAAATTATAAACGTGAAAATCAGTCAGTACTTATTGGGAGATAAATCTATTTGGGGAATAGTGGTGTTACTATCTATTTTTTCTTTTCTTCCTGTATATAGCGCAAGTTCAAACTTGGTCTATGTAGTGGGTTCTGGTTCTGTATTTGGATATTTATTAAAGCACGTTGCTATTGTTTGTGTGGGCTGGGTCATCATGTATGCCGTTCACCTTATTCCATTTAAATATTTTTCTGGTTTGGCTAAATTGGGTATTCCCGTAGTAGTTGTTTTGTTGCTACTCACAGCTTTTCAAGGCACTACCATAGACGGTGCTAATGCCAGCCGGTGGCTTAACATTCCAGTTATAGGCATGTCATTCCAGACTTCCACCTTAGCCATGGTGGTTTTATTGGCTTATGCAGCAGATTATTTTGCCAATAAAAAAGAAGATAAAATTGGATTTACTGAAAGCTTTTTGCCTTTTTGGGTTCCAGTTTTGCTGGTTGTTGGGTTGATTTTACCCGCAAACCTTTCAACTGCCTTACTGATATTGTTTATGGTAACGGTTGTGGCATTTTTAGGAGGCTATCCTTTAAAATATCTCACCGCGTTGCTTGGAGCTGCGGTTCTTTTCTTGACACTCTTTATTCTTCTTGCAAAAGCTTATCCAGATGCCTTTCCAAACCGCGTAGATACGTGGATGAGCCGTGTGGAGAGTTTTACCGGTCAAGGGGATGACAATACCGACTATCAAATTGAACGTGCCAAAGCAGCAGTAGCCGTTGGAGGTTATGTAGGCATTGGCGCAGGAAAGAGTATGATGAAGAATGCACTGCCACAGAGTACTTCCGATTTTATCTATGCCATCATTGCGGAAGAATATGGGATGCTAGGTGCCATATCCTTGTTGTTCTTATTTATGTTGTTACTGTTCCGAATTTTAATTAATGCAAACAAATCTGAAAGCTTCTTTGGTAAGCTGCTTATCTTGGCTATGGGATTGCCCATAGTCACACAAGCCTTTATCAATATGGGCGTGGCTGTAGCATTACTCCCTGTTACGGGGCAGCCTTTGCCACTCATAAGTAGTGGTGGTACCTCTTTGTGGATGACCTTTTTGGCGCTTGGTGTTGTTTTAAGCGTAAGTGCAAACCAGCCCACTACTACAAACGCGAATATGTCTAACCCTTTAGCCGAATTAAGCCATGAAGCCTAGATTGATTATTTCTGGTGGTGGAACAGGGGGGCATATTTTCCCAGCCTTGGCTATTGCAGATGCCTTTAAAGCGCAATACCCACAAGCAGCTATACTATTCGTTGGGGCAAGCAACCGCATGGAAATGCAACGTGTTCCTAAGGCAGGTTATCAAATCAAAGGGTTGTGGATTTCTGGATTTGACAGAAAAAATATGCTGCGGAATATCTTGTTTCCCATGAAGCTCGTATGGAGTTTACTACAGTCTTTGGCGATTGTTTTGCGTTTCCGCCCTTCTGTAGTTATAGGTACTGGTGGCTTTGCCAGTGGACCTTTGCTTTTTGTGGCGTCCATGTTCAAAACGCCTTCGCTAATTCAAGAACAAAATGCATTTCCGGGCATTACAAACAAACAGCTCGCCTCACGTGTCGATGTTATTTGTTTGGGAAGTGAGGCTGCAAGTAAGTTTTTCCCAAAAAGTAAAATTGTGGTGACGGGAAATCCCGTTAGAGCTGCCTTAAAGCAAAACCTAAGTAAGGCCGCTGCTGCTGAAATTCTAGGTGTTGCAGCAGACCAACAAACCCTCTTGGTATTGGGTGGAAGTTTGGGCGCAAGAAGAATAAACCAACTTGTCCATCAACACTTGGATGATATACAACAACTCAACATTCAGCTTATATGGCAATGTGGACATTTGTACGCTGAAGAATATCAACACTATGCATCAGCCAACATTCATGTGATGCCATTTATTGATCATATGCCTGCGGCTTATGCTTTGGCAGATATAGTGGTATCCAGGGCAGGAGCATTGGCCATTTCAGAACTCTGCCTTATGGGCAAACCAACCCTCTTTATTCCTTCGCCCAATGTTGCTGAAAATCATCAAGAAAAAAATGCGCAAGCATTAGCCGATAAAGAGGCGGCCTTGTTGGTAGCGGAGCGTGATGCAGACACACAGTTTTGGAAAGGACTTAGGTCTTTGATTACGGATGCGGCTTTGCGTGCTAAACTTGGCAAAAACATCAAAGGCTTTGCACATCCAGCTGCAACCAAAGAAATTATGAGCAGGCTAACCAAACTTCTTACCCATGAATAAAGCAGCAATATTTTTTGTGGGTATTGGCGGCATAGGAATGTCGGGCGTGGCGCAGTACTTCTTGTCCCAAGGACATGCTGTGGCGGGCTATGATCGTGTACTTACACCACTTACTCAAAGGCTAGTGTCTCTAGGTGCGCATATTAGTGATGTGGATGCACCAACTGCTATTCCAACATTGTTTAGAGACCCCAAAAACACTAAGGTTGTTTACACTCCAGCCATCCCTGCTAATTCGCCATTGCTCACATATTTTAAGGACAAAGGTTTTGTGCTAGAAAAACGAGCAGCAGTGATCGGGGAGATTAGCCACACCATGCCTTGCTTGGCAGTGGCAGGTACTCATGGAAAAACAACAACTTCTGCATTGCTTACGCATTTGCTGCGCTCATGTGGTAAAAAGATTACAGCATTTTTAGGAGGCATTGCTGCCAATATTGATAGCAATTTCTTACTTGAAGGCGATGATTTTATGGTGGTAGAAGCCGATGAATTTGACAGATCTTTTATGCATTTGAACCCCACAGCCTTAGCCTTGACTTCAATGGATGCGGATCATTTGGATATTTATGGTACTGCAAGCGAACTATCCAAAACCTTTGATGATTTTGCACAGAAAGTACCTGCTGAAAAGCGCTTTATTGCCAATGGCTTAGCCGTTGAAGGCAATACTTTTGGTATAGAGGTAGGTACACATAGCGTACATAATTTGCGCATAGCCGAAGGCAGCTATGTATTTGATTTTGTTACGCCAACGGTTCGTATTTCTAATATTGCCTTGCCCTACCCAGGAGCGCACAATGTGATGAACGCAGCTGCTGCATTGGCATTGGCATTGGAGGCAGGCTGTGAACCCACCCAACTCAAAGTGGGATTATCAACGTTTAAGGGGGTTGATCGCAGGTTTAGCATCAGGCTAACTGCGCCTAAAGTAGTGGTTGATGATTACGCTCACCACCCAACAGAAATAAATGCTGTAGCCGATGCGCTCGAAGCCTTTTATCCCGATCAAATCAAGCTAGGTGTGTTCCAGCCGCATTTGTTTTCGCGCACACGAGACTTCGCAGCAGGGTTTAAACAGGCCCTTGCACGCTTTGATCAGGTGTTGCTTTTGGACATTTACCCTGCTCGCGAGCTGCCGATGGAGGGTATTACAAGTGCATTATTGATAGATGCTGATCATGGTGCAACCCAGTTGGTAAACAAGGGAATGCTGCCAGAAATGATAGCGAAATCTTCGGCTACGGTTGTCGCTATAATGGGCGCTGGAGACATTGCTTTTGAAGTGCCAGCAGTCATGCAAATACTTAAAAACCAACAGGATGCATAAGATGATTATTTCCATATCGTTGTTTGTGCTTACGGTTATTCTTGGCGTAGTTATGCACCAGCGCAATCAAAAACGCGCAGTGACCTTGCAGTATGTTTCTTGGGAAGATAACCGTCCAATTTGGATGTCAAAAGACTCCGTTAATAAATTGTTGACACTTGCTTTAAGCGATAGTGTGTCTGCTTTTAAAAGTGGTCTAAATTTGAGAAACATTGAACAAACACTTAACCAAAACGCTTGGGTTGAAGATGCCCAGAGCTATGTTTCTGTTGATGGAGGCGTAGGCGTTCACGTTACAACCAAAATACCAATAGTGCGCATACAGAGTGATAGTAGTTATTATGTAGATAATCGCGGAGAACCCTTCCCGTTGTCTGCTTTTAAATCGGTTCAAGTACCGTTTGTTTACGGTAACCCCACTTTGGAGCAGCGCCATGCGCTAGTTGATGTAGTTCGACAAATGTCAAAAGACAGCTTTATGGCTGACCACATTGTTGCTTATGAGTGGATATCCGAGGGCTTAATTGTTGAGCCTCGTCACCAAGAGTATTCCATTGTTCTTGGCACACCCGATCAACTGCATGAAAAAATTAAAAATTACAAAGCTTTCTATGCAAAAATGCAGGACAGCACAGTATTAAAAACTTATAAAACAGTAAATCTTTCGTTTCACGGACAAGTAGTTTGTTCAAAATAATTTGATATGGAACAAGAACAATTAGCAGTTGGATTAGATATTGGAACCACTAAAATAGTGGCCATGTTAGGCACCAAAAATGAGTACGGAAAACTCGAGATAGTTGGGGTCGGAAAATCTAAAAGTCAAGGCGTACACCGAGGTGTCGTAAATAACATAACCCAGACCATTCAATCCATACAGGCGGCTGCACAAGAAGCAGAAGCCATTTCTGGCAAGAAAATCACCAGTGTAGTAGTGGGAATAGCAGGGCAACATATTCGCAGTTTGCACCACAGCGATTATATCACCCGTACGAATGCAGATGAGGTAATTGATGAGGCAGACATAGAACGTCTAAAGAATCAGGTATTTAAACTTGTCATGCTTCCAGGCGAGGAGATTATTCACGTACTTCCACAAGAGTATAAAGTGGATGGACAAGCCGAAATCAAGGAGCCCATTGGTATGTATGGCGGTAGGTTAGAGGCTAACTTTCACGTTGTAGTAGGTCAAGTATCTTCCATTCGTAATATTGCTCGTTGTGTAAAGTCTGCAGGACTCGACTTTGGTGGCATTACACTGGAGCCATTAGCTTCGGCAGATGCAGTATTAAGCCAAGAAGAAAAAGAGGCTGGCGTAGCCCTGATTGACATTGGTGGCGGTACTACGGATTTGGCCATATTTAAAGATGGAATTATTAGGCACACCGCTGTTATTCCGTTTGGTGGTAATGTCATAACAGAAGATATAAAAGAGGGCTGTTCCATTATTGAAAAGCAGGCGGAGCTGCTTAAGATTAAGTTTGGGTCTGCATGGCCAGGCGAAAATAAAGACAATGAGATTGTTTCTATCCCTGGATTACGTGGCAGAGATCCCAAAGAAATCACACTCAAAAACTTGTCTAAAATTATTCATGCTCGTGTTACAGAAATTATTGAGCAGGTCTATGCTGAAATCAAGAATTACGGACACGAGGAGCAGAAGAAGAAACTAATTGCGGGCATTGTCCTTACTGGTGGTGGAAGTCAACTCAAACACCTCAAGCAATTGGTGGAATATATCACAGGCATGGATACACGTATTGGCTATCCCAACGAACATTTGGCAGGTGATACGGACAAGGCAACTGCAAGTCCGCTTTTTGCAACAGCAGTTGGATTGGTCATGAATGCCGCAGAAACGCAATTGGCGTCACTTGATGCAGAGACTAGCACAACAACAGACGAAACCGACGGCGGAGATGAAAATCCCCCTGAGAAACCCCAAAAGCGGACGTCAGTTATTGATCGATTTACAGAAAGGTTAAAAATATTTTTAGAAAGCGCAGAATAAACTTTTATCTATGGAAACATTTGACAACATAACATTCGATTTACCCAAGAACAGGAGCAATGTCATTAAGGTTATAGGCGTTGGCGGCGGCGGCAGCAATGCCCTTAACTATATGTACAAACAAGGAATCAACGGTGTTGATTTTGTAGTGTGCAATACAGACGCTCAAGCACTTGAGAATAGCCCGATTCCCAACAAGGTTCAGCTGGGGGTTTCGCTAACTGAAGGGCTTGGGGCAGGTGCTGATCCTGAAGTGGGAGCACAGTCTGCTGTTGAAAGCTTGGATCAAATTTCAGACATGCTTAGCGTAAACACTAAGATGATTTTTATCACTGCTGGAATGGGTGGTGGTACGGGTACTGGCGCAGCACCTGTAATTGCAAAGCTGGCACAAGAGTTGGGTGTGCTGACCGTTGGCATTGTGACCATGCCTTTTCAATTTGAAGGAAAGCTTCGCAACGAGCAAGCCCAACAAGGGTTAAATAACTTACGTAAACATGTCGATTCACTTATTGTGATCAACAACAACAAACTGCGCGAGGTTTATGGCGATTTGGGCTTTAAGCAAGGGTTTGCCAAGGCCGATGAGGTACTGGCAAATGCGTCTAGGGGTATAGCAGAAGTAATTACCAACCACTACACACAAAACATTGACCTTAGAGACGCTAAAACCGTTTTAGCAAATAGTGGGACAGCCATTATGGGCTCTGGTGTTGCTTCTGGCAGTCAACGTGCAAACGAGGCTATAGTGCAAGCCTTGGACTCTCCACTACTAAATGACAACAAAATATTGGGTGCTAAAAATGTATTGCTTCTTATTGTTTCTGGCAGTGATGAGGTGACCATTGATGAGATTAGCGCCATAAATGAATACATTCAAAAAGAGGCGGGTAATAGTACCAATATTATTATGGGTATAGGCGAGGATGAAACGCTTGATAACGCCATTTCGGTTACCATCATAGCCACTGGTTTTGCACCAGATATGCAGCAAGAAATTGTACACGCCGATCCTCAAAAAATCATTCACTCACTTGGGGATGAACAGAAAGTAACTCACGATTTGTCAGTAGGACAAATTCCATTATTTGAAACTGAGGCTACGCATGAAGCAACACCTGCTTCAGCAGCCGTTGAAAGCATCATACCAACCACAGCGTTGTTGCGTGATTTGGACGTTTCGTTTGAAGAAGTAACGGCGCCTGTTGAAGCTGTTGTATCACAGCCTACAACGTTCACAATTCATGATGTGACTCCAGCGGTTAATGAGATTGAAGTTGTTGATGCGGAAGAAGTTGTGCCAGCACCTGAAGTAGTATCACCAATCGATCAGCCTTTGCAAGCAGCAGGTGTTTCACAAGAAAATGAGCCTGCTGTTTTATTTCATTTGGATGCCGAGGAGCCTGCGCCACAAGTGGCAAGTGCAAAGGAAGAGGTGACACGTTTTGTTTTGGAAATGGACGAGGAGCCAGCACCAACACCTGTGATGCGTAAGCCTACATCTGCCTCAATAGAGGCCCCTCTAACAGAAGAAAAATCCTTTTCTCCTGTAGATGGCACCATAGCCGAGGGCTTGGCTAGCAGGACAGCGGAACGTAAGGAAAAACTTAAGCAATTTAACTATCGCTTTAACCAAAATACTAGGGTTGAGGACTTGGAGCGTGAGCCTGCTTATAAGCGTCAAGAAGTTGAATTGAGCGAACCAGACAATGGTGGCGCAGCTTCTCGTACTTCGCTGAGTGTTGACAGCCAAAATGAAGTCCAAATAAGAATTAATAATTCATTTTTACACGATAACGTAGATTAATATGAGCTTACAAGAAAATGTTAACGAGCAGCTTAAGGCTGCGATGAAAGCGAAAGATACAGTAGCCTTGGAGTCTTTACGCGCTATAAAGACAGCGATCATGATGACCCAAACTCAAGCAGGTGCGAAAGAACTTACTTCAGACGATGAAATTAAACTTGTGCAGAAGCTGGTAAAACAGCGAAAAGACAGCGCAGAAATTTTCCATCAGCAAGGACGTCTAGACTTAGCAGCGCCAGAAGAGGCGCAAATCAAGATTATTGAGCAGTTTTTGCCAGAACAACTGGATGAATCAGCCATAACTGAAATAGTTACGACGATTATTGCCAAGATTGGAGCCACTGGCATGCAAGACATGGGCAAGGTGATGGGTATGGCTTCCAAAGAGATGGCTGGTAGGGCAGATGGAAAAACCATCTCGGCTATAGTTAGGCAAAAGCTCTCCTAACAAACTTCAAAAGTGTATTTTTGTCAACCACTGGCCCAGTAGTTCAACTGGATAGAATATCAGATTTCGGCTCTGAGGGTTGGGGGTTCGAATCCTCCCTGGGTCACTAAATCGGAGAATTGATTCATAGCAATTGGTTCTCCTTTTTTTATGTTTGAGATTTTTTTCGATAAAATCGGGATTGAGCCAAAAATAGCGTTCACTTTTGGGGTTCGAACTTGGTCGTTTGACTTGTCGTAACCCAATCCGGATGGAAAGACTAAATTTTGCAGTTTTTGTCTTTGTTTTAAATCCCCATCAACCCAAATCTTCTCGAGAGATTCAGATAAAGTAAGGGCTTTATCAATGGCCAACTCAAGGTTCGAACTAATAAGTGATGGATTTTCAATTTTGTACTGTATTTTTTTTGTAAAAGTGCGCTGGAAGCAACTTTAAGCATAATTTTTTGTTTTAATTAACATATATTAACTTTCAAAACATCATTTTTATAATTCCTGACAATGAAAAACATTAAACTTCTAGTTTTTATCTTTTTAGTAGGCACCCTTTCGTTAAATGCACAAGAACCCAGTAACTTATACCCATTAGAAGCTAAGATCAAATATCACACAGATTGGACGAAAAATCATTACGTAGAGCGTTTAAACGAATTTAGTTCTGATCCAGCCAAAGATGGCGATATCATTTTCATCGGAGACAGTATTACAGAGGGGGGTAAAACATGGTCTTCTAAGTTTAATAGAAATAATATAAAAAACAGGGGAATCAGTGGCGATGTAACTGATGGCGTTATTGCTAGGCTTGGTGAAATATTTTATTTCAAGCCTAAAGCTGTTTTTATCATGATTGGGGTTAATGACCTTTTCAATCTGCATTATCAAAAAGAAATCTCTTCGCCTGAATATGTCGGTAATAATGTGTTGACTATTATTGAGCAGATAAACGAAAAATCACCAAAAACGAAGGTCTATCTTCAAACGCTGTTACCCACACATGAGGATTTTATGAATAAAAATATTTTAAAAGTGAATACTATACTAAAACAGCAGAAAGGGAAGCGCAACTATATATTGATTGACCTAAACGCATCTTTTACAAATGAAAAAGGTTTTTTAAAGGAAGAATTCACTTACGATGGTGTTCATCTCAACGAAAAAGGCTACAACCATTGGGTTGAAATACTTAAGCCAATTATCTCATCTATTTAGTGCACCAATACAGTTTAGACTCCAAAGACTATTCAAGGGGTTGAAACGATACTTTTTATCAAATTAAAAAAAAAATGATTCAAAACTTGTAAAGTTATTAACACTACAACGTTTTCGTAATCAATTTCGAAATTTCATATTAAATTTTAATTAAATTCGTTACCGAAGAAGTGTTTGTTTTAACATAAATCAACTAAATATGAAATGTAATTTATTAGTTTTTTTCATGTTTTTTCTTGGTTTCAATGCTTTTAGTCAGGACTTAATTGGTACTGTCTATACTAGTGGTGAACCTTTACCGGGTGTAAACGTTATTAATTTAACTACCGGTAAAGGAACGCTCACTAATTTTGACGGAGATTATGTTCTGAAAAAAGTATCTGAGGGGGATGAAATAGAGTTCAGTTATCTTGGCTTTGAAAGCCAAAAAGTTGTCTACAGTGGGCAGGCTGAACTTAACATTACCTTCGCTGAATCAAGCGAACAACTTGAAGAAGTAATTGTTACTGGGTATGGAACCCAGATTCAAAAAAACCTATCCAGTTCAATTTCAAAAGTAAAAAGCGAAGATTTAGAAAATACAGCGCTACCATCTTTTGAACAGGCCATTCAAGGTCGTGCTGCAGGAGTTCAAGTAGTCAGTGGATCAGCCATGTCTGGGTCACCAACTAAAATTAGAATTCGAGGTACGAACTCTGCTGTTGCCAGTTCAAATCCATTATACGTAATAGATGGTATCATTGTTGAGTCTGGTAGTTTTATGGACAGCAATGGAAACGTGGGCTATATGGACCACGGTGGAGGAAACTTGCTTGCAAGTATAAACCCCAATGACATTGAATCACTTGAAATTCTAAAAGATGCCGCTGCTACTGCAATATACGGAGCAAGAGGATCTAATGGGGTTGTTTTAATTACAACAAAATCTGGAAAAAGTGGTGATACGCAAATAGACGTTACCCTTGATTCTGGTTTTTCTACCATAACACGTAAGCTCGATTTTGTAAACAGTCAAGAGTATTTGATGCTTGCACAAGAAGCTTGGTATAATTCGGGAGAAGACCCCACCAAGTTTTGGACTGATAGTGGTGTTCTCGTTAATGGGCTAACAAAAGCGCAAGCCATGAGTACTAACACAGATTGGCAAGATCAAGCGCTACAACAAGGTAAGGCCTACAGAGCCAATATTTCTGCTTCTGGTGGAGATGAAAAAACCAAGTTCTTTATTAGTGCTAACTTCCTTGATGAAGAATCTATTTTTGTTGGAAACGAATATTTAAGGTTATCTGCCAGAACCAACCTAGACCATAAGGTCAATGACAAGTTGCGTGTTGGCGCCAATGTGTTTTATACGCACATAGATAACTCACCCGTTCCGATTCAAAACGGTATTGGTAAGGCGAATAACAACTTGCCCATTCATCCGGTTTACAATGCCGACGGAACCTATTTTAACCCAACACGAAATGTTAGGGCAAGTATTGATATGTGGGATTACAACTCTAAGAGTAGAACATTCCTCGCTAACTGGTATTTGAACTATGAGATTGTAGATGGTTTGACTTTTAGATCTGAATATGGTGTAAATTCATTCAACAATGATGATCATCAATATATTGATGCTGTTATTGATTCTAATGGAGAAGCCAAAGCCTTTACTTCTCAAGGGTCTAGAAACTCATGGAACTTTAAGAATCTTCTAAACTACCGAAACACATTCGGAGGACATCGCATTGATGTACTTGCAGGAATTGAGTCTTCTAGAAACAGCCAGCGATTAAGTAATATTACGGGTATTGGGTTTCCAAACTCTACGCTAAAAACGCCGCAAGATGCGGCAACGCAAGAAGTTTTCTACAACGAAAGTGCCTATAGTTTTTTATCCATAATAGGTCGGGTTAACTACGATTATGAAGGGAAATACCTTCTTTCTGTTACTGCTCGTAGAGATGGTTCTTCTCGATTTGGCAAAAACAAACGTTGGGGATTATTCCCTGCCGTTTCACTAGGGTATAACATCAGTGAGGAGCCTTATTTTGAAGGGCTTAAGAAAACGGTTAATTACCTAAAGCTTAGAGCTAGTTATGGTATTTCAGGTAATGCTGAAATCGGTAACTACGCTTACGAGTCAACGTATAACCAAGCCAATTACAACGGAAGCAATGGTATTACATTAGCTAATATTGGAGATAATGAATTGGGTTGGGAAACATCGACACAAACCAACTTTGGACTTTCTTTCGAAATGTTTGACGGTAAGTTGAGAGGTGATGTTGATTACTACGATAAGCTCACTTCAGATATGCTACTTCCTTACCCTGTAAGTGTTGTTAGTGGTCTGACGCAAGTAACAACTAACTTAGGTGAGATTAGCAATAAAGGAGTTGAGGTTATGCTCGGTCTTACTTTAATAGATAAAGCCGATTTCACTTGGGACGCAGAATTTACATATGCACACAACAAAAATGAAGTGGTTAGTATTGGAGACAATGCTGAAGGTATCGACATACCTGGATTTGGAACTACTTAGATTTATGTTGGAAAAC
>Ga0228657_1000507_pt1 | contig 17675 bp, 19 predicted proteins | sample 70DmetaG_FD_182743 | JGI IMG/M metagenome (GOLD analysis project Ga0228657, IMG submission 182743) | Seawater microbial communities from Monterey Bay, California, United States - 70D | ecosystem: Environmental > Aquatic > Marine > Coastal | place: USA: California | collected 2016-10-07 | reverse complement strand
TTGGTGTACATAGATAACTACGATATATTCAATGGAGCTATAGGAAGACAAATACAGACTAATAATAGAGCATTAGTTTGCAAGGTTAATTATTGGTATTAATCAGTTAATATTTAATGAATTTATCTTGTGTATGAATCTTTTGAAGCATTAAAAAAATGACCAACAAAATCAAAAAACAGGAGTATCCTTATTGTGTTAATATAGCATTAATAAATATCCGATTATAGATAAGAACACAGCAATAATTTCCTATATATTGTTTAGAGAATAATTAATTTATAACAAACACCAAGGAATGTATCGAACATGTATTTGTTAGAGACGTTGACTTGTATATTGATAATACAACTATTTATAAATCAATTCAACGAAATGATTCTTATGTGTGCATACCAATATTATATTGCACCACTTTACAGAACTAACTATGGCTGACATCAAAAGAAAATCTGAGTTACATGAAAACAATCTTCATAAAGGCAGATATAATATAAAGGCCTTAGTCCAATCTCATCCTGAACTAGACCAATATATTATCGCAAATAAGGTAGGTGAAAAAAGTGTAAACTTTTCTGATTCGAAAGCTGTAAAGTCGCTAAATAATGCTCTACTCAAACATCATTACGATTTAGAGTATTGGAATATACCTGAAGGATATCTTTGCCCTGCAGTACCTGGACGAGCAGAATATATTCATCATATAGCTGATTTACTAGAAAGCAAGACAACCAAAGTAAGACTATTAGACATAGGGACTGGTGCAAGTCTGGTATACCCTATTATAGCATCACATCAATATAATTGGTCCGTGATAGGCACTGATATAGATCAAGAAGTACTAGAGTCTGCCCAGACTATAATCAACAAAAACAAAAGGCTACAATCATCAGTAGAACTACGTAGACAGAAAAACACTGATGATATACTTCATGGCATCATCGAGGATAACGAACATTTTGATCTGACAATGTGTAATCCTCCATTCTACAGTAGTGCCGAAGAAGCGATCAAAAACAATACACGTAAGAATAAAAACTTGCATGGCAAGCACTCTAAAAAGAAAGATAGAAACTTCTCTGGAAAAGCCAATGAATTATGGACTGAAGGTGGAGAAAAACAGTTTCTGAAAGATATGGTATACCAAAGTCAAAAGTATGCTAGTCAAGTATCATGGTTTACTACTCTCGTATCTAGAGAAGCGCATATACCCGCAATCAAAAAATCTATAGAAAGTGTAAACGCAACAAGGGCAAAAGTGATCAATATGGGTACTGGCAACAAGATGAGCAGAATCGTGGCTTGGCAGTTTTAGACATAAAAATATAACTATTTACCAAGCGTTGAGTTCAAAAAAGCAAACTGCTTTCAAATAAGATTAACTGAGCAATTAAATTAATTTCTTCTTTAATAATTACGAGTTCATCATTCATTTGGTAGACACTTAATTATATGCTGTTTCAATCTTTTTGAAGAACACTACCCTACAGGCATGTATTATTTAAGAATATTAATGAACACTAGAAAGAAGTGCAACCCTAAATTTGTGAAGCAATAAAATAGATCTAACACGAGATTATTTTGGTGGACTGACAATACTAACTGTATAATTACTTACTCAATTTATACAGGACACATTCTATCTCTGACCATTTATGGAGTTGTGGGTAAGTAAAATTCATTGGTATACATAAAGAACTTAATCACCAATCTATCTGTAGTGAGTACATATTTTTTCTGCGGTGGCTTTACAATCTAGCCACACTGGAAATATCAGTGAGAGCGATATTATCATATTTCGAAGATAGCAAAGAATATTGAGTGTACGAATGTGCTAGAATACGATTGTGTGAGTATGAATCGACCAAATTCCCTTACCTTCGCACCGTGATAAAACAGATAGAAATAGCAGTAAATCCAGATCAGGTTGATGACTCACCTTTCATTCTCAAAAGATTATCCTCTAAGCTCAAGGTAGCTAGCGAAGATATATGGGATTGGAAGGTAGCCAGGCGATCTATAGATGCTCGTGGGAGAAGACCCCTATATAGATTAAGAATCGATGTCTATATAGAAGAACGTATACCTGCGTTATCTCCTCCATTAAGTACCATGAATGATGTAAGAGCTCGTCCAGAAGTGGTAATCATTGGTGCTGGACCAGCAGGATATTTCGCAGGAATCGAAGCAATACAGCTAGGACTCAAACCCATCATACTCGAACGCGGCAAAAAAGTACAGGATCGTCGCAGAGATTTGAAGGCTATACAGCAAGATGGAGAAGTCAATCCGCACAGTAATTACTGTTTTGGTGAAGGTGGCGCAGGTACATACTCCGATGGTAAGCTCTATACACGTAGTCATAAGCGCGGTAACATTCAAGAGATACTAGAACTATTGGTAGCTCATGGTGCCTCTACAGATATACTAATAGATGCACATCCGCATATTGGATCGAATAAGTTGCCCAAGATTATCTCCAAGATGCGTGAGACTATAGAACAGTATGGTGGAGAGGTACGTTTTAGTCATTTTGTAACAGATATACTCATAAAAGACCATAAGGTGACTGGAATTCAATGCGCAGGGCATGATATCATACCCGCCTCATTTTTAATTTTAGCTACTGGTCATTCGGCTAGAGACATATTTACACTGTTGGATTCTAAAGGAGTAACTATGGTGGCTAAAGACTTTGCGTTAGGGGTTAGGATCGAGCACCCACAAGGGTATATTGACAGTGCTCAGTATAATCAAGAAATACGAGAAAATAGTCTCCCAGCAGCAGCATATAGAGTAGCTACACAAGTGGATGATAATGGTGTATTCTCGTTTTGTATGTGTCCTGGAGGCTTGATAGTCCCAGCAGCTACAGCTCCTGGAGAATTAGTAGTCAATGGTATGAGTCTAAGCCGAAGAGACAGTCCGTTTGCCAATAGTGGATTTGTGACGAGTATCAGTGTAGAAGAACTTGCGGAACATGGTTACAAAGGCTTATATGCCACACTAGATTTCCAACGAGATGTAGAACGCACCCTATTCAATGCTGGAGATGGCAGTCAGAAAGCACCCGCTCAAAGAGCTCTAGACTTCGTCAATGGTAAACTCTCTCCTACTCTCAACGATACTAGTTATATACCTGGATTATGGTCCGCACCCATGCATGAGTTGCTCCCTGAATTTGTTTACAAAAGACTAAGACTCGGACTGATACAGATAGACAAGAAGATGAAAGGCTACTTAACCAATGATGCCAACATCGTGGGTACAGAAAGCCGTACATCATCTCCTATACGTATACCTAGAGATCAGGATACGTATCAGCATCCTGATATACAAGGCCTCTATCCATGTGGCGAAGGTGCAGGATATGCTGGAGGAATACTCAGCGCAGCCATAGATGGCAGAAATGTAGTGAGAAAAGTAATGGAACAAGTATCCGCTAAAGACTAGCAATATGGTTTGCCAATTTCATTACATTTGCTACCCATTAAGTTTACAAAATCGACTTAACACACTATGAAAGATATTGCCGACTTACTTGGCCGTATATGCCTCTCTATTATTTTCCTTTTCGAAGCGATCGATTCTATCCTCTTTTATGATAGTACAATAGAGACTATGCAGTCTTATGGTGTTACATTTTGGCCTAATCTATGGTTGAGTATCGCCATATTTGGATTGATATTAGGTTCTGTACTCATTATGATAGGATACTTTGCAAGAATAGGTGCCACTCTGTGTTTACTTTATTGGCTTCCATTTACCTTTATCGTCTTTTCTTTTTGGAATGATCCGCCAAGTACAGAACAGCTAACATTCCTTAGATTTACGACGAATATGGCTGTGGCAGGCGGACTTCTGCTATTACTAGCAAATGGATCAGGCAAATACAGTGTAAAGAGGCTTATCCATAGACTTAGATTACCCCAGTAATATCCATACCTATTAAGATTATACTATGAAGAAGTACGAATGGTTACTGTTTGACAATGACAACACCCTCATGAACTTCCATAGCGCATCTACTAGTGCTTTTCATGGTAGCATGCGAGAGCTTGGGCTAAATGAAGATAAAATAGATTATAGGGAATATAACACACACAATCATATTGTCTGGTCGGAATTTGAAAATGGGTTCATAGATGCTTTGACTCTCAGGTCCAAAAGATTTAAATTATACTTCGAAGCAGTTGGCCACGAACATTCAGACCCGACTATCGCCAATGCTACATATCTCAATCACCTAATACTACATCCACATATGATGGATCATGCCTACGATTTACTTGATCATGTCAAATCAAGCTACAAACTAGGTCTTATCACCAACGGTCTCAAAGAAGTACAACGTCCTAGACTCAAAGCCGCAAAGATTTATGATTATTTCGATGCCATCGTAGTATCAGACGAAATAGGGCACGCCAAACCACAGCAAGGATATTTTGATCATGTTTTCTCACAGATGGGGCCCACTGACCTCAGTAAAACCATAGTAATCGGTGATAGCCTAAATTCTGATATAAAAGGTGCCTTAGATTATGGCCTCGATTGTGTCTGGCTCAATCCTGAAAGAAAATCACATGGAGGTTTGAAACCTACTTATGAGGTAAGGAGTGTAAAGGAGATTATAGAGTTATTCTCTATGTAGATACCCGCGTTTTCTTCATTAAAAAAGCCAGTCTTTCGTCATATTTCTTTGATCTTTAGCTTCAGACTTGATCTTAATCTCGTTTTAAATATATTTACAGCTAGTTATTCAAAAGCTACTTTATGAAAAGATCTTACTGGACGCTCATCGGAGTATTATTATTTGGGATTTGTGCCTTATCATTTATACTCTCGCTAGTGGGTGTTAATCTTACGATGCTCAAGTTTCTAGATAGCCTAGGTACACCAACATCAGCAATCATCCGTCTAATAGGCATGTTCGCTGGAATCATTATTATGTATTTGTCAAAAGCCGACCTTTCTAACGACTAATTGACTTTAACACAATCAAAATTCTCTTGATCTTGTTAATCAAGACAGTAAACAATAACATCATGACACAACTAACATATATACTCATATTAGCATTCACTGCTATGTTCACTAATTGTAGCCCTAAGACCGACAATTCTGTAACTTCAAAGATCGAGCAAAAGCAAGATAAAGATCTCCGTAAATACACAAAAACAGTTTTTGCAAGTGGGTGTTTTTGGTGTGTAGAAGCAGTATTTGAGTCTGTAGAAGGTGTAGAAGAGGCAATCTCTGGATATGCCGGAGGAACCGCAGCCCAAGCCAATTATTCAGATGTAAGCGCAGGTATTACAGATCATGCAGAAGCAGTAGAGGTTTATTATGATCCCGCCGTGGTAAGCTATGAGACACTACTCATTGTGTTTTTCGGATCACAGGATCCTACGACACTCAACCAACAAGGGCCAGACCGCGGAAGACAGTATAGATCTACTATTTTTTACAAAGACGATATAGAGAAAACTGCAGCTGAAGCATATATCGCTAAGCTTACCAAAGAAGAAATATACAACCTACCGATTACGACTACTCTAGAGCCATTGACAAAATTTTATGAAGCAGAAGAGTATCACCAGAACTATGAAGCTCGCAATCCTAATCAAGGATATGTAAAAGGAGTATCTGTACCTCGGCTTAATAGGTTTAAGAAAAAGCATCCAGAATTATTGAATAAGAAATCTGCCCATTAATGCAAGTCATTGATCTAAAACGCAACTCTAGAATCAAAGCTGGCTCTATCATAGATCGCGAATATGGTGGTCGATCCAACTTCCGCCAGGCGGTCAAGAAAGGTGGTATTGGTATCGGTAGCTTGAGATATATTGGTGGAATAGATGCTGTGGACCAACAGAAAGATCAAGACAAATTTTATAAGGCTAATATAGAATTCTATAATAATGGAATGGGTATGTACATCTACAATGTCGATGAAAATTACTTAGTACTAATAGGACAAGATGAGATTGATTTATTTCGACTCTTCAAGCCATTAGATGTTATAAAACCTGCAAACTTCTCGTTCTTCAGCAAGATGTCTGACATGGGTATGGATTACTACAAATGTCGATTTATGTTACTGGAACATGAAATTGTTGAACATCATCCTGTGTCGTTTCATCTACATCTAAAAGATGGTTCAGAAGCCACCACTCACATCAAGAAGAGAACTCCGTACAAGCATTGTCGTTTCTTTGGAAATAATGCGTTAGGAATACCTTATAAAGAGGAGATTCACGGGCATTTGGTGTTGGATGAGTAGAAATTTTTTCTTCATTGCCGTTGGGAAATTAATCTTGTTTCAGCTTGTTAGTATTCACAAATTCCTTAATTTGTTTTGGTAATGCAATCAATCAAACCATATCTACCATGTTTTTGTAAGAGCAGATTACAAACGTTTAAATTAAAGTATACGTTTGTATACAACTAGAGAAAAAATTATAAATGATTGATTTTCAATCATTTAATAAATATTTATAGTTGTAAGTATAAGAAAAATATCTTCCACTATAGAACTACAAGTGGCAGATATACAATTGTTAGGCACAATAAAATCGAAAAAATTGTGAACTTCATCAGTTGAAATAACCAATAAACTAATACACATGCAGAAGGCAGACAATTTATGGGAGTAGAAGAATTAATTCAGGTTTTTATAAACATGTTTGTACTTTCTAATGCTCTGTTGTTGAGCTTATTATTCCTGATAGTCAAATCAAAGAACAAAAAGGCAAATGTATTTCTTGGGATATTTTTATTGAGTATTGCCTTCCAAATATTCAACGACTTTATCGGAGAATTACCCATCGAAGAAGAATTTGGTATCAGTATGTTTATAATTGATCCATTTCTGTTTGCCCTACCTATTTTATTCTTTTATTTACTTACTACCATCAACAAAAGGATTGAGAACTGGCATTACTTGCTCTTTATTCCAGGCATCATTCATAATTTGCTTTTACACTTTGGTGGGTTTCTTTTATCGGAAAATTGGCTAAGTATCTACGAACCGATTTTCTATTTTTCAGAAATACTATTAATAGTTTATGCATTCAGGATATTGCAAGTTCACAAGAAAAATATTTCTGATTTTTATTCTGAGTTAGAACATAAATCTCTTACTTGGTTGAAAAGCATATTCATGCTTGTTATCCTAATGCACTTGTTCAATATTGTTACTGTATTTTTTGATCTATCCAATGTGGAAATTTTGGAATTGGTAGTGGAAAACGTCTCCTTTGGTCTTTTGGTTTTTATTATTATTTGGATTGCCTATAATGGTTTATCACAACCGCAAATCTTCCTCCAACCGCTTTTTCATAAGCCAAAAAATGTTACTAAAAATGGGATGCCTAATTTGGCAAGTCGTCAAAAACGTACAATTGAAAAAAATATTCAATCAGCCAATGAAGAATTACAAACAACAGGAATAGAAGACTCTAATCGCTCAGAATCAGACATTCAACAATTTAATATAATCAGATCACAAATTCAGCAACAAGGACTATTCACCAACCCAATACTCAATCTTCGGACTTTAGCATTAGAATTAGACCTAAAAGAAAAAGAATTGTCTCGTCTTATTAATGAATGTGGGAAGGTCAACTTTTACCAATTTATCAACGAATATCGAATAGAAAAATTCAAACAATTAGTCCAATCTTCCAAATTTCAACAATTCTCCATCTTAGGGTTAGCAAGTGAAGCTGGATTTTCTTCTAAATCAACATTTTATGCTGCTTTCAAAAAGTTTGAAGGAATGTCTCCTAAACAGTACGAAAACTCTATAAAGAAGTCCGGATAGAAGCAGTCGGACTTAATCAAGATCGAATTCAGCAATTTAGACCAACCTTTGAAGTTCTTTTGTGGTAAATAAATTAATCACAAAATATAAAATCAATGAATTGCAAAAATGTATTGTTTTTTATCGCGTTAGGTCTAATGACTTTTTCTTCCTGTCAAAAAGACGATACTGTAACAGGAATTAATGTAATAGAAGAAAATAAGGCAAAATTGGTGGGCACGTGGAACGCGACCGAAAACGTAAATACGAATTGTACTGACCCTGCCGACAATGAGACACTAACATTTGGTTGTGAAACTGATAATGGAGTAGAAATTTGTTCTACGGTAACGCTTACTTTCGTCGCTGACGGAACATATACTTTTTTGGGTAGTGTAACAGAAAACGGAACTGTTGTAGGTACAGAAGAAGGAACAGGCACATGGGAAATCATCGATGCCACCCAAATGACTCTTTGTTTAGAGGGAGATTGTACCAATGAAACTTATACGCTAACGGATAATAGTTTTACGACTACTTCTATAGATCCAGAATTTGGTTGTACATCTACAATTACTGCTACAAAGTAGTAGCAGCGTTAATAAGTCTTAGCCGAATCATGGGAGATACCTTCTCCTATGATTCGCACAAGACAGAAATGAGCATATTTAAAATACCGATGATGAAAAAAATAACTATAGTATATTTTCTTCTACTTACATCTTTTACTGTTACAATACTTACAAGTTGTACAAATGGGTTTATTTCAGAAGATGTTACAACTAACCCACCATCGGGTGGTCCTATAACCTACGAAACACACATCAGAACGGTGATGACCTCTAATTGTATCAGTTGTCATGGAGGAAGCAATCCACAAGGAAATTTGCTATTAGAAACGTATAGCCAAGTTCGTAATTCAGCAGAAAATGGATTGCTTATTCAGCGTATCAATGATGTTGCAAATCCAATGCCTCCTGCTAGTTTAATGTCTACTTCGACAAGAACCCTTCTGGATGAATGGGTACAAAACGGATATTTAGAAAACTAAATACAATCGATATGACTAAAAGATTTACATCAACTATTTTTTAAATCAGTAAAAAATTATTCTGATGAAAAATGCAATTGTTATTATTATCGGTCTTTTGATGTCATTACACCTCAATGCTCAAAAATATTTTACCCGTACAGGCACTACTCAGTTTGAAGCTTCCGAAAAGGTATTTGAACCCGTAGAGGCGACCAATAAAAGTACCACGGCAATATTTAATACTAAGACAGGTGCGGTGGCGACACAGGTATTTATGGCAGGTTTTCAATTCAAAAATGCTCTAATGCAAGAGCATTTTAATGAAAATTATATGGATAGTCATCAATATCCAAAAGCGGTATTCAAAGGTGAGGTGAAAGACTTTTCAATGGAGAGATTAACGACTGATAGTAGTTTTTACCTAGATGGAATATTGACTATCAGAGGAATTGAAAAAAGGATTCAGACCAAAGTTTTCATCAAGGAGGGAAATAACCACCTATTCGTTACAGCCAATTTTTCGGTGCATCCTGAAGATTTTGACATTAAAATACCTTCTCTAGTACGAGAAAAAATTGCTAAAGAAGTTCAAATCAAGATAAAATATGAATTCATTGAAAAGAAATAAGACCATTGTCATTGTCCTCATATTAGGAATAGGATTGTGGACATCATATCAATATGTATTCGCAAAGCCATTAACTATGGATAAAATATCTGCGGAATATCAAGGCGAGGCGGTAGATTTTAAGCGATTGATACAGACCGATTTTACCCAATGGCACAATAAGGTTATCCAAATCACGGGAACGATTACAGGAATACAGGAAGAAGGTATTTTACTTAATCAAGACATATATTGTCAATTTAATGATAAGTTGATAAGTGCCGCTAAAAATGCAGCAATTACTGTAAAAGGTCGGGTGATTGGATTTGACGAACTCTTAGAAGAAATAAAATTAAGCCAATGTATTATCATTCAAAAATAAAGTCATTCTTGGCCTTAAGCTTAATCGGATGCTTTGTAAACTTTAGTTTCGCTCAAGAAGACGATTTGTTGAAAGAATTGGACGAATTAAGCCAACACATAATAAAGTTTGAACCGCCTGCTTTTAAGGCACTTCAAATTGGGAATCTACAATCAACAAAAGTAGTCGCCCAAGGCGATCTTTATCTTGTGGTAGCTCACCGTTTTGGACCAGTTAAGGATGGCATAAGAGAATTTTTTGGTTTAGACCAAGCCAATACTAAAATTCAATTTTTATATGGCGTTCATCAAAAATTGCAACTAGGTATTAGTCGAGACAGTTATGAAAAAACTTATTCGGGGACGGCCAAGTTGAGCTTGGTTCAACAATCAAATAAAATGCCAGTCAATGTAGTCCTCTATGGCAGTATAGATATCAATACACTATTACAAAAGACAGTTTATCCAGGTTTGAAGTTTTTTGACCGATTTGCATACACTACACAAATTTTAGTATCAAGAAGATTTTCCGAAAAATTATCGGTGGAGATTGCTCCAATTTATGTACGTCAAAATTTAGTTGATTTAAATTTTACAAAAACGGCTACGCCACAATTTAATCTGACCTTATTGGGTATAGGTGGAAGGTATAAGCTTACAAAACGACTAAGTGTAAATATGGATTACGTTTATAATTTTAGTAAAAATACAATTTCTTTATACAAAAACCCATTGACCATCGGAGTGGATATAGAAACTGGAGGTCATGTTTTCCAATTGCTATTTACCAATTCAAGAGCCAGCAATGATGCTGCATTTTTGACTGAGGCACTTGGAGATTGGTCAAAAGGTAATATTTCATTTGGATTTAATGTAGTGAGGGTATTTTGATGATAAACAGCACTACACAAATTTCGCAAATAAGTATCATAGTGAAGGTTATTAATTTTAAAGAAAAGAAAAAATGAAAAAAAATCTTATCATACTAATTGTTTTTGGAATACTTTCTCTTGTAATGATTCTTGAAGCATGTACAACAGATGTACATGATATCACCATTGGTACGACAGGAAGAACGGCACTAGACCATGCGTATGAATGTGAAGCAGTTTTGGGCCCTTTGCCTAAATTTAGTTGTGCTGATGCTATTGAAGTTCCTACCACTAAAAATGGCGTTCCTGTCACCTTTCCAGGAGGAGAAGAAGGTTCAGGTAGCACAAATCCAAATGATTGTGACCACCCGTGGGCTTTCGGTATGGCTTGTCAAACAGGTAATAAAGTCGGTCGTTATCAAGGTTTAAATGCTGATGGTACTGAAAACCCAGACGTTGTATTTGTTACATTTTGTCGAGATGGCGGCTTAGGCGTAATTGGACATCAATTATCTACAGGTGAGACCTGCTTCTTTTCTATCGTTGATGGTGGCGACGTTGATAATGCACCCAAACCTGATGAAGCTGGATATAATGAAGTATGGATGACACCAAGTGTGGTAGCTGCTGACAAATGTCAAAATTGTCACATGGCTAGTCCCTTTTTACATACACCTGCCGTTGACCAATTAGTGAATCCTGATAATCCAACAGAACTTCTTGTTCCATTAACGGGTAATAATCCATACTCAATTATTGGAGAAGAATTTCACCAACCACATACTACAAATATTCAAAATTCTTGTACATCTTGTCACCGTCCTCAATGTACTCAACACTTTGAGAATTATCCATTAGATGAATTAACGATGCCTCCACCATTTCAAAATGCAACTGAATTTGACCATAGTACAATTTCAAATGCGGATAGAGATGCAATAAGAAATTGGTGTAATTCATTAAATTTGTAGAAAAGTTACTGTGCCTAACATGCTGTGATCATGGAATCGCTCCTTCGTCACGACTCCAGATACAGCCGATCCGTTGTAGCACATATTACACCAGACTGAATATATGAAGCCAATTATAAAGAATTACGTTGAAGAAGAGATTTCACCTTTCTCAACTCTCAGAACGATTCTTTTATTCGGTAGAAATGTCTCTACATACAAATTTGCCTTGGCTGACACACTACTAAAATCACCAGCAAAATCAACTCTTTCATACAAAGATTTAAGAGACAGTTTTCTAAAATCTTTATATAAGCATTATATAATAAATCCAAATCAATATCAAGGTGGTTACTTATGCTGAAATTGATAACTTCAATACAACCATCAAAGCAGATCTACTCTCAATAAAGCAGTTAATATGATCAAGTCATACAGGTTTGAGCCAGACAATTCTGCTCCTAAAGAGCAATGCGGAATGATCAAGCTTTTCTTGGATATCAATGCATTCAGATAATAAGAGTCACCACCGTTAATTTGCGGCCCCTGTTCTTGTTTAATTTCGATTGTTTATAACTCACCCATTATCCTCTTTTGACTCTATTCCTAGAGCTGTTGGTACCTTGTAGAGTGTATTACTGTTTTGAAAAATATGAAGTCTAATAACTCGGGCATTTAGTCGCCCATCTAATTCACTAAAACAAAGAAACCCTCCGTATCTATTGACACGGAGGGTTTTCTATTTCTTGGCTTTCTCACACCTTTATTATCTACATTCTGAATATAATATTCAATTTGTTTGTCAATTGTTTGGAACTTAATTTCCATATATAACAAAAGACCCTCATAATCAACAGATTAGAGAGTATTTATAGTAGTCCCTTAGGGGATACGACATAAATGTCTTTTTCTGGTATATTATCAAATTTCTGGATAATCCTATCTGCAAGATGAGCATATCCACGACATACAAGCACGGCTAGCCTAGCGGATTCTTTATTACCATAAGTGAATACTTGAGCAGTACGAGAGACTTTCAATTTATGATGCTGTACATTCGACATTATGATTGCTTATTTATTATTTCAAAGGTAAAGAAACAAACGATGCCATATATTGTTAATTTATACTAAGAATTATGAAGCCATGAATATTCGAGATCAACGAAACTATCTTATTCATCCCTATTATATCATGATGGGTCTACTGCTCATGGGAGTGACTGCTTTATTTGTAGGGTTTGTCGGATCTTATATGTACAACAGACTACAGTCTGGCATTGATCCCATACAATTGCCTAATCTATTTTATTTCAACACATTATTACTTCTGGCTAGCAGTTGGACAATTGTAAAAACTAAAAAGTCATATCTCTCAGACCAGACCGAAAAGTATAAATTTTATCTAGGCATCACATTATTGCTTACTATAGGTTTTCTAATCAGTCAGATTATAGCCTATTTACAATTACAAGAGATAGAACTATTTGCTACAAATAGCACTATGAGTGCCTATATGTATTTAATCGCAGGGGCTCATTTTGCTCACGTTTTCTTTGGCATTCCATTCCTTGCATTATTCCTTATTACTGCTCAGAAGGAGATGAAGTCGCCTATTACAGTATTATTGTATTTTGCCGATCCTGAAAAAAAGAGAAAACTAGATCTCCTCAACATCTATTGGCACTTTCTCGATGGATTATGGATAATCCTCATAGCCTTTTTCTTGATCAATTATCTCATTGGGTAATACATTACTGTCATGAATACGACGACAAAAATCAAAGATCATACTAACTTATAATAAGATTAACTGTTGGTTGCGGTATGTATGTATTGACTTACAGTACATATTATATATATTTGCATTATAAGCTGAATATAATGCTATTGCATCTGAAGCTTTTTCATTAGACTTAATTATATAAATACGAATCATTAATGAATTACATTAAATCAATCTTGCTACTGCTTGTAGTCTTAGCCTTTGCCTCTTGTAAACAACCCCAACTTAGTGGAACTACTATATCTGGCACTATCAATAATGCGGCTGACATGGGAGCTTATTTCGATAAGATGGGAGTAGATAATGCAAACGAAGTTATAGCCAGCGGCACTACAGATGGCTCAGGAAACTTCTCATTCAATTTTCCAGAAGGTATAGAACCAGGATTATACAGAGTAAGGTTAGGCGTACAAAATGCTGAAGTAGTACTTGAAAGTACAGATACTGACGTCAAAATCACTGGAGATCTCGAAAATCTAAAGAAACTTGAATACAAAGTAACAGGAAGTGCATTGACTGAGAGTTACCTCTCCATAGTAGGCCAATATCTCGATAAATCCTTAGATTCTGATGCGCTTATGACGGCAACAAAGGAAGCCAACCCATTGGTAGGATATGCTCTTGGATCTAAACTTTTTAGATATAGACCAGAATTTGCAAGTCTACACATGCAAGTAAGTAAAAACATGAAAGAGCTATACCCTGACCTGCCTTTATCGATGGCATATAAGGGAGCAGCTACAGATCTACAAAACAAATACCTCAAATCACAAGCAAGTGGCAATGTTAGAATTGGAGCTCCTGCACCGGAGATCGACCTTCCTGGATTAGATGGTAAAAACAGAAAACTATCGGACCTAAAAGGAAGTGTAGTATTACTTGACTTCTGGGCAAGTTGGTGTGGACCATGCCGTAAGGCTAATCCTCATGTAGTGGAAGTATATCACAAGTACAAGAAAAAAGGATTTGACGTATACAGTGTATCTCTAGACGGCTTAGATTCACGTACCAAAAAGAGGTATGACTCAACAGAGAAGATCGCACAAGCGATGAAGAAATCTGAAGAAAGATGGGAGCAAGCAATCAAGAAAGATAAACTCACGTGGGATAATCATGTAAGTGATCTCAAAAAGTGGGAATCTCAAGCTGCAGCTTTATACGGAGTTAGAAGTATTCCTAAGACATTCCTTATCGACAAAGAAGGCAATATCGCTGCGATCAATCCTAGGTCCAACCTAGAAGATCAAGTGAAAAAGTTTTTATAGAATCTTTCTTTGAAAACAAATAAATAAAAGTCCCTGTAACGATGTCAGTTACAGGGACTTTTTTTTATTCTAACATTTTAACAATGCTAATTAGTCTTTTTAATCATACCATAATTTTCAAACCCAAATCTTACACCTACAGAAATGAGTAGGTAACGCAAGTTACGTTTCTTCCTATTCTGATATATCTATTTGCCCTTTAATTAACGACTCAGCCTTAACAGTATCGATTTGTGGAATTCCTTTTATTAGAATAATAAAATAACTAAGCTCAATTGCATATACCGGAATAATTTTAATTACTCCTTTACATCACGGCCGCTCTAACTCTTACTAATTTTTCTAACAACCCTTGAAGCTGATCTAATGGCAACATATTAGCTCCATCACTCTTAGCTATACTTGGATCTGGATGTGATTCTAAAAACAGCCCATCTACACCAACAGCCACAGCAGCTTTAGCTATTGTTTCTATTAAAGCAGGCTTACCTCCAGTTATACCTGTTGATTGATTAGGTTGTTGTAGTGAGTGTGTACAGTCCATAATCACTGGTACTCCTGTCTCTTGCATCAGAGGTATACCTCTGAAATCTACCACCATATCCTGATAACCAAAAGTAGTCCCACGTTCGATAAGCCCTACGTTGTTATTCCCACTTTCTATCACTTTATTCACGGCAAATTGCATTGACTCTGGACCCATAAACTGTCCTTTCTTGATATTCACGGTCTTGCCCGTTTTAGCGGCTGCAACAAGTAGATTAGTTTGACGACACAGAAATGCTGGAATCTGCAGAACATCGACATACTCCGCAGCTATTGTTGCTTCTTCGTCTGTATGGATATCTGTAGTCGTCGGAAGATCAAAGGTTTCTCCTACTTCTTTTAATATTTTTAAAGCCTTCTCATCGCCAATCCCTGTGAATGAATCGATAGAGCTCCTATTGGCTTTCCTGTATGATCCTTTGAACAAATAAGGTATCTTGAGATCATCTGTGATACGTTTTACTTTCTCTGCAATGGACATTGCCATATCTCGTCCTTCAATCGCACAAGGGCCACAAATAAGAAAAAAATTGCCAGAATCTAAATGTTGAATTTTAGGGATATTGATTATTGTATTATGCATTATTGTCGCCTTGAATATTTTAAATAAGAATTACAAAGATGGTAAATATGAGTTTTAAATTTATTGTATCTACTTTATAACCAGTATTTTACCTACACTAAGCTTATCTCCTACATTAGCTATGTAAAAATATGTGCCGCTATCTAATCCTTCGATGGCAATCATGTCACTAGAGCTCTTAGTAACAGAAATAAGTTTTCCAGAAATATCATAAAGTTTCAAATTACTTATTATTCCTTCAGATACACTAAGTGTAAAATCACCTTGATTCGGATTAGAAGCTACATTAATATCTATTATTTGATCCGGATCGTAAGTAGATGTAGTTAATACATTCACTAACCAGCCAATCTCAACTTTACACCCCATGGAATCGGTAACTATCAAATCATAGTACTGAGTCGTATCGTTCCATACTATCGGACTTCTATCCGTTATATCCGATATATTATAATCTGGTGACCAAAGATAGTCACTAGGCCAATTGCTCTCAGCGATAGAGTAAATTCCTGTAGAATCTCCATTAGCAATGGCAGAAATTGGCTCTTGCGATGTATAGGTCCAATTAGTAGAATATATATCCATAGAATCAACACAAGTAACACCTGTAGAAGTAGTCCCAGTTAAGTAGAAGGTCTTTTTCGGATCATTTAAATAACCAACTTCAGAGTTTAGAATAGTGGTATCCGAAAGCATATCAGAAGCATAAGTAATATTACCCAAATCTGAAATACTAGGATCAGTTGTCCAAGTATGAGATACTATATTACTAGTTAGCAATTGCCCTATAAGAGTATCTATTGATTCATCTAAATCGTGACATAAGATCACATCATCTCCAGCATCCACCGAACAAGGTATATTCATAGCCATCTCTACTGCAGCTAAGACATCTATTCGTCCGTAGCCATAATAGAAATTAGGAACGTCCATTGACGATATATCACCACACACTGCATCATCTATTAATGTTACTGCCGAACTTTTTAGGATATCCTTGATCACATCTACCTGTCCAGCGAGGTCTGGATTGGCACTGATAATAAGCGCTACAGCTCCAGCCACATGAGGGCCAGCCATACTTGTACCTCCCCAATTATTAAATCCTCCTTGATGATCGATAGACAATACGTTAACTCCTGGAGCTACTACGTCAGGTTTGATCCTGTAAGAACTATCAACGAGTACAGGTCCAATACTACTAAATCCTGCTTTTGTATCATCTTCCCTAGAAGCTCCCACGGCAAACGAATTTTCGAATATCGCTGAAGGATTACTTATCGTTCCGCACGAACTGCCATCATTCCCGGCTGAGACAACTACCACAGTACCTGCTGCAGTCAGGTTATTAATCACAGTCTCCATCATGAAGAAATTATCAAGATTACAGCCTTCATTTGGAGGACAGCCCCAACTATTATTAATAACGTGAGGTGATCTTGTAGGATCTGGATTTTGCCCATTGATATCTGTAGGTGCTAGAAACCATTCATAACATTCTGTATAGGTAACTGGGCTTCCATAACCTCTATCCATATTACGACAAGCGATCCACTTGGCATCAGGTGCTACACCTATCTTGAGAGTATCATTTCCACCAACCATCGTTCCCATAGTATGAGATCCGTGAGCGTGATCATCGCAAGGCTCTGTACTATCAAGTCCACATGGATTATTAGCGGGATCATTATCTGAGTCTCCGTGCATGGGATTCAGTTCATGTATAGCATCGTGCCAACTGTAATCATGTATGACTGTATCTGCGCTATAGCCTCGATATTTAGTAAGTATCGCCGGATTATCATAGTCATATCCTGTATCTTGACCAGCTACGATTACCCCCTCACCTCTGATTCCCATTTCCCATACAGTA